>JGI10211J34971_10000846_pt1 | contig 25592 bp, 21 predicted proteins | sample Etolagsediment_FD_34971 | JGI IMG/M metagenome (IMG submission 34971)
CAGATACCGAATAGATGATTTGATTGGGGCGGAAGGGGCTGATGTTTCCTTTTTTTTCAGCTTATTAAGTATGTTGGCGGATAATTTTTCGTTATTGGGGATGAATCGTAAGGCCTTTTTGATTCTATCAGGGCGGAGAGGCTTCAAAATGACATCGTCCATGCCGGCCTTCAGGCATGTCTGCTGTTCTTCTTCCAGGTCCGCGGCGGTCAGGGCGATGATGGGCATGCGGGGGTGATCTTTACCCTGAGTAGACGTTTCCCATTGACGGATTTGTTTTGTGGTTTCAAGGCCGTCCATTCCCGGCAACTGGATATCCATGAGAACCATCTGGTAGGAAGTGTTCTGAATGGCGGCAACGGCTGTTTCACCATCCATCACACTGTCCACTTGGACCCCTTCTTTTTCCAGAAGCATCTTTGCCACTTTCAGGTTGACGGGGTTGTCGTCAACCAGAAGGACTCTTGGTCTATCGCTCAATGATCAGATCTCCTTAAAAAAGTCTAAAATTCATGAATGAGGGAAATAAAAAAATGGATGTAAATCAGTATGGATGGTAGGATAATCTTGGTCTTAAGTCAAAGGGGTTTTTTGTCGGTTTTCGGCATGCAAGCGGTTTACAGCAGGGAGTTTTTGAATGAAAGGGGTCTTGTTCGATTTTGACGGTACGCTCACGAAACCCGGTTCCATCGATTTCCGGGCCATTAAAAGGGACATTGGATGCCCTCACGATATTGCGATTCTGGAATACATCAAATTACAGTCGCCGGCAAATCGGGCCCTTTTAACGAAGATTCTTGAAGACCATGAAGCGAATGCCGCACGGTCATCCGTTCCCAATGTGGGGGCAGAGGCATGCCTTTTGTCTTTAAAAAACCGGGATATCCCCATCGGCATCATTACCCGTAACAGCCTCAAGTCAATTGTCGCAGCGCTGCAGCAATTTAAAAGTATCAAGTGCGATGATTTTAACACGGTGATTACCCGCGAAACGGCAACACCGAAACCTTCGCCCGAAGGGGTCTATAAAGCGGCGGAATATATGGGATGTTTTGCTGAAGAATTGATGGTGGTGGGCGATTTCAGATTTGATATCATTGCGGGCAAAAAGGCGGGCGCCATGACCCTGCTGTTGACCAACGGCGGGGAATCAGCCATGGCGCCGGGAGACCCGAAACCGGATTTTGTGTGTGGGCATTTAAACGAAGTGATCGGAATCGTGCTGGATAACCTTACTTTGCCTTGACCAGGAGAACCTGCCCTGGAAAAATGGTACTTCGAGGGGTCAGTCGGTTTAAGCGCAGCAGGGTGGAGAGTTCCATCTCGTGCTTTTGAGCAATGATATAAGGTGAATCGCCTTTCAAAACCCTGTACGAAGCTGTTTTGACGTCGCCTGCGGTCGCGGGTGGGCCGGGGATTTTAAGAACCTGGCCGATACTCAGAGCCGAACCTCGCATTTGATTCGCGATTTGAATGGCTTTCGTTGTGGTGCCGAAACGGTTTGCTATTTTCCAGAGGGAATCGCCTTTTCGAACGGCATAGCTTCGGGGTGGTACGGGGCATGCTTTTGGGTCGCCCTTTTTCGATGAAACAACCGGGGTAATGGTTTTTGCGGCGGATGCATATCTTCTTCTGACAGGTACTTTAAGCCGCCATCCCACCTTGATGTAGCGGGTACTTTTTAGACCGTTGGCGAGCATGATCGACTTCACGCTGGTACCATACCGGCGGGCTATGGTGGAGAGGTTTTCTCCCTTTCTGACCCTGTGCGTTACTGTGGTGCGCTTGTAAGCGGTTCGAACCGGCGGAGGGCACCAGTCAGGGATCTGATTCAGCTTGGCCAGGATGACTTCCCCCTTACCCTTGGGAACCCTGACTTCGTACGGCTGGGGAGGGGTTGTCTGGTGTTTGAGCGAGGGGTTCAACGCCTGCAAAACATCCGTTGCAACACCGATATGCTCTGCCATTGATTTCAGCGTGACCTGCTTGTCAATGGTTACGGTCTCTGTTTTCAGCGGTTTGTCTACCGGTGGCAGATCAAAACCGTTTGCCTTTGGGTTATTGATGATGTGGAGCACCGCCAGGAATTTGGGGACATAAAAAGCCGTCTCTGAAGGGAGCCGTGTGTAGAGATCCCAGAAATGGTCCAAATAATTAATTTTTTGGGAATTGATGACCCTCAGAACACGGCCTTCACCACAATTGTAAGCCGCAAGGACGGTGTCCCAGTCACCAAAAATCTGGTGCAGCTCTGACAGGTATGCGATGGCAGCCTCGGTCGATTTTTCAGGGTCCATTCTTTCGTCCACCCAGCGATCGCGCTTCAGACCGTATTTGTAGCCTGTGGATGCAATAAATTGCCACATCCCCAATGCGCGGGCGTGTGAAAGGGCCCTGACCTTGAAGCCGCTTTCAATGAGGGGAAGCCAGGAAAGTTCCTGGGGCAGTCCCGCTTCTTTCAGTTTCTTCAAAATAAACGGACGGTATTTTCCGGAACGCTGGTAGGCTGCCAGAAAGGACTTCTTGTAAGCGCCTTTGTACAGATCCAGCGCCTTTTTCACATGGGGATTCATGTCCAGGGGGATGGCCTTGTGATTGCCGTTTAAAACAGTGAATCGGGACGAATAGATTTGCAGGATGCGCTGAGAGATGGTGAACCGCAAATCGTCTATCTGTTGCTGAATCGCCGGTGATTGTTTATGGTCTATTCTCAATATAATGGCATAAGATTCGTCCAGCGCATCAATGGCATTTTCCAGATCTCCCTGTTCCCAGAAATCATTGGACGCATTGCAGAATTCAAGGGCGGAGTCGAGCAGCTCCTGGTTGGATTTTTCACTGCCGTCCGAACGAGATAGCGATGTTGGGTCTTCCCTGCTTTCATGATGGGAAAAAGCGTTGTCACCATTGACCATTTCCGGAAAATGACGTGCGGTTTCTTCCGGATTGGTATAGGCAGTGGACGGATCGGGTCCGGCCGATGGGTTTTGAGGGGAAACGACTGTGGACGGCATGTTTTCCGTGGATGCAGCGGTTTGTTGGTGGGAGCCGGTGGTGCAACCGGTAAATGCCAAGAACAAGGAAAGAATCGAACATGGCAAAAAGCCGGTTTGTTTAAAATAAAATGGCATTTTTCTCCGTTGATTGTTAAGCAATAGGGGTTGCGCGTCATGTGGGTGCGATGAGCCGGAGTATAAAGAATCGTCAATCAATGGTCAAGGGGATAATGGAACATGATTTTGTGGACCATTCTCAGGTTTATCCGTATATCAGGAGCGAGCCCTAAGGGGGGTGAATGAATATCATTAAAGAAATTTTCGACGGTGAGGTATTTCCCGCCATCGGGTGCACTGAACCGATCTCGTGTGCCTATGCGTGCGCCGCTGCCGTGGAACAGTTGGATGGGCCGGTGAACAGGGTCGAACTCACGGTTGATGCGGCGACCTTTAAGAACGGTGCGGCGGTGACCATCCCGAACAGCGGGGGAAAGAAGGGGAATGTCATTGCGGCGTCAATGGGTGCGATGATCGGCCAGTCGAGCCCGCGTTTGGAGATATTGAAAGAGATCACTCCGAAGACCCTTGAGAAAGCCGAGAAATTCGTTGCTGAAGGGTGTGTGACGTATGGATGCAAAGAAGACGAAAAGAATTTTCTGGTAGAAGTCCATGCCTATGGCGAGAGCTCTCACGTGCATTGCATCGTGTCGGAAGGGCATAGCAACATCACCTGCCTGGAAAAGGATGGACATTCTCTCGTCGCCGCCCATCCCCACGCCGTGATAGAGACAGGCGGTTACAAGGACAGGCTAAAAGGCATGAAATTGGAGGAAGTGCTGTGCGAAGTTATCAGGCTGGATGATAGATCACGTTCCTATATCCAGCGCGGTATTGAAATGAATCTGGCAATATCCGAAAAGGGGACCGATCTGAAAAGAAATGCCCATCAGTTGCAGTTGATGATGAGGCATGGGTTCATGGCCGATGATTTGTTCTATCGCGTGAAACAATGCCTCGCTTCCGCGGTAGACGCCCGAATGGGAGGCGTGGCGGAACCGGTAATGACCAGCGGCGGCTCCGGGAATCAGGGCATCCTCGCCATCCTTCTGCCCTATCTGGTCGGTCGGAGCCAGGGCATTGATCCTGCCCGCATTCAGGAAAGCATTGCCATCAGCCATGCCGTCAATTCCTACATCAAATGCTACACCGGGGAATTGTCGGTTCTCTGCGGTTGCACCATTGCCGCCGGAATCGCTTCCGCCACGGCCACCGTATATCAAACGGCGGGCATTGACATGAAAAAGATCACCTGTGCCATGAACAATGTCATTGCCGATCTGACCGGGATTGTTTGTGACGGCGCCAAGCCGGGGTGTTCCATGAAAATCGTAACCGGGGCGGATACGGCCATGCGTTCGGCTTTCATGGCCCTTGCGGGTTACGGCATCTCAGCGGATGATGGTATTATAGGGCATTCAGCCGAGGAATCCATCCGGAATCTGGGCAAGATATCGTTTGAAGGCATGGGCCTGGTGGACCCCACGGTGGTCTATATCCTGAAGGACAAATGCCTGCGCCGGGGTAAGGCGTAACAGATCATAATTGGGTTTCCGACTTAATAATCTCCAGGAGCTTTTTCTTACTGTTCCAATGGGGGTGATCCAAAACGATGCTGTTTAACTGATCCAATACCTTCCCCACGGCCGGGCCGGGGGAAAGCCCTGTCGCTTTCATGATGGTATTGCCGTCTATGGCCAGATCCGATAAATGGATAGGGGGTGAAGTTGCCAGTTGTCTTTGAATCCGGTCCTCAAGCTCGGCGAGAAGCTCCTGCCCGCCACTCTCCTTTCCATGGGCCAGAATGTCGGCCTTTCGAAAGGTCAGAAAGTCTTCCATGGCATCAGCGCCGATCCTTTTAATGAGCCGCCGGACGGCCGCATTGCTCCATTGGGGCTTGTATCCGATGATATGGTTTTTGATGAGGTGGGTGACTTCCTGAATTGTTTGGTTGCTGAATTTCAGCCGTTCCATGATCTCTTTCGCAAGCACTGCGCTGGCCTTTTCGTGGGCGTGAAACCGCCAGATGCCACCTTCCTTGAATCGGATGCGGGGCTTTGCAACGTCGTGAAAAAGGGCTGTGAGTCTCAGCAGAGGCGTTGGGTCAACGTAGTCTACGGTCAGGAAGATGTGTTTAAGAATCGTATAACGGTGATAATGGTTCTGCCTTTTAAGACGTCCTTCAAGGAGTTCCGGGAGGAAAACTTCCAGTAGCCCGAGGGTTGCGAGCGTGTTGAGGGCTCGTGAGGGTTTTTTGACCAGAAGGATTTTCATTAATTCGTCCCGGATCCGTTCCTGCGCGACCGTTGAAAGCAAAGGGGCCAATGCTGAAATTGCCTCTTTTGTCTTCTGATGGATTGTAAAGTCGAGTTGTGCCGCCAGCCTTACGGTTCTGAGCAGCCGCAAAGGGTCTTCACGAAAACGATCTTCAGGATTTTCAACCGCGCGAAGGGTTCGGTTTTGAAGATCCCGCCGGCCGTTGTGGGGATCAAAGATCTCTCCGGTCGAAGGGTCCAGGGCCATGGCGTTGATGGTCAGATCCCTTTCGGAGAGATCCGATGCAAGTGTCTTCGCGGTACCCCTGAATGTAGTGATTTCATAAAAACGACCTTCGAGAACAACGGCCATGGTGCCGTGGCCCGGTATGAAATGGGACGTGTTCTCGAAGATCTTTTTAAGCGATGAGACCAGGGCGGAGGTGGCCAGATCCCAGTCGTTTACCGGCCTTTTTAAACAGATGTCCCTGACCGCCCCGCCCACCACATAGGCCTCATGATTTGCTCGCTCAAGCTTTCTGATCAAAAACCTTACCGATGGGGGAATTATTTCAACAGGAATGGGGGCCATGGCTTTTGCCGGTCAAAATGCCTACTGATTGAATTGGGAAAACTGGTGAAGCCGTTTGCTGAACAGGGCCAGATTTTCAGTGGCGTTGTGCTGATTTTCTTCGGATTTGTCCGTGGAAAAGGGGAAATCCTCCTCGATCATGCGGATGGCGTTTTTGAACGTAATTTGCGAAACCGCCTCCAGATGTTCTATCACTCCCATCTTGTGATAGCGTTGTCCCAGATTGGTCATGCTTTTCAGCATGTCCGAGCGCTTTTTTCCATCCATTTGGCGTTTAATGATGGCGCGTGTCGCTATCCAGTAAGACTCCAAAAATGTTTTCACCAGATTGGCCCATACCGTCATTTGTTCGAAACCCGCTCTGGTGAGACTATACCCGGCCCTGACGTCGCTTTTGATCAGCAGTGAGGTTTCTAGAAAAGAGTCGATGATTCTATTCACCGTCTTTTCAGGGGTATCGGCTTCTTCTTCAAAAATGAATTCATATCTGAAAACATTTCTAAGGAACGCATAGTCCATAGCCACGTTTTCGCTGGGTGTGATTTCCCGGTTTCCGGTCAGAAGCGAAAGGGAGACAAAAGCATGGGGAATGAAATAGTGGATAATGCTGTTTTTGTAGTATTCCAGCTCAGGCTTCTTTTCATCTTTTGCAAAATAGAATATTTCGTCTTCATCCACATCTTTAATGGTTTCCAGAACATTGCTCTTTAATAGCACTCCCAGCGTTTCCTCAATGGCGTTTTCACATTCCCGGCATGAATCGGAAATGGGGGTCTTGCGGGTCTGAAGAAATTTAAAAAATGCCTGACCGGTTTCCATGATCTCGCTCATTTGAAACCCTTTGCGGTGTTTGGCCAGAATCGCCGAGGCTGTAATGGCCATAGGGGTCACCAGTGTGGACTGGTTGATACCACGGATGATGTGGAAAGCCAGGTGTTTGTGTTTTTTGTCTTCCATCTGAGGCCGCTCAGCCAGGTATTGCTTCAGGGAAAAGGGCTGGCCGAAACGAACATAGATTTTGCCGTATTTCTTTTTCAAGAATTGCCGGGTCCTTACAAACTGCTTCAAATTTTCCGCTTTCTTTTTTCCACCGCCCACTTCTTTGAGGTAAGACTGTTCCTCCAAGATTCGATCATAGACAATGGATGCCGGCACAAAGATAAGATCGTCGCAATAGCCTTCGCGGTAGGCATCGATCAGGATGGAGAGAAAACCGATTTTTGGAAGGATCAGTTTTCCGCTCCGGCTTCTGCCGCCCTCAATAAAGAACTCCAGGGGATAGTTTTCATGGAGGAGTGCCTTGATGTATTGTGAAAAAACCGTTGCATAAAGCTTGGCCCCTTTGAACGTCCTTCGAATGAAAAACGCGCCTGATTTTCTGAAGAAGTTGCCCAACGGCCAGAAAGAGAGGTTTTTGCCGGCGGCGGTTCTGGGAATGTGGAGATGGTTTACATACAAGATGTAGTTGAGCACCAGATAGTCAATATGGCTTTTGTGGGAGGGGACGTAGATGACCGGCCCTTTCTTGGACCACTCCCTCAAGTTGGCCAACTCTTCCGAATCGTAATCAAGGCCCTGGAACATCTTTTTCCATATCCAGGTCAAAACCACATTGGCGAATTCTATGTAGACGATGTTGAAATCCGCCGCGATTTCATTGAAATAGGCCACGGCTTTTTTCCGGCTCTGTTTTAAACCCGTTTTTTTATCGGCGGCATTTGCTTCGATGGCTTCGATGACCTTGCGGTCTCTAAAGACGGCTTCTCTGAATTGTTGTCTAGACTTCAGGACCGGACCCAGGATAACCCGTTTCTGCTGATCGATGCTTTCAAGCAGTGCTTTTCTGACGGTGGCGGTCATTTGTTCCAGCGGCATATCCGCCGGGACGCTGGCAATGGTCTGCTTCAGGTTAATGGGTTCCCCAAAGTCAATAAAGGCACGACGGTTATGTCTGAAAAAAAGAATGATTTTTCTGGGAAAGCCGATTCTGTCTTTAAATCCAAAGAAAATATCAAAGAGGCCCTGCTGGCTTTTTTCAGGGGTTTTCCGGTAGGTAATCAATTGGGGAACCACAAAAATGGGACGGGTCATCTTCCTCTGGGTTTCCAGCAGAAAGGCCAATGGATCTTTTTCAGAATAGATGAAATGCCGGGTGAATCCCACGGGGTCCACAAGGCAGACCAGGGCGGATGTCCCTTCGGAAATGGCTTCTTCATAAAACCCCGTCTTAAAAGGGCTGGGAAAGCGGCCTTCTTTAATGAGCACGGACAGGTAGAATTTGAAGACCTTGAACAACTGGCCCAATGGAAGGACAAGCGCCATATTGAGGTTGAAGGCGATTTTAGGGTAGGGCAGACGGCTGGATAAAAAACGATAGTGGTAAAGCAGGTAGTCCAGACGTCCCCGGTATTTGACGGCGTAAACCACCGTCCCTTCCCGGTTCATGACTTTCAGTTTTTGAGCCATGCTCTCGTTGTAGCGGACCCGTTTGAACAATTTATAGAGCAGCCAGTTCAGAAGAAACCGTGGTTTGTAATCGACAACAAATGGAAAATAGGGTTTTTTGTTCTTCATCTGATTTCCTGAAAACAGTGTTTAGAAGGTTTTATCGCCCCCGGGCAGGCAACCCGGGTAAAGGATCGAATTGAATCCTACAATTCATGAAAGATTCTGGCAAGGAACAAATGCTCGGTCCTTGAAATACCAAATGTTGAGCTTGATTTTTCAAGGTAAATCGTTTAGGCTCCTGTCATGAACTTTATCAACAGAAAAATAGATCTGGCCACATTAACCAAGCTCATGACCGTATTTCCCGTTACGGCGATTCTTGGCCCCCGGCAGTGTGGAAAAACGACGCTGGCTCGAACGCTTGCCGCCGATTTTTATTTCGATCTGGAAAATCCCCAGGATCTTGCCCGTCTGGAACAGCCGCAACTCGCCCTGGAGGACCTGACGGGACTCATCGTCATCGATGAAATCCAGCGGTTGCCTGATCTTTTTCCGCTCCTGCGGTATCTGGTGGATCAGGGAAAGAGTCGCCAGTTCGTCATCCTGGGAAGCGCCTCCCGGGACTTGATTCGTCAGAGTTCGGAGTCTCTCGCCGGGAGGATCGGCTATCTTCAATTGGGCGGGTTTCGCCTCGACGATATCGATCCCGGGGCTATCAAGACCCTGTGGTGGCGCGGGGGATTGCCACCGTCTTTCCTGGCGACGTCCGACGATGAAAGCCTGCTCTGGCGGAACCAATACGTGACGACCTTTCTGGAAAGGGACATTCCCCAATTGGGGATTACAATCCCAGCCCGGACGCTTCGCCGCTTCTGGACCATGCTGAGCCATTACCACGGGAATATTATAAACTATGCGGAGCTGGGCCGGTCTTTCGGCGTCTCCGACATGACCGTCCGAAAATACTGTGATATTCTGGAAGGCACGTTTATGGTCCGTATCCTCCAGCCGTGGTATGCCAATATCGGGAAACGCCTGGTGAAACGGCCGAAATTGTATCTGCGCGACTCCGGGCTCTTCCATGCCTTGCTGTCCATTGAAACCCCGGACCAACTGTACGCGTCACCCCGGCTCGGTGCATCCTGGGAAGGGTTTGCCCTGGATTGCGTCTGCCGAATCTTGGGAAAGGAAGATGGGGATCTCTATTTCTGGCACACCCATGCCGGCGCTGAACTCGATCTCTTTTGGCAAGCGCGTGGACAGAGCTGGGGGGTGGAATTCAAATATGAAGATGCCCCCCGATTGACCCGATCCATGAAGACGGCGGTTGAAGACCTCAAATTGGAGCAGTTATGGGTCGTCTATCCCGGGAAAGCGGCCTATCGTCTCACTGAAAAAATCCAGGTGGTCCCCCTGGCAGACGTCGGTGACACCTGGAACTACGGATAGCCGAGAAGGAGGGAGTTCCGAGCAAAAAAACTTTAAAAATATGCCTCCGATTTTCCTAAATCCTCGAATCATTCCCAAATCGGAGTTTTGGCTGATCCATACGGTTGTTGACAAAAAAAATTGCATGGTTAAAAATAACATCCAGTGATGCTATTTGTTTAAGCTGAAAATTTCCGGGGGAAATTATGTATAAACCGATGTCCATATCCGGACTGACCGTTGACCCAATCACCAACAGCCCGATTGTCATTCTCAAAGAGATTGACGGGGAAGGGACGCTTCCCATATGGATCGGACTGCTGGAGGCCACTGCCATTGCCAGTGAACTGGAAGGCATAAAGTTTTCCAGGCCCATGACCCATGACCTTCTCAAAAACATGATGGATATGGTGCATATCAAAGTGAGCAAAATTGAGGTCTGTGACCTCAGGGACAATACGTATTACGCGCGCATTAATTTTGAGTTCAATGGAGAGGAAATGTCCATTGACGCAAGGCCCAGTGATGCCATCGCTCTTTCACTCAGGTTGGATGCACCCCTTTTTGTTTCGGAAGACGTTATCAACCGGTCAACCCAAATCGATCTGAAAGCCGAGGCCCAGGACAAAACTGAAAAGGGTAAAAAATGGCAGGAAATCCTTGAAGGCCTGGATCCTGATGACTTTGGAAAATATAAGATGTGATGAACGGTTTCAAACCATATTAATCGGTTTCACCTCTTTCCCGTTCCCCATTGTCAAACCCGCCAACCCATTTCACCTGCAACCATTGCTTCATTCCTAACCCATGGCTACTGTCAACAAAAGAAGACTATTCTATTTCCTGGGGGCAGGGGTCGTTTTGTTTTGGCTGGTGATGTTGCTGTTGCTGGTTCGCAAAACCCATTTTTCTGAAATCGACCATGACACAGCCGTCTTGGCTGCGCCCAAGTCCACTGAGCGATTTCAACATGATTGGATGGAGATTTACCTCAAGGGAAAGAAAGTCGGCTTTTCGGAAACGCGTCTGAGCCCTTCGGGTGAGGACCAGCTCATTGAGGAAAAAGTGGTGTTGGCCCTGAATCTGATGGGACAGTCGAGCGTCATGCGGATGTCCACCCGGGCCGTTCTGGACAAGGATTTTGCGTTGAAACGGTTTCAACTGATCATTGATTCCGGTGTGGTGCGGTTCCGCGTATCGGGAAGGGTCGAAACAGACCGTATGCACGTGGAAATGGGTGAAGGTGACCAAAAAAAAGAACATGTAATTCCTCTCTCCGGCCCTCTGACCATCGGCGCCGGGCTTCCCGGTTTTTTCAAGGGGCGTGCGCTCCGTGTGGGCGATGAATTTAGGTTCACCATCTTCGATCCTTCTGTTCTGTCCCACAAGGAGGTGTTGATCAAGGTTACTGATAAAACGGTCATGACGTTAAAGGGCAAAGAATACCCTGTTTTCCGTCTGGAAACAAAAGTTTGGGGGCAGACGCTGGTTTTCTGGCTGAATGAAGAGGGGGTTTTGTTGAGAGAAGAAGGGTTTATGGGATTGACCCTGGTCCGTTCCGACAAAACGCGGGCACCCCGTGATATGGACGGTTCCGCGGGAGCTGATTTTTATGAAGCTGCGGCCGTTTCCGTAGACCGGGCTCTGGAACGTGCACGGGATATCACCTACCTGAAACTTAAAGTGGCGGGGCTTCAAGATTCCGGCTTTAACCTCGCGGTGTTAAATGAGGGGCGGCAAAGGCTGAGCGGGGATTTATTGGAGATCTTTCAGGAAAGCGTTCCTGAAAAGGCATCAGCAACGGGCCCTGGGCCCCATGAGAAGGCGTTTCTTTCACCGGGCTTGAACATAGAGAGTGATGACAAAGTCCTTGTTGAAAAAGCGAAAGTGATTGTGGGGCCTCTGAAAGACAAAAGAGCTGTGGCTCGAAAGCTGTTGGGATGGGTCTATGAAAATATTGAAAAACGGCCCGTTGTCAGTGTTCCCGATGCGCTGACGGTTCTGGAAACAAGGGCGGGTGATTGCAACGAACACGCGGTGCTGTTGACGGCGCTTCTTCGGGCTGTGGGGATCCCCGCCCGGGAGTGCGTGGGGATTGTTTATACGGACCGTCGATTCTTCTATCATGCATGGACCGAAGCCTGGTTGGGTCAATGGATCTCCATGGATGCTACGCTCAACCAGGTGCCCACCGATGCCACCCATATCAAGCTGGTCCATGGGGGGCTTGATAAACAGGCCGAATTGATGGCGCTGATGGGCAAACTGCGATTGGACATTGTGGATTACGGTTATGATACAGTTGATCAATCTTTCCAAAAGGTACAAATCCCTTCGGGCCGTTGACGGGATTCGTCTCCATATAAAAAAGGGGTCCCGTTTCGGTTTTCTGGGGCCTAATGGTGCCGGAAAAACCACTACCATCAAGATGATGGCGGGCGTTTTGATGCCCACCGAGGGCCGAATTATCATTAACGGCCACGACCTGGCAAAAGACCCCGTTGCCGCCAAACAGTGTGTGGGGTTCATTCCCGATCGGCCGTTTCTCTACGAAAAACTAACGGGCCTTGAGTTCCTTCAGTTTGTGGCGGGACTTTACGGTCTTACCGCTGACGGTGTGTTGAATCGACGTATCGATGAACTGCTGGATCTTTTTGGCCTGGCCCTGTGGGGGGAAGAATTGATTGAAGGGTATTCTCACGGCATGAAGCAGCGACTGGTCATGTGCGGAGCCCTGGTGCATCAACCAAAGGTGTTGATTGTGGATGAACCCATGGTGGGATTGGATCCAAGAGGGGCCAGGCTGGTCAAGAACATTTTTAAGGATCAGGTGGAGAAAGGCGTGACCCTGTTCATGTCAACCCATTCCCTGGATGTAGCTCAGGAGATCTGCGATGAAATCGCCATTATTGAGGACGGGCGGATCATTGCTCAGGGGACCGCTGACGCTCTGGGCCGACAGGCCGGTGTTGACGGAACACTGGAAGAGGTCTTTTTGAGGCTGACCCGGGAGAAAGAGGGATAGTCGTGGGTGGGCTCACATTGTTGCTGCGCCCGGGTCTCCTGGGTTTCAAAAACCGGCTGAGCAGGACCCACGGGGCGGGACTTAAAAAACCGCTATTCATGGGAGGTTTGGGGCTTGTCTTCGGCCTGGTCCTGTTTGTGCTTTCTTCCCGGGTGCTGGTCTATTTTCAATCCGTTGAAATGATCGGCGACCTCCTGGCAAAAGAGCTTCTGAGCATGGTCTTTCTGACCTTTTTTTCCCTGCTCATTTTCAGCAATATCATCACGGCGCTTTCCAACCTGTATCTCTCCAAAGATCTTGAGTTCTGCCATTCCGCGCCGGTTTCCATTGAGGTGCTTTTTTCCGCACGGGCTTTTGGCACTTTCATGAACAGTTCCTGGATGGCGCTGATTTTTGCCGTCCCCATTCTGGCTGCCTATGGCTATGTGTATGCTCCCGGTGTGGGCTTCTATGGCAGCCTTCTGCACCTGATGGTGGCCATGGGCCTCATGGCATCAGGTCTGGGAATCCTGCTGACCATGATTCTGGTCCATGTTTTTCCGGCCCAGAGAACAAGGGATGTGATTCTGTTGATTTCGATTTTCATGGTCGTGGGCCTGTATCTTTTGTTTCGGTTTCTGCGGCCGGAAAGGCTGGTGGATCCGGAGACTGCGCTGTCGGTGATGCAGTATGTATCAGCCCTTAAGACCCCAGATTCGCCCTATCTTCCCACCCATTGGATCACGGAGATTCTGTGGGGGCATCTTCAGGGGGGCGAAAGGGAAGGGGAGGGTTTTTACCTGCTTTTGACCTGGTCCACTGCGCTTTCGTTGGTGGTTTTTAATGTCTGGACAGCATCTATGATCTATTTTGACGGGTTTNNCAAGGCCCAGGAGGCCAAGAAAAGGCTCATGGGCGGAAAACGGATTCTTGAGCTTCTGATTCGGGTTGTCANNAAACCGTTTAAGCCGGATCTGTCCGTGATGATGGCCAAGGATATTCGGGTATTTTTCAGAGACAATACCCAGTGGTCTCAGCTGCTGCTTCTTTCCGCCCTGGTGGTGGTGTATGTGTATAATTTCAAAGTGCTGCCATTGGAGAAAAGTCCTTTACCACTCGATTTTCTTCAAAATGGGCTGGCCTTTCTGAACATGGGGCTGGCGGGTTTTGTCCTGGCGGCGGTGGGGGTGCGGTTTGTGTTTACTGCCGTGAGCGCCGAGGGTCAATCGTTCTGGATCCTGCGGTCTTCTCCCATGCAGCTCAAGCGGTATTTGTGGGGGAAGTACTTTTTCTTTCTGGTTCCCATGCTTTTCCTCGCCCTGGTGTTGATTGTGGTGACCAACGATTTTCTTGAAGCCACCCGGTTTATGATGCTCCTTTCTTCTGGAAGCATTGTTTTGATGGTATCCGGTATCGTTTCTCTCGGTATCGGTTTCGGCGCCATGTATCCCCGATTTGACCACGAAAATATCGGGCAGGTGGCAACCGGATTCGGCGGCCTCTTGTATATGATGGTCAGTGCCCTGTTTATCGGTGCGGTTGTAGTTCTGGAAGCAGGGCCGGTGTATTTGCTGTTTATGTTGCAAATGAAAGGCCGCTCCATCTCGGCACTGGAAAGGGCCTATATGGTTATCTCTTTTGCAGGCGTGCTGATTCTGACCGCCGTCGCCACATGGAAACCTATGGGGGCGGGGCTTAAGCATCTGACTTCATCCAAGAAACGGAAATAGGCATTGGGCGATCATCTTTTTGAAGTTACCGGCAACATCCACATTCATACCCGCTATTCTGATGGGGGCAAGACCGTTTCCGAAGTTGCGCGGGACGCAGCACTGGCTAATCTTGATTTTATTATTATTAATGATCACGACTATATGGCAAAAGCCCTTCATGTCGAAGATGAGGGGTGCCACGGGGGTTTGCTGGTTTTGATGGGTCTCGAGTTAGGGCACCGGTTTCACCACTATCTGGCCTTTGGTTTGCGTGAGATGGTGACTGGCAAAGGCGCAGGGCCCCAGTCGGTTATTGATCGTGTAAATGAAAAAGGGGGCTTTGGTTTTCTGGCCCACCCTTTTGAAAAGGGGATGCCGTTTCTGGAAAAGCGCATTGCCTATACCTGGAACGATCTTTCGGTGGGCGGTTATACCGGCATCTGTATCTGGAATTTTTCATCTCGGTGGAAGGAACGGGTCAGAACAGTTTTGCACGCTCTCTTTTTTATGGTGTTTAAGGCGTGGGGTTTGAAAGGCCCCAGTCGGCAAACCCTTCGGTTTTGGGACAAAGCATGCGCGAAGCGGCGGGTGGTGGCCATCGGTGGCTCCGATGCCCACGGCGCGTCGTTCGGATGGGGGCCGTTTCGCTTGACCCCCCTCTCTTACCGGGACGGGTTTTTAGCCATCAATATCCATGTACTGCTGGATCATCCCCTGTCAAAGAATCCGGTTGACGCGGGAAAACAAATCTACAGCGCCATGAAAGAAGGCCGGCTTCATATTGCCCATGACCGGCTGGCGTCTTCTGAGGGGTTCAGATTTTCTTGCGCCTTAGAAAGTGGAGAAACCCTGGAAATGGGCGGAGAAAGTCCGTTCAAACCGGGGACGCTTTCGGTAAAGACACCCCAGAAGGGGGAGATCCGGCTGTTAAGAAACGGTAAGCTTTTGGTTCGAAGAACCGGGTCGAGGTTTGCCCATGCTGTTGAAAAACCCGGCGTGTATCGCGTTGAAGTTTATCACCGTGTGCCGTTTTTTGGCCGTCGACCCTGGATTTTTTCTAACCCCATCTATTTGAGGTAAAGCATTATTCTTTCAGCACGGCTTTTGCGATTTCCAGATTATAGGCGCTGTTAGGGTCGAAATCACTTTTCTTTTCAGCCCTCTTTTCAAACATTTCGGCAGCCTGCAGGATGGCTTCATAGGGGACCCAGCCATGCTCTTCCCACAGCTTGGCGTCATCTGAATTCCATAACCTGAAATGGACCATGCCGTCTGTTTCTTGAACATACATGCGGACTTTTTTATTCTGGGGAAATGGATAATAGTATTTCCCTCGTTCGTCTTTCATCTTTCTTACTCCTTATTTTTATGAGATCGTTTTGTGAACTTTTGAAACGGTTTTTCAAGAATATGAATCATCTCCGACATTTTCATTATTTTGCAGGCCACATAGAGAAGGCACAAAAACAGCACGCCAAGCCCGAAACAGATCGAGAGTGCGCCTATGAAGGTGTTGCCGCAAAGCCCTTCATAAACCCATTGTCTGATGGTTTCAAGGGCTGATCCCAGAAAAACGCTCAATAGCATCATTTTAAAAATTGTGCCATAGACGTGACGGCTTTCCTTGTTGTGAGTGCGCCGGTTCCAGCAGATATAAAGCAAGGTCACCTGCATAAAAGCGGAAATTGAGACCCCCAGAGCCACACCGGCAGCACCAAACCGATTCATGCCCAAAATGAAAACGGGGATGCTCATAAGCACAGCCGCCGTCCCCAGTAAGGCCGGGAAAAGGGTATTTTGCAGGGCATAGTATCCCCTTACCACAACGGTTTGGGCTGCGAAAGCGAAAGTGCCCAGCAACAGAAACGGCAATAGATGTGCGGTTAAAGCGGTAGCGGCCGCGTCGAAACGGCCCCGCTGGAAAAGGATGAGGACGGCTTCATGACGAATGACCATGAGGAAAACGGAGAAAGGGATGACAATGGACAGGGCACCCACGGTCCGGTCGAGCAGGCGGTTCATTTCCGTCATACGACCTTCGGTAGCCAGGCGACTCATGAAGGGGTATGATGCGGTGCCCACGGCCTGGCCGAACAGGCCCACGAGAATGAACGTGATCCTGAGTCCGTAGTTCAGTGCCGCCACGGCACCCTGGCGCATATAGGAACCGAAGAATCTGAAAAAGAACTCCGTTGAAAATGTCATGGTGAGGCCCAGAATTAGGGGAAGGGTCAGCAGGACGTAGTGCCTTAAGTCTGGATGGCGCCATTGGAAACAGGGCTTAAAGCGCATTCCGACGCGTCTTGCCCCCACCCACTGCACGGCGAAATTTCCCGCCACGGCGCCGCCCAGCACTCCCCAAGCGAATCCTTCGATACCGATCCAGGGGGCCAGTATGACACCGCCCGCGATAATCCCCAGGTTATACAGCAGGGGCGCCAGTGCGGGGATGAGAAACCGTTCCTTTGCAAACTGCACGGCCATAAAGAGTCCCCCAATAAAGAAAAAGAACTGGGCCGGAAGGACAATGCGGGTCATTCGGATGGTGAGGGACTTTACAGCCGGATCAACAATGCCCGGCGCGAACAGTGTTACCAGATGGTCCGTATAAAACCAGGCCGCTACAATGAACAGCAGTAACAGACTACCGAAAGAAGAAAGTATGAGAGAGAAGATGCGCCATCCTTCCCTTTCCCTGTTACTGAATACATAGCGGTTGAAAATGGGGATGAATGTAATGGAAAGAAATCCAGTGGCGGCCACATGATTCAGCATTTCCGGCAGCACAAACGCCATCTGGTAGGCATCTACTTCACTTCCGGTCCCGCCCACATAAGCGATGACCACTTCTCGAAGGAGTCCGATGACGCGGCTTAGCAAAACCGAAGTCATCATGATGAGGGATGCGATGCCGACCTTTTTATAAAGGGATCCAGGGGAATCGGCGGTTTGCGCCCCAAAGGCTTCTTTCGTTACAGCCATGTGAACGCCGGGTTTTCGGAATTGGTCAACGGACAACCCTCAATCCATGGGATGATTGCAGCTTTTCCCACAGTTTCCGGATGATGAGGGAAATCGCTTCCGTTTCCTCGATGGACCGTTTCCCCAAGACGAAACCGCAAGAGGAGATGAGGGCATCGTTACCATCGTGCAACCCGAAATTATCCTCGATATAACGGCCCAGTGTCGTGTCCAGAGATTTTAGATCCCTTTGCCCCATTCGAGCGATTTTGCTCTTGTCCTTTAATGACAGTTGGCCAAGAAGGCGTTTGACGGCTTCATCTACATTTTTGGGTAATGGGTGACGCCGTCCGAAGGATGGGTCCATATGGGTGTTGATCAAGGATAATTGAAAGGCGGCTTCCAAAATGTTGAAGGTGGCGCGGTATATTCGCGGATCCTGGCTTTGCCGCGGGCCCGCCACGTTCAAGACACCGATGCGCTGGTCCTTTATCCACGTGTGAATGGATTGTGCGGCGCTGAAACTGTTGGTCTTCAACAGGTCGACATGCAGCCAGGGCCTCCCGTGTTTCAGGGCCATTTTCCGGGTTAAGAGCGAGCCGCCCTTCAGTGTTCCGTGGGAGAATATCAGGGTTGCATCCGAATCAATGACATTCTGCTCGGTTCGCCGGGCATAATCGGGGCTGTTCATTTCCCTGAGGCGGTATTTCTCCGGTACTTTACCATCTTCCGCCTGACGCCCTTTCGGTATCCAGCCGCCGTGAGGAATGTTCCATTCTATGGCGAAATCGAGTGCCGCCCGGTCAGCGCCGGTCTGCCCGCCTGAAACGATTTTTCTAAGCATTATCCACCGATACTAGGGTTCAATACGGAATCGACCACAAGCATCAAAATTTTCTTTTGACCCATTTTTTGCCTTCTTTCAGAATTCACTGGGATAAACAGGCGCTGAAAATTTTTGGAACAAAAATAACAATGTTGGATGAGATTGTAAAGACAGGAATTTCGGGCAGCGAAAGATGGCAGCGTCCCCGGAAAGAATCGGTGTTCCGGGGACGCTAAGGGGTCTGAAGCTTTTGGGTTGATGTTTTAATTGAGTTCTTCCCACACTCCCCACCGGCCGGTAGTGCCCGGTTCTTCACCTCGGGTCCACCATTTGGCGCGCCAGGTCTTTTTATTGTGGGAGACGAAGTCACCACCCCAGTAGACTTCGGAGGCATCCCAGGGGGGTGCTGAAGGGGTGGTGTTTCCCACGCTGATCTCAACGCCCGCCGATTGTGTGGCGGCGCCCTGATCATCGGTGGCCACCGCNGTGATGACGTAAGATCCCTCACGCACATCTGCCCAGGAAAAGGAGTAGGGGAGATCATGAGCAGANCCCAGGGATACGCCGTCGGCGAAAAATTCCACTTGAACAACGGTTCCATCCGCATCGGATGCATCGGCTGAAATTGTTAAGGTGGCACCCGATTCAAGNATATCCCCGTCNCGGGGTTTGGTGAGCGTGACGGTGGGGGCGCTGTTGCCGTCACACNAGCCCAANTCTTCCCATACGCCCCACTGTCCGGTAGTGCCCGGCTCTTCGCCTCGAGTCCACCATTTGGCGCGCCATGCTTTGCCGTTGTGGCAAACTTCATCGCCACCCCAGTAGACTTCCGACGGATCCCAGGTTGAAACGGAGGCACTGCTTCCCACTGTAATTTCAACTTTAGGGGAACGGCGGCCTGTGGCACCCTGGTCATCGGTGGCCACTGCGGTGATGACATAAACGCCTTCTGGAACATCCGTCCACAAGAGGGTATAGGGGGCGTCTGCAATTGCCCCAAGGGATACCCCGTCAATCAGGAATTCCACTTGAACAACGGTTCCATCCGCATCGGATGCATCGGCTGAAAGGATTACCGTTTCTCCCGGTTCAAAGGTCTCTCCGTCCAACGGCGATACGATGGTTGTCTGAGGGGGTAAGTTGCCGATGCTCCCGCCGTTAAAAGCTTTGAAAATATCGGTAAAGGCAAAGGTCGTCTGATCAAGCCCGCTGCAAGTCGCATCGGCCCATGGATTATACGGACATCCGCCGTTGTCCCGGGTGATGGACCACATGGACAGCATGCCAACCCATTGGGTCGATGCTGCCCAGGAAAGGAGTTCATCTGCATCGGAAAGATAAAAACGCTCAGATGCCACATCGTTCTGACCAATCATCGGGGTAATACCGATCAAGGGCGCTAATCCCAGATTGAGGGTTTGCTGATAAGTGTTTACCGCCGCATCAATCGCGTACTGCCCCATGTTCTCTTCTGGGTCGGGTGCCGCCCAATCCCCATAGTCCATGGCCATGACATTGACCACGTCAATTCGGACACCGTTGTCTCTGGCATTTTCGAGCACATAAAGACCGTTTTGAGTCAGACCCGATGGCAATACCGGCAGGCAGTACGCAACGGTCAGGTCGGGGTTCGCTGCCTGAAGGCCTTTAATGGCTTTGTTTCGAAGATCAATGGAAGGTCTGTCGGCAACGGCCCATCCCTCAATATCAAAATCCACCCAGTTGACCTGATATTTGTCAATGACCGACTGATAGGCGGCCTGAAGTGCGCCTGCATCATTATGACACATGGCCAGTTCTGTGCCGTTAGCGCCGCCAAAAGAGATAATGACATCCCCTCCTTTTTCTCGAATGATGTCGATTTCATCCGAATAGTGGTTTTCTTCCAGGGCAATCACCCCGCCCCATGCGGGTTTGCAATCGGTATCGGCGGTGACAAAAGCAAGTGTGTAATAAGGCTGTCCGGTCTGGTCAAACGCTTCGTTGATGGAAAAGGCCGGATAAAGCAACACATCCACGTAGGGTGCAAAGACTTTTAGAGGAATCTGGCCCGGGGAAGGGGATGCAAAAAAGAAAATAATTGTCAGAAAAAGCAGAAATCCGGATATCTTAGGGTGATTTTTTGTCATCGTGAGTCTCCTTTCTTATATAGCAGCGCCGGTGCGTGCAATGATCATAAAAACGGTCACTGATGGGGTATACACCTGAAGGTTTGATTTGGTCACAAAAAATAATTTTTTGTGCATTCTTATCCAGTGGCGTGTCACTTATTTGCCCTTGACGAAAAATGGGAATTTCCCTACAGTTTTGGGTAGATAAAACAGCTTTTTGCTGCAAATAGCGGAGGGGATTTTCATGAATGGTTATAAAAGAGACAATTTTCTGGCGGGGATTGTGCTGATTCTGGTCTCTCTTTTAATGGCAGGTGGGGTGGGTGCGGAAACCGCCGAACATGTTGATGGCGTTTTCCTCGATCTTTACCAGGAACCCTACCAGAATGCTTTTCACCTTCTGATCCCAAAAGGTTGGAAAGCAGAAGGAGGAATGATTCCCAGCGGTGTGCCATGGAATGTGGTGGATCTGGTGGAAAACAACATCCGGTTTCGGGTCACCAGTCCCGACGGGAAATCCTTTTTCGGATGGTATCCCCGTTTCTATTTCCAGGATCCTCAGGTTATCCGGCAGTCCAGCGCCGGGTTCCTGCAGCCCCAGACGGGCCAGATTCTCAACTGACGGCCAGGGCAATTATTTTTTGCGGGACTCCGATGACGGCACACTCCCCTTTGAAAACGCATCCCAGTGGCATAAATTGGAGATTGTTAACCGAAATGACCCGAACTATCGCCCGAGGAACTAAAGGGTTCAATTCTGATTTTGACCGGCGCCTATTTGTCTTTTCTAATTTGGCTCATGAGGGCTCTCAAGTATCGAACGCTCGACAGTATAAGCGCCAAACCCATTCCGATGTACAGAATGGATAGATATGGTTTCGGGATGGGAGAATGCCGCAACAATGTCCCCATCGCAATCATCACCGCTACGATGATATAACTCTTCCAGGTCATAAAAGAGAAAATACATCTCGTTCCTTCCATGGGCAGTATTCGTCCCAGATTTTTATCCACGATTTTCAGAAATCCAAAATGGTGCACGATCATTGCTAGCGCAATGCCCACGGTGCAAAAGAGGAACGATCCGTCCACTTGAAATGCTTTCAGCCATAAAAATGACAGCCATAACAGCATTGTTCCCACACCGAACCACATGAAGCCGGCGAGAAAAAGCAGTATCTCCTTATTCACGGCAGGTTTAATTTTGGCGACTCTTCGATGCATTGTGTATGTTTTTGCGGGGGATTTTCCGGATATGTTAAGCATTTAATTACCATGAGGCAATGAAGTTTAACAGGTGAAGAGAAAAAATTGAGTGCCTACGTGGGTCCTAAGGGCATATTTTGTGAACATCTTCACCTTTTTTGGACAAATAATGTGAGTGTTTTCACAAAAAAGGCCCAAAATGTTGACATCCGCAGGCTTTTCTGGCAATATGCCATCCCATGAAAAGGGATATGTATGCGGAATTGATGGCATGGAAATCATCTGCCGGGAGAAAGCCGCTTTTGTTGCAGGGGGCAAGGCAGACGGGGAAAACCTATATTTTAAAAGAGTTTGGGAACCATGAATATGAAAACCTGATCTACTGTAATTTTGAGGAAGACCCTGGCTTGGACCAGCTCTTTCAAGCGGATTTAAACCCGGATCGAATACTTCGGGAACTGGCCATCTATAAAAATCAGGATATTCCACAGGCGAACGATTTGGTTGTGTTCGATGAAATACAGGTATCAAATCGTGCTTTAAACTCTTTGAAGTATTTTGCCGAACAGAGCAAAGAAACCCACATTGCGGCCGCAGGTTCCCTGCTGGGGGTAAAACTTTCCAGCCCTGGGTCCTTTCCCGTTGGGAAGGTCCATTTCCTCTATCTTTATCCCATGACATTTCTGGAGTTCCTTGATGCCATGGGGGAAAGCAGATACAGAAAGCTCNTTCAGGATATCAAGAATCCCAACCCATTGACAGGGGCCTTTCATTCTCATCTGATCGATCTCCTTCGCAGGTATTTCATGGTTGGGGGCATGCCGGAGCCCGTTCAACACTTTTCAGAGACCGGGAATTTCCTGGAAACAAGAAAGATTCAAAAAGATATCATCAAGTCGTATATTCTGGATTTCGCAAAACACGCGACACCGCACGATATCCCCAAGTTAACACAGATCTGGGATTCCATCCCCGGGCATCTGGCAAGAGAGAATAAAAAGTTTGTTTTTTCCGCCCTCAAAAAAAGTGCCCGTGCCCGGCAATATGAAAATGCTCTGAGCTGGCTTATGGATGTGGGACTGATTTTTCAGGCGTTGGCGGTCGAAACCGTCAAATCCCCTCTTTCCCACTATGCGAACGCGGCCTCTTTTAAGGTGTATGTGCTGGACGTGGGGTTGCTGGGTGCCATGGCCGATACGCCTGTAGAACTGTTGGCAAAGGGAGAGCGACTCTTTAATGAATACGAAGGCGCGTTTGTGGAAAATTATGTGGCCCAACAACTGGTTTCNCATTTTGAGCACAAGCTCTATTACTGGCGAAGCAAGGGTGGAAAAGCTGAATTAGACTTTTTGTGTGAGTTCGAAGGTCAGATCTGNCCGCTTGAAGTGAAGGCTGGCATNAACCCCAAAAGCAAAAGTCTGAAATCTTATGATGAGCAATTTAAACCGCCCGTGCTGGCCAGGACCAATCTNCTCAACCTGAAAAAGGACGGCAAAATCCTCAATCTTCCCCTCTATGCTGTTTTTCTGCTTTCCGCTATAATTTCCTCGAACGCCAAATAGAACAAAGAAACGCCCCGTTTGATGGCTGCGCTTTAGAAAAAAGGTTTTGCAACCAAAGGCTGAGGAGGGGCTTTGGGTTATCTGGAAGGTACGATGATCTTACGCTTTTCTTCCTCGGGGTGACGGCGGTAAAATATGGCGGTGTGACCGATCATGCCTACCATTTCACAGCCATGGGTCTTTTCGATGGTTTCGGTGATTTCTTTTTTGTCTTCTTTTTCCTTGAAATCGATGAATTTCAGCTTGATCAACTCATGGGCCGTCAGCGCATCGTTGAAGGAAACATTCAGTGTCTCCGTGAGCCCTTTCTGGCCAACAAAAACAACCGGTTTCATCTTGTGGGCAAGCCCCCTCAGGTATTTTCTCTGAAACCCTTCCAGTTTTTCGGTCATAATTTCGTTTCTTCCTCTCAAAAAGGAAAGGGCGCGTATTTCAGGAAAAATACGCGCCCCGCCAATATAGTGGCGTCCCCAAGGGGATTCGAACCCCTGTCGCAGGCGTGAAAGGCCTGTGTCCTGGACCTGGCTAGACGATGGGGACGTTATTCAGTGTCCATCCACAAATGGCCAATTTGCCCGATTTCGGCGTCAGACTCAAATTANAATCCTCAAAATACCAAAAGTATTCCTGCGGTTATAATTTTCGCCTTCCTTGAACTCGAACAAATTTTCTCATTTGTGGAAGGACACNGTTTACAACGCTTTAAATGGTCACCGCCGAGGCNTTTGCCTCAAATAGGGTCCTGATATGTGCCCTGTGCTGGTGGGCCGTGCGAGAGTCGAACTCGCGACCAACGGATTAAAAGTCCGCTGCTCTACCAAACTGAGCTAACGGCCCGACCAGAATTCGGTTTAATAGCATTTGGATTTCTTGATGTCAAATATTTTTTTGTAAAAATCAGGCAACCGGTTTGAAGATGTTACCCAGGATCAATTTAATTTCCTCCCGGTTGGGGGGATAGGGATAATTCCACTGCTGCACGTCCGGCAGGCAGTTGCCGAAAGGACGGTTGCAGGCGACTTCTCCGTTATCATCCAAACAGCCGGTGGTCATGAAGGGGATGCCCGAGTGGATGATGGTTTCCATACGTTCAGGGGCAACACCGAAGTCTGTGACAGATGCCTTTTCGTCAAATGACATCTGGTCAAAGCTTGAAATTTCGTTTTCAATGAGATATCGGGCCAGTTGAATCCTCAAATAGGTGGACCAGGGGGGTTGGGGCATATTTCCCAGGCTTGATCCTTCCTCGGCAAAGAAAGAAAAAAGATGGTTATCCACACCCATTTGCCACAATCGGTCCATGAGGTTAATCATTTCCCTTTCGGTTTCACCCATGCCCACCATGAGGTGAGCGCCCACGTTGCGCTGGCCGAATACCGAAAGCGCATCCCCCATGAACTGCCAGTATTTTTCCCAACGGTGCGGTCCCGAAACCCCTTTGCCGCGGTATTTTTCAAAGAGATCGGAGGTTGCCAGATCAAGGGCCACGCCTATTTTGTCAGCGCCGCAACGTCTTGCTTCCTGAAGAAAATCCTTTTCCAGTATGGTGGGGCTGGTGAGAATGGACACCGGGAGTTTTGTCGCTTCAGTCAATTGTCGGGCCATGACAAGCGTGTGGGGCTTACATTTGCCGTTGGTGATCATGGAAATGCAGGTTCTTTTCACGTATCCGGGTGCCCCGTTGATGGCGTCAATAATCTCGGGCATTGAAAACAGTGGCCAATCCACGTGAATAAAGCTTTTTTCCTGATAGGTTCCCGGACGTTTTTTGGCAAGGCCACAATAAGCGCAATTGGCGGAGCACCCTTCGGGATAGTGAACCAGCAGATTGACGCATCGGTTGACTGCACCCCGGTACATTCGGTTGTGCATTAACCCGAGGGAGATCGCCGTGGCATGGCTCATTTTGGCGTAATCGGGGCTTTGTTTTTGTTGATTCATCAGAGTCTCACCTGGTTTTCCTTGGCTAACAGGACAGCCTGCGTGAGGGTGGGGACATCAATGCCGTAAATCATGTTGTCGTGCCACACGCCCGCGATATTTTCTTCAACGCGTTCGGGGCGCGCGGATGTCCATTTAAGGGCGTTCTCGATTTTGTGAATGTCAGCGCTGGTGGAAAAAAAATCCCCTGTGATCAGAATATTTTCGATGGATGCACCGGAGAGGGAGAGGTATATCTCCAGAAGTCCCCCCTTGGTTTTCAACTGACCCACCCCCATCCGGGTTCTTGGGTGCTTATGGGAGAAGATCCAGCCTTCCTGAGTGTACCGTTCGTTGATGAAATTCTGAATGGTCTTCTGTTCCCAGGCATCGGGGCTATCTTCCTTGAAAGCAACCTGAAATTCGTCCTCAAAGGCCCCTTGAATCGCGTCCATGGTTTCCGCCACTGAAACCTCGCGACCTGTTTCGTGCCGAACCGTGGTCATACGCTGGC
>JGI10211J34971_10000848_pt1 | contig 25565 bp, 9 predicted proteins | sample Etolagsediment_FD_34971 | JGI IMG/M metagenome (IMG submission 34971)
GACGCGTGTTACCTGCCGGACGGGCGGGTGGTGGTCTGTTCGACCGCAAACTACTACGGCCTGCCGTGCCTCAACGGCAACGGCCAGATTGCCAGTTTGTACCTCCTCGACCCGGCGACGAAAGCACTTCGACAGTTGACATTCGACCAGGACAGCGACAGCGACCCGACTGTGCTCAACGACGGTCGCGTCCTCTACCAGCGCTGGGAATACAGCGATATCCCGCACTACTTCTCGCGCCGGCGAATGAGTATGAACCCGGACGGCACAGGACAGTTGGGGCTATACGGCAGCAACTCCTGGTTTCCTCCCGCCTTCCGATTTGCCAAAGCTGTTCCCGGGCATCCAACGCTGCTGGCAGGGATCATCAGCGGTCATCACGACCACGGCGACTGCGGACGGATGGCCCTGCTCGATCCTGGCTTGGCCAGCGGCTACGCGTTCCGCTTCCGACCGGACTCCAAAGAATGGGGCCCTGAAGGTAGTCACATCGTCATCACGCCGGACGTTCTCTCCCCCGGGGAAAGCGGCTTCGTACAGCTGATTCCCGGCCGCGGCAAACCCGTGCCCGGCATTGTCTGCGACGACATCGTCAAGTCCGTGTACCAGAAAGAAGACCCCGCGCTCACGACGCATCCGCACCCACTGAGCAGCAAGTACTTCCTGGTGTCGATGAAACCCACGCCGGCCAGCTTGTGGGGGATCTACCTGGTGGACGTGTTCGACAACGCGACGCTGGTTGCGGAGATTGAGGGAGCCGCACTGTTCGAGCCGCAGCTCCTGACTCCACGCCCGCGACCGCCGATCATCCCGGATCGCGTGGAGCTCGGTTCGACCACGGCCCGCGTTCACATCGCGGACGTCCACAGTGGCCCCGGCCTCCGCGGAGTGCCGCGCGGGACGATCACACGCATCAGGGTCTTCTCGTATCACTTCGGGTACAACGCCAAAGCCGGCTTCCCCAGTGTCGGCACACAAGCCGGCTGGGACGTAAAGCGCATCCTGGGCACAGCCACTGTCGAGGCGGACGGCTCGGCTTATTTCGAGATTCCGGCAAACACGCCCGTCTCGGCCCAACCGCTGGACGACGGGGGACGAGCCGTACAGTTGATGCGCAGCTGGTTCGTAGGCATGCCGGGCGAGCAGGTGTCGTGCGTGGGCTGTCACGAAAACCGCAAGTCGACGCTGCCCCGCAGACCCGACCTGGCCAGTCGGCGCGCCCCCGAATCTCTCGAGCCCTGGTACGGTTCAGCACGCCCGTTTGCGTTTGCGCACGAGGTGTTCCCCGTACTGGAGAAGTACTGCATCGCTTGCCACAATGCCGCGCCGACAGTCGGTCCGCGCAGCAAGCCCTCTTTCAAGGATCCCGACACAGCCTACAACACGCTCCATCCGTACGTCCATCGTCCGGGCGTGGAGAGCGACGTGGCCCTGCTCAACCCCATGGAGTATCATGCATCGACGAGCCTGCTGATCCAGATGTTGGAGAAGGGACACCACGGCGTGACACTCGCGGGAATGACGCGAGAGGCCCGGGAACGGCTCTACTGCTGGATCGACCTGAACGTGCCACGCGCCGGGAGTTGGGGGCCGCCCAAGTTCCGTGACGTTGACCAGCGGGGGCGTCGTTGCGAACTGGCCAAGCAGTTTGCCTGTGTCGACACCGATCCGGAGGGTGAATTCCAGGCTGCAGAAAAGGCCTTCAGAGAGCGCGTCCCCGTCGAGTACATCGCCCCGCCGCCGGAGACCGACGTGCCGCCCGACAACCTGCGCGCGTCCGGCTTTCCCCTGACGCCGAACGAGGCGGTCCGACTGCAGCGGAACCATCCCGCGCCGACACGCAAGACCATCGAGCTGGGTAACGGCGCGCGGATATCCCTGGCATGGGTTCCCGCCGGCGAATTCGTCATGGGCAGTTCGAGGGGCGCGCCGGACGAACGGCCTCGTTCTGTCGTATCTCTCACCCGTCCGTTCTGGATGGGGACGACCGAAGTGACCAACGCGCAGTTCGCCCTGTTCAATCCGGAACACGACACACGCTATATCGATATGCACTTCATGGACCGCGTCACTCCCGGGTACATAGCCAACCACGCAGATCAACCCGTCGCCCGCGTGTCGTGGCAGGACGCCATGGCGTTCTGCGAATGGCTGAGCCACAAGACGGGCTTCGACGTCACGCTGCCGACCGAAGCCGAATGGGAGTGGGCCGCCCGGGCGGGCACCGAGACGCAGTTTCACTACGGGTCGCTGGACATCGACTTCGGGCTCCACGCCAACCTCGCCGATCAATCGTTGCGCTGGTTCAAGATGGGGTTCCCGGGAGCGGGTTGCCTGCAACCGCGGAGTCCCTATCCACCGGAGATGAACTTCCCGCTCCACGACGAACGCTTCCGCGACAAGTACCACGTCGTCGACTATGTCGCCCAGTACGAACCCAGCGTGTGGGGGCTGTACGACATGGTCGGCAACGTCAGCGAATGGACCCGGTCCTCCTACCGGGCCTACCCCTACGTCGCCGGCGACGGTCGCAACGATGTGACCGACCCGGGCCGCAAGGTTGCCCGGGGCGGTTCCTGGGCCGATCGCCCGGCGGACGCGGGATCGACGGTCCGTCGCGCCTACCAGCCCTGGCAGGAAGTCTACGATGTCGGCTTCCGCCTAATCGTGCGTCTTCCCGCACCGACCCCGTAGTGAGGCGGCCGTCCGCGGCTGCCGGCTCGGCGGTGGTGCTGCTTGCCGGGCGGCGGTCACCGGCCGCGTACGGCCGCAAGCAAAGCGCGACGCGTGGACACCTCGGGATAGTCCTCGGCCAGGTGCCGGATAGCAGGGATGCTCGACTCATCCGCGATCGCTCCCAAGGCCTCGGCGGCGGCATGTCGCGTGTCCGTTGCGTTTTCCAAGTTCCCGGCTACGGCCAGCAACGTGGGGACGGCACGGGGATCGCCGATCCGTCCGAGCGCCCACGCGGCGGCGGCACGCCAGCAAGGCGTATACTCCAGCTGCAGGAAGTGGATGTTCGGCTCGGACGGATCGGGGCGTCCGTGCCGCGCCTCGTTCAACTCCGGGGCCAGCGACGCGACCAGCGTGTCCACCGACCGCGGGTCGCCCACGTTGCCCAGCGCACGACCGAGGAAGAACAACACCCAGTGCCTTTGTGGAATCCAGTTCGGATTGCCGAGAGGACGCTTGATCGCGTCCTCCGGTTTGGCCTTGTACCGGTCGTACGCGGCCCGGATGCGAGGCTCGAACGTCTTGTCGCAACACACTGACGCCAGGATCTGGGCGGCACGATTGTCCGGGGCCGGTTTGCCCGCCCACGCGCCATGAATACTGCTGACCCCGTTCTTGATGTCGTCGGCCGGTTTGGCGTCCGCGTCGCCCAACAGCGCCAGGCACGTCTCAATGGTCTCGACCCCACGCCCGCTGCGCAGGACAACACGGCCAACAAGAGCCTCGTACGTGTCGGTCTCCGGGAACAGGGCCCGGTCGGGGTCGGTGGGCACGGAGCGGATGATATGCGGCACGATCGGGCCGGCCTTCGTGGAGCCCATCGCGTCGAGTGCTGCAATGATGCGTGCATGCAGGGGCGACGCGTGACACGCATACAACGCCGGATGATCACTGTACCAGCCCACGTACCGTACGTAGTCCTGCAGCTTGCCGAACGTCTCGATCAACAGCTGTTCAGCCTCTTCCGTCGCGATGCCCGCGAGCGCGTCGATCGCTGCCTCAGCCAGGAACAGGTTCCCGTCCTTCGGCTCGATGTGCTTGACAAGGACGTCGCGCAACAAGGGCACGGCCTGCAGATCACGCAAGTACCCCAGCGCACGCGTCGCTTCCTGCAGTGTCCTGGGGTTCAGGGGCGAGGCTGCGTCAAACGTGAATCGATCCGTGCGGTTGTTCTTCACGAACGGTGCGTACGGGCTCTTGTCTTTCTCGCGTGCAACGTACTCCCGCAGCGCAGCACGGCCGGCATCACTGCCAATGTGTCCCAGCGCCACGGCCGCCCTCCGTTGTGCGACGCGGTCACTGCTCGCGAGATCCGCAATCCGAGCCGCCTCGATCGACTCCCATGCGTTGGCTTTGAACCAGGCACGCCAGCCGTCCTGGCGTGGAGCACCATCGCCGCTGTGGCCTGTCAGGTTTTCCAGCGCCACATGCGCCGCACGCACGACTACAGGATCGGGGTCTTCAGCCGCATCGAGCAACGCGGGAACGCTGTCCCGTGTCCCGCATGTCGAGATCGCCAGAGCCGCGGCCACACGCGCCTCCCGTGCGGAGGCCGCAAGTGCCTTGGCCAGGGGCGGTGCTGCGGACTTCGCACGGAGCAATCCCAATCGCTGCGCAGCAGAGACCCTCAGATCATCGTCAACACCGGCGAGTTGCTTGCCCAACGCAGTCACCTCCTCGGCCATGCTGGCGGGGAGGTCGACTCCGTTCAGGTGCCTGTTCAGCGATGCCGTCTCGCGGAAGCGTTCGAACTGCAGATCCATCATCCCGGTCACACCCGAGTTGTTGCCGCGGAACCGGTGCGCGTTCCCCTGCCCCACCAGCCGCAACGGCGGAGACAAGACAGCGTCCGAGAGCCGGCTCCTCGACGGTGGCGTCGCCTGCCGGTTGTGGTGACAACCCAGGCACGACCGTCGTTCGCCGGGGCGAACATAGATCCACGACATTTCGTTCAGCTCCGAGCGTCCTTCCGCGTCCACGGCCTGCAACGCCAGCGGCATGTCCGCCGGGACTTCGACGTAGAACGACCCATCCTCCGCAATCGGAACCGTGCCCAGTTCGACGGTCTCGTGCCCCGCGTGCACGATATGCGAGTGGCTCGATCGCGTCGTCAGCGCCTTTGCCCCCAGCACGCGGATCGCACGGATGCGCGGCCAATCGGCCTTGGTCTTGGTCGTAAACCGCACGTCCTGGCAGTACAAGAATCCTGTGGCACCGGGCCGTCCAGCCCGACTTCGGTCCGCCATCTCCGCCAGCATAGGTGGCCGTGGACGCGCGCCCAAACAGACGGGAGAATGAACCGAGCCCGCTTCCGACTCGTACACCTTGACGATCCGGTTATCGCTCGGGTCGATCACACCGATCACATCGGAGTTCATGCGCCGCCCCTCGGGCCTGAGCACGGTCGCCAGCAATCGCCCGTCCGGCGTGGGGGCCAGATCCCCGAGACCGTTCGGGAGCCTGTGATAGGACGCCTCGGCGCCGCCGACCATGGCCACAAAGTTGCCGCGGTTTGAGATGCAGGCCAGCCTGCCGTCCGACAGCGGCGCAGGACTGCCGTACCCGAACCGTCGCAAGCGTGTCCCGTAGTCCGCGCCCACATCCGCGCCGATCTCCGTCAACCCATCCGTGCCGTCAGGTCGCATCACGTGGATACGCGTCTCCACTTTGGCCCGATCGAAGAAATTGTCCGTGCGGATAAACGCGATGCGACCGTCGGCCATCACCTTGGGTTCGTTGTCGAAATTCAGCGTGAAACTGATCGGCTCGATCTTGCTACCGTCCGGTTGCATCACGAACAACGCTCGCGACGGCGGGTTGTGGTACTCCTCGAAGGTGCCGGCTCGGGTCGACGTAAACACGATGCGCCCGTCCGGCAATTCCGATGGGTCGATATCGTGGAACGGGCCGTCCGTCAGCTTCTCTGCGGCACCGCCTTTCACCGGCACACGGTAGATGTGGAAGAAGCTGTCGCCCTCCATGGCAACGGCAGCGTAGATGAACTTGCCATCGTAAGACACGCTCGGCGAACCAATCGCGCCCTTGCCTGCGTCGAGCAGCAACCGCGGAGTTGCCCCCGGCTTGAGCGGACTGACCACGTGGAGTGTTCTACCGATCTTGGCCGGACACGGGATGTCGTACTCGGTGTAGGCGCGGGTCCAGTTACCCACGCGGAAGCACAGCCCCCAGACATCGCCACGCATGGGTTGGTATGCGCTGCAGTCGTCACCCACGAACGCAATTCCCTCGGGCCACGCGAAGTCCTCATCCGGCTCGACAATGGCCGCCGCGCTCGGCAGCGCTCCCTGGCGCCGGCCGCCTTTCGAACCGCCATAGACCAACTTGTGCCACGGCGCCATCCCCATCGGGCCCAACGCCTTGGCCGCGTTCCACTCAGGGCCCTCAACGCGATCCGGGTGCGAGTACTCCGTCGGATCGCCTTTGCTTGCCACGTTCCACGACGGATCGGTGACGAACTCCATCGCTTCCTGGCCGGGCGCTTCGATCCGGATGGCCGCCACCAGCCCCCGCATTCCACCCAGGCACGTGCCACGGACACCGATGGCATTGATGCCCCCCGTCAGTTGTTTCGTGATGTCGTATCGCTCCAGCGAGTTCCATACCTCGGCTCCCGCCCCGATGTCGAATCCGATGGACACGCCGTTCACGAACAGTTCATACCCGTTATCCGCCGTGATCAGGATACTCGCTGACGATGGTGCTTCGGGCAACGTGAAGGTCGTTCGGAAATGACATACGTCCGCCTTCATGTCGCCCCAGATCCACGAGGCCTTATCGATCACCGGCAATGGCGGAGCCTTCGCGGGAGTCGGCGCGGCAATGGTTGTGGCCACGACCGCTGTTGCGATGACCGCAGCCACCATGGCCGTGAGTCCACTGCGGGTGCGTTCGGTTGTCTGCACGGTACGGCTAGGCATACGACTCGTCCTCGTTGTGCTCTCAGGTCGACGCCTGTCGGACTGCCCGGACAGGTCGGACGCCCTAAGCATACTACCCAAGCTGCCCGCTAGCCACCCCTTGGAGACGCCCCAAAGCAGAGATTGGCGCTCTTCGCCGGCATCACTTCAATCGCTCCAGGCGCAGCCAGTTGATCCTGGTCAACTCGGGACCGTGGGGCACGCTGCGGGACGTCAACGTGAGGGTGCCGTCGACAACCTGCACACGCTCACTGACAGTCCGGAACTCGCCGCCTTTCAGGTTCAGTCCCGTGACAAAGTCTTTGCCCTCCACGAAGATGGTCTGCTTCGCGCAGGGGTGCTCCGAATCACCCACGCGGACAGTCAGGTCGTAGTCACCGTTCTCGACCGCGATCTCCCACGCCGTGTCGTCGGAGAAATGGACGAGCGTGTCGTCCAGCGCATCCCTGCTCTTGCCGCGTCGGCGGGATGCATCGATGTTGGCACGGGTCCAGCCGTAGGCGTAGCCACTGTCGTGCAACGCGAAGGGCGCACCGGAATCCGCCAGCCAGCCGTCCGGCGTGTTGCCGTCGTCGGGCTGGAAATTGACCTGTACGGAAGCAACCGCCTTCGCTTCGATCTTCTCGATGCGCAACACGGTCTCCTGGCTCAGGGAAGGCGTGTCGCCCGGGCTGATCGCGCAGGCACGGATGGTGGCGGAGCGGTCGAGGCGGAACGGTTGCGTGTATCGGGGTGAGTCAAGTGCGGGGGCCGAACCGTCCACTGTGTATGCCACCGCAACGGCCTTGCGCGGTGCGGAGATCGCAACGATGGTCTGCCCGACGAAGACGGCCGCGGTCGTCCCGAAGCTCGGAGCATCCACGGGCAGCGACGGGCGGAAACGGTCGGTGGTCAGTCCCATCGTGTCGAACGGTATTGGTTTGAACCCGGGGACTTGCGAGAACACGGGTGATCCGGGCAGGATGCTATAGTCGCCTGAAGCCGCGTCGGCAAACCCCGTGTAGTCGCCTCTCACCACGTAGTTGCGCTCGGGCGCGGTCCTCACTGGTTGTCTGCCCTCGTAGATCGCCAGCAGATCGGGGTACTTCACGGAATACGGCGGGGTCGTGAGGTCGACACGCTCACGCAGACGTTCCTTCCCCAAGGGGCCGTTCATGAAGCCGCGCACGCGCCGCGTGTTGTCGCCCGCGCCCTGGAACGGGCCCGGACAGTCGATGAACACGTTGTTCTCGATGTTGCACGCGCCGCCCCCGTTGAACTTGATGGCCGCCGTACTTCCGGCGTTCCGGAACACATTGCCCACAATATCCGCCCCGCAGATGCTGCAATCGTCAAAGAAGATCGCCTGCACGCCGTGGCCGCCACGGTGGTAGTTGCGGATATCATGGAAGTAATTGTACCGGAACTCGTTGCCCGTCTCGCTGGGATCCCTGCCCATGTAGATCGCGCCCATGTCGGACATGTCGGTCAGTACGTTGTCCATCTCGTTGAACGCGATGACGTGATCGTTGCCGTGGAGGTAGACGGCAATGCCCGGGCAGTGATGGAGGTGGCAGTTGGTCACGCGGTTGCCCACGCCGTCGATGTTGACGGGTGCCTTGTATGTCCAGTCCCAGCGGTTGACGCGGCTGATGTCGCAGTTGTGCACGAAGTTGCCGGCCGGCGTGAGCGTCCGCCGGTCCCCGCCGCCCAGACTGATCCCTCCTGCGCCGGTATCGCGGACATCGCACCCCGCCAGGCCATGGCCGACACCGGCATCACGGTCCCACGCCGTGTCTTTGTAGATGTGTTCGTGCCAGCTCCCGAGTTCGCGCGATACCGGCTCGCCTGGTTGGCCCGAGTCCTGGTTGCCGCACCCGTCGTGTTTCCCGTACGGAAACGGCTTGATCCCCTTCCCTATCTGCACTGCCACAATGCCCAGGTTGCGGAATCCGCAATCGGCGATGAGAGTGCGCGCCCCCTGCTCGATGGTAACGCCGCTGCCACGGCTGGCCTCGAACACAAGGCCATCGAGCCGGACGCCCACGGCCCCCTCGACAGCCACTATCGGCTGTTCGAGCAAGCTGACCATCACCTCCGACTCGGCCCCGAACGTGGGCGGAGGGAGGAAGTAGAGCACACCCGATTCCTTGTCCACGCAGTATTCGCCGGGCCGGTCGATTTCCTCGATCAGATTCAGGGCGTACCACGAACAGAAGGAACGCTTGGCAAACCCGTAGATGTGCGGATGCGTGGTGGTGAAGGTCTTCTTCTCCGTATCGATGGTCGCCACTTTGATGGTGTCGTCGGCATAACCGTAGCAGAAGATGCCGGACACGTAGAGGTCGTGAGCCGCAGTCCACCGATCGGCCCGTGCCACGCCGTATTCGAACGTGCCGGGACGGAAGCTGTAGTCCCCGTTCCGCGGTTTGCTGCCGGGATCGATGACTTTCCCCAACGGCACGCGGGCATCGCCCGCGTTGGGCCATCGCGCGATCTGCTGCGGTGTGCCGTCGATGAACAGTTCGAGCGGCGCCGCTTTGTAGGCCCTGCGGAATCCGCGCGGGCCCAGCTCGCCAAAGTCGGTGATGCCAAACGCACGAAGGTCGATCTGCCGGACACTCGCGCGTGCCTGCTCGTCGATGATCCGCGCCAACACGGCCTCGTCCCGCACGGGTGTTGCGGAGTCCGCAGGCACACGCAACCCGCCCACAAGCCTGGCACCCCGACGGATGGCGCTCCGGTAGACCGTGTGAGAATCCCGCGCGTCCAGCTCCAACGTGTCGGTGATCCGGTAGACGCCGTCGCCGAGCCTGACCTCGGCCCGTTGCTGCGTTCGCTCTCCCCTCACCTGCCGCAATTCGTCCCGCGCGCGGGAGAGCGTGCGAAACGGTTCCTGCGCTGTCCCCGCGTTGCGGTCGTCACCGGTCGGGGCGACCCAGTAGGTCAGCGGCTGCGGACCTCGCGCGGCCAGAGCGTCAGTAACGTACCGGGCCACCTGCGCAGCCATGATCCGGTAGCCTTCGCGTTGCCAATGGAACCGATCACCCTTGGCATGCTCGAGTTTGCCCACGACAGCACCATACAGATCGTTGACGGCGATGCCATACGCCTGCATGACCTCGGCGGCCATGCGGTTGCGCCCGGCGATCGTGGGATTGATCTCGGCGTTCAGTGCGCCGGGCTTGCCCTCTTCGGTCACCGGCGTGGAACTTGCCCACACGGGCGCAGCGTCCGGTGCGGCAAGCCGCATGGTGTTCAGGTAGTCGCAGAGCAAGCTCTTGTAGTGTCCCGGCGGGATACGTCCCTCGGTCCACCCATGGAGCCCGATGTTGAAGTGGACCACGTCGTAAGGCCCTTCCGCCAACACCGCGGCCAGATCCTCGCGGAGCGAGTCGCTGTTGAGGTGCAACGGCGTGAGCCAGACGTCTACACGCGCTTTGCCCTTCAGAAGCGCCGACACGTGGCCGCGGTAACCGTTGGTTATCGAGTCACCAATCAACAGCACGCGCGGCAACGCCGCATCGCCCGCGGGTGCGGGGTAAAATATCCACGGCCCGCCCGCCGAGCGCAGCTTGGGCGCGGCTGTGACAAGGGCCGCCAGGCCAACAGATGCGGCAACAATCAGGACCAGTCGTCTGTGCATGGGATACTCCCGTGAGGCTGCAGAGGGTCTCTCGCACTCGGGCTCCTCACTCGATAACGAACCACGTCATGCCTTTGGCGGGGACAGTCGCTGTCAATTCCACGGTGTTATCGGGCTCGATCGTGACGATCTTCGCACGGGCTTCCTGTTCGCGGACAGCCGCGCGTTGGGTCAGGCCGGTGTAATACAGATCGACCCGGAGCGTGCGCTGCACGTCCTCCGCGAGCGGGTTGAAGACCACGAGCAGGCCCTTCTGTTTGAGGCGCGGGTTGACGTGCAGCATCCAATCGATGTCGCGACCGTCGGCGCGGCGCCCATGCACCAGGTCGCTTTCGAGGATGTCGCGGTAGCGCTTGAACCAACGCACCCACTTCTGCACGAGCATTCGCGTGCGCTGCGTGTCGTAGAGGCGGGGGCCGCGATAGCAGGCCTGAACGCCCATGGCAAGGTTGCTGCAGAGCATGCGTTCGTAATGGTCGAGGTGCTCGTCCAATGGCTCGATGGTCGCGACAGCGCCCCCGCCATGGTACTCGGTGAGCGGCACGAACATCCAGCCCATGGTCGGGATCTTCTGCCACGCACCGTCGTAGATGTTCTGACGTGTGTGAATGACCTGCTGATCGCGGGGCAGCGACCAGTTGACCTCGCGATAGCCCATGCCGCACTTGCTCGCGCCGGACAGGTAGTAGTAGTCCGGCACGTTCAGGTAGATGCCGTTGCCACGGCACCAGGCATAGAACTCGCCGATCATCCGCCGCTGGCTCCACCGCGAGTCGTCCCAGCCCGTGTGCCCGGGGTGGTGCGTCGCCTGACAGGCGTCGCCGGGGTACGACCCGTCGTGTTCGAGGAGTGAGAAGCCCGTCTTACCGAGAAACGTCCGGAGCTTTGCGAAGTACGCACGCCCCCATTCGCTCTGGAGACACGGAGAATTGCCGAACCTGGGTGCCTGCCCTTCCGGAAGCTCAACGTCGTTGCCTTCCCCGATCGTTCGTGACGCCAGCAGTGAGTAGCCGCCGATCTCGATGCCTTTCCTGCGCGCGTAGTCCGCCATCTCCTCCATCTGGTGCAGGTACTCGGGTGCGTCGTTCTCCATGTTGAACCCGCTGCCGAAGGACAGGATCACCATCTCGAATCCGACCTCGGCGCACTGGTCGATGGCCCTTTTCACCGTGTCCCAGTCCGAGTTGCGCACGTGCATCATCAGCGGATTCTCCGTGACCCACGGTGCCACGACCCGGTACATGCGTCGCACAGCCAATCCGTTTCGTCCGCGGTCGTAACTGTCGAACGGCATGACAAACGCCCTGAATGACTCGAACGTATCGCCCGGGGCGATGCCTGCGTCGGGACCGAGATCGGGACGGACCTCGAGCAGGCACGGATTGGTGCGTCGGTAGTCGACCTGTGTGAGATACTCCGGATCGGGCACCCAATGGACGGAGAACGCGCCGGTGGTGGCAGCCGTCATGCCGCCCATGGCGTAGTCGGTCTCGACATGGATGTTGGGCGGGTGACACGGCGTGCCGTGACCTTCGACGGCCGACGAGTATTCGACCGCAGCCAGGATCTCGCATGTGAACCGATTCAGGCGCACCGGCACATCCCGGTCGTTGCGTACGGTGATCCACTTGCACAGGCACGGCACGCCGTCGTACAGCTCGTAGTGAACCGACACGGTTACGCCGTGGCCTTGGTAGTCTATGCGCAGGTAGGCGCCTTTCGGAGGCCACGCCAAGTGCGGCGCGTGATGTCGACGTCGCTTCCACGGGATACGGTCGGTGGGCTTGCCAACCTCGAAGTCCACGAACTGCAGGGCTGCGGGGTCCGCAGTCAGGCCGTCGATCCACTCCGGCAGCAGATATGCGTAGTTGGGTTGCCCTTTGAGGCCCCCGACGTCATAGGTCACGCCATCGACCTCGACCACGGCCTCCGGCTTGACGCCGCGCAACACCGCTTCGCCGTTCGTGTGGTTGTCGAACGACACGGTAGCACAGTTCGGCCGAAGCCGGAACGTGCGGCTGATCAGGCCGTTTGAGAGCACGATCTCTCCCCCGCGACGTCCCCGGTGGACCCGAGCCGCGAACGGTGTCGGGTCCACGAGCCAGTCCGTGCCCGCGGTTTCCGCAACCTCGGAATGGGGCAGCGCCGGAAGCGCTTTGGTCTTGACGGCCAGGTCGTGCAGTTCGGTGGAAGCGCGCATGCGTGAGATCCGTTCAGTTGGGTGCGGTGGTTCACTCGGCCTTGAATCTACGTCCCCGAGCCCCGCGTTGCCAGCCGCTCCGGCATGGCGCAGGCCGGACGATCCTACATTTTCTGTAGGTGGACCGCCAGTGGACGGCGGGAAGATCAGGTCCCGCCCCCGTCCTCACCGACGCCCTCGGGCCTGTCGGGAGGTCCTTTCTCCTTCTTTTGTCCAAGCACGAAACCAAGCTCAGCGGGGCCGTCGTCCGCCCCCCTGGAAAACAGTTTGGCACCTTTCCTGCAAAGGAGACACCGTCAACTTCGTGGTGTGATCAGCAACTCGAGAACAACTGAGGAGCAAACGGACAGAGGGCAGCTGATCAAACGTATTTGGTAGGATGCAGTAGTGCAGGAAGCAGACAAAGGAGCAAGAGAGACATGGTAGACAGGATCACGATCTTCTGGCTGACGGTAACGCTGTGCGTTGTGAGTGTGCTTTCGGTCAGCGCCCAATCGCCGTTGGTGGACGGATACGTCCGCGACCCCGTGACCGGCGTTGTCGAGGCCCCCTACGTCGTGCAGGGAATCATCTACACGCAAGACCAGGTTACAGGCGATTTTGCCGGTTACCTCTTCCGCGCCGAGGATGAGACCAACTACTACTTCGCCTTCGCGCAGAGCGTCCATGTGAACGACAACACCTACGGCAAGAACTCGATCGACTGGGACCGCAAACAGGCGCACCGCCTGCGCGACCTGACGAACAGTGAACACGCCGAGATCCGTTTGTACGACTCGAACGATGATCTCTCGCTGGACTTCTTTCTCGACTACGTGACCGATGACCGGAAGACAGGCGAGATGACCTGCCTGGGAGCCACGGGCGGCGACGGAACGATGATCACCGGCAATCCCGACCACATCACGGCCGCCTCGTCCTCGATGGCGTGGAACTTCAACCTGGCCAACCCCCTGTATCCCGACCGCGCCAACAGCAGCCCCGCACGTGTCCCGACCAACACATATGACTCCGGCACCACAGCCGACCCGAACACCCCCTGGATCTATGAACTGGTCTACGAGTGGAGCGTCGCAAAGGCCGCCTTCGCAAGTGGCGAGTTTGGTCGCATCGAGATCCGCGAAGTCCACAACTCTCCCCTGAAATCCAGCGCCAACCCCGTCCCCGTGCCCGTCCTGAACGTACAGAAGACATCCAGCCCGGCCAGCGGCAGCTCGGTACGGTTCAGCGAGACCATCACCTACACGGTGACGGCATCGAACATGGGTTTCACGGCGTTGACGGACGTTGTTGTGACGGACGCGATCGACGACAATCTCGATTTCGTGGAGCCCCTCGACGGTGGCGTGTACGATGAAGCGACGCGCACGATCACCTGGCCCACCGTCGCCTCCCTCGGCCCCGGCGAGACACTGCAGGTGCACTTTGCCGCCGCGGCCGTTCCGATTTCGGTCGAAGACCTCAACATCCACAACCAAGCTCTGATCTCGTCCCCCGACCTGCCCGCCCCCGCGGAAACGAACGTCACTGAACACTTCATCCTGCCGCAGCCCGATCTCATCGTCACCAAGAGCTGTCCCCCGCAGGTTGTGTACGGCCAGCAATTCGACTACACCGTGACTGTCATCAACGCGGGTGTATCCCCGGCCATGAGTTCCCAGCTCGTCGACACTCTCCCTGCCGAAGTGACCTACGTGTCCGCCAGCCCTGCCCCGACCAGTGTTGCCGGCCGCACCCTCACCTTCGACCTGGGCGATGTGGACTACCTGCAGGAAATCACCGTCACGATCACCGTTCAGGCCGCCGTCGCCAGCGGCACGGCGATCAACACCGCTGTCGTCTCTACCACAGAGGCCGAAAGCGACCTGACCAACAACACGGCGTCCGCCACGGCCCAGATAGTAGCTGCGGACATCGCCGTCGACAAGACCGGTCCGGCCCAGATGGTCGCCGGCGACGTCGGCACATACACGATCACGGTTTCGAACATCGGAACAGCCACGGCCGCCGACGTCGTGCTGACCGATATGCTGCCCGACAGTGTGTCCTACGTCTCCGCATCCCCGGCCCCGACCAGTGTGAGCGGCCATGCCTTGACGTTCGATCTCGGCGACATCGGCGCCGGCGCCAGCACAAGCATCACGGTCGATGTGCAGGCCAACGCCACAGAGGGCACCGCCACCAACACGGCGACCGCCACTACGACCACCGGCGAAGGTGGCCAGGGCACGAGCAACAACAGTGACACGCACACCAGCACGTTCGTCGCCCCCGACGTCGCCGTCGACAAGACCGGCCCGGCGACCGCGGTGGCCGGTGAAGGCGCGACCTACACCATCGTAGTGAGCAACGTCGGCACTGCCACGGCCAAGAACGTGGTTCTCACCGACGCGCTCCCGGACGGCGTGTCCTACGCTTCCGCAAGCCCCGCCCCGGCGAGTGTCAACGGACAAACCGTCACATTCGGCCTCGGCGACATCGATGTCAACGGCTCCGCCAGTATCACGATCCAGGTGACCGTCAACGCCACCGCCAGCACGCTGACCAACACGGCCACTGCGTCCACCGCCAGCATCGAAGGTGGCCAGGGCACGGCAAACAACAGCGATTCCTGCAGCTCCGATGTCCTCGCGGCAGACATCGCCGTAGTCAAAGCCGGTCCGGCGGAGATGATCGCCGGCGAGACCGCCTCGTACACGATCACCGTCACCAACGAGGGTACGGCCCGGGCCAGGAACGTGACACTGGTCGACACGCTGCCCGAAGGCGTCACTTACGTCAGTGCGATGCCCGGACCGGTGAGCGTCAATGGCCGGGCCCTGACCTTCTCGCTCGGCGACATCGCAGTCGGCGGCAGTGCCGCGATCACCATCGACGTCGACGTCACCGCCACGGGTGGCACAGTGACAAACATCGCGGTCGGGTCCACCGACAGCGTCGAGGGTGGCCAGGGCACGGCCAACAACCAGGACACGGCCGACTCGACCATCCTCGCTCCGGATGTGGTCGTAACCAAGGTTGCCGACCCCGCCACCGCCGTCACCAACTCCCCCGTGACGTTCACGATCACCTTCGCCAATCAGGGCACCAGCCCCGCCAACGACGTGGTGATCACCGACACCGTTCCGGCCGGCCTGTTCGAGGGCGATGCGTTTGCCGCCCAGTCCACTGTGGGCACAGTCGTCGTCGACGGCCTGACGGTGACGGTCGACGCCGGCACGCTCGCGGTCGATGCCTCCGGCACGCTCGTCATCACCGGCACGGTAACGGCCAGCACAGCCGCGGTCGGCAGCTACCAGAACGCCGTGACCGTCACCACCAGCAGCACCCAGTCGGATGACACCAACGACTCGGACACGGCTGACGTAGAGGTCGTGGCCCCGGTGCTGGCGTTGAGCAAGACGTCGGTTGTCACCCAGATCAGTGCCGACGTCGCCAACACCGCAACCGTTGGCGCCGCCGAGATCCGCGAGACGGCCAGCGACGGCACCACGGACACGGTTGCAGTCGGCAGCCAGATCGCCTACACGATCACGGTCAGCAACAGCGGCGGCGCCGATGCCACGAACGTTGTCCTCGCCGACACGCTGCCGGACGGTGTGACGATCGTCGCCAATCCGGACGGCGGCGCGGTTGATGGCGGCACGGTCACGTGGAACATCCCGAGCGTGGCCGCCGGCGAAAGCGCCTCGGTGACCATCACTGTGCAGACCGTAACTCCGTAACCACAAGCTTCTGTGCCACGATAAGTCCGACGGGCCTCCTCTGCTCCAGGAGGCCCGTCGGCATTTGTGTGTGGCTGGCATTCAACGTGCGCCTGGCGTACTGTAAGCTAGGTTAGGGCAAGCGAGACGAAGTCGCACCAGGCAGGTCGCGTCGGCCAGTTGCGGCCTGCCGATTCAGAGCGGTCGGGTCTCAAGTCGCGCTTGTCTTGACACCATTCTACGCCAGCAGCGGACAGCAGAAGCGCCGCCGCGATGCAGGCGCACCATGTGGCAGGCTTTGACGAGAGGGTTGGTCATGACATTCCCGGGCTTCACAAGGATCAGCATCAGGCACAAACTCCAGCTCTTCACCGGGCTGGTAGTCGTCGGCGCGTCCGTGCTGTTCAGCACGGTGAACTACCTGACACAGCGAGATGCGCTGTTGCAGGGAATCGACCAAAAGCTCGTCACGGCCACTTACCTCGCCGAGCAGGTTCCGCCGCCAGGTTACTTCGAGGGGATCGAGAACGAGAGTTCCGTCTCCAAGGAGACGTTCGACAACATTGTGGACACACACAACAAGCTCTGCGTAGCCCTCGGCCTGCAGTACCTGTGGAGTTGTATGAAGATCGACGACAACATCCACTTCACCACGTCCACGTCGCCCGGCAAAGACGTCGCGAAGCAGGATCATGCGCCCTTCTTCGCCGTACACAACGATCCGCATGCCTTCGACGGCGTATTCGGCCGGATGGAGGCGGACTACAGCTCCTTCCATAACGAGTGGGGACACGGCCGCATGGTGCTCGTCCCGCGCGTGGACAGCAACGGCCGAGCCTACTGCTTCGGTGCCAGCATCGGGATCAACGATGTCCATGCGCTGCTGCAGAGGAGTCTGGCCGAATCGGTGACCTTGGGCCTGGTTATTCTGCTTGTAGGATTCCTCGCCAGCGTGGTCGTGTCGAACTCCATCTCCCGACCGATCGTACATCTGACCGAGGTAGCAGATCGGATCACTCACGGAGAACTCGACCAAGACGTCAAGGCAAGCGGCAGCACGGAGTTGGTGTCTCTCTCCAAGAGCATATCGGAGATGAGCACGGCGATCCGGGAGACGATCGCGGCGCTGGAACTGGAGATCGATGAGCGCAAGGCTGCCCAGGGAGCATTGCAGCAGCACAGAGACCGGCTGGAAGAGACGGTGCGCCAGCGCACGGCCGAGCTCCGGCGATCGAACGAGGACCTGCAACAGTTCGCCTACGTGGCGTCACACGACCTGCAGGAACCCCTGCGGACCATCCGAGGGTTCACCGAACTGCTGCGCAAACGCTACCACGGGCAGTTGGACAGTGATGCTGACGAGTTCATCGATTTCGTCTGCGATGGCGTCAGTCGCATGCAGGAGCTCATCCTGGCTCTGCTCATGTACGCGCGAGTGGACACGGGCGGCAAGCCGTTCGAGACGGTCGACGTCGGCAGCTCGCTCGACCGTGCACTGGTTAACCTCGGCGGAGCCATCGCAGAGTCAGACGCCAAGGTAGAGCACGGCGACCTGCCCACGGTCGAGGCGGACAAGAACCAGTTGACGCAGGTATTCCAGAATGTGCTCGGCAACGCGATCAAGTTCCGCGGCGAAGCCGCCCCCCGGATTCGTGTCTCGGCCGAACGTGGCGAGAACGAATGGGTCTTCTCCGTGCAGGATAACGGAATCGGGTTCGAGCCGAGGTTCAAGGAACGTGTCTTCGCCATTTTCCAGCGCCTCCACTCACCGGGCAAGTACCCGGGCACAGGCATCGGCCTGGCCTATTGCAAGAAGGTGGTCGAACGCCGCGGCGGACGAATCTGGGTCGAGTCGGAGCTGGGGAAAGGATCGACGTTCCATTTCACAATCCCGGACCGGATCAGCCGTCCTCTCTCCGAGGCCGACGGAAAGACGGATGCACCACCGCAGCGAGAGTTTCCGCCTGGTCCCTCTTGCGTCCCGCCCGTCGCAGTTCCATAGTGCTCCAAGCCCACAGCCCGGATGGGACATCCGGACAGATGGAACCGACGGTACGTACGGTGCCGCAGTCACGCACCACAGATCACGTTTCACGGATTCCCTCCCCCATGACCAAACCGAACATCCTCCTCTTTTTCACGGACATGCAGCGAGCGGACACCATTCACGCGCTCGGGAACCCCGTCATCCGCACCCCCAGCCTGGATCGTCTGGCACGCGAGGGTACGGCGTTCACCAGTGCCTACTCGCCGTGTCCCGTGTGCGTGCCGGCCCGTTGGTGTATGCACTACGGTCAATACGCCACCAAGTCGGGGCTCTTCGAGAACGGCCGTATGCCGGAGGACAACGGCCAGTCCCTGCCCGCTGTGCTGGGACAGGCAGGCTACCGCACGCGGAGTGTCGGGAAGTGCCATTTCACGCCCGACAGGCACGCACTGCGCGGATTCGACGACCGATTGACGCAGGAAGAAGGTTGCTCCAACCCCGACCAGGACGACTATGTCCGCTGGCTGCGCGACAACGGGTATGACTATGACGAACCACAAGGCACGCGTGGTGAGATGTACTACACCCCCCAAGTTTCGTTGCACGGCGAGACAGATCACCCCAGCCAGTGGATCGGCGACCGGAGCATCGACTTCGTGCGCGAACAAGCGGACACCGGGCGGCCGTGGTTCCTGTTCTCCAGCTTCATTCATCCACATCCGCCTTGTGCCCCGCCCAAGCCGTGGCACAAGCTCTATCGCGCCCCGTTCATGCCCCTGCCGAACGTCCCCCCGGACTCCGAAAGTCTGTGGACATGGGTGAACCGGCATCAGAACCGGTACAAGTACCGGGACCAGGGGATCGACCGCAATCTCGTGCGCGGCATCAAAGCCTATTACTACGCCACGATCTCGTTTGTGGACTACCAGATCGGCCGAGTCCTGGCCGCGCTGGAGGAAACGGGGCAGCTCGAAAACACCTTGATCGTGTTCACCTCCGACCACGGCGAATACCTGGGCGACTACAACTGCTTCGGCAAGCGCTCCATGCACGACCCGGCATCGCGCGTTCCCATGCTTGCGCGCCTGCCCGGTCGCTTCCCGGCTGGACAGGTCTGCAACGAACCAGTCAGCCTGGTCGATATACTCCCGACGTGTGCGAACGTCGCAGGCGCGGACACGGCCGGCATGGATCTGCAGGGGCTCGACCTGCTGGACGTAGTTGCGGAGTCCGCAGATCGCGAGTTCGTCTATTCACAGCTCTGCGACGGTCAGAAAGCGATCTACATGATCGTGAACAGCCGCTGGAAATACGTCTACTCCGTGGGAGACGGCCGCGAGTTGTTGTTCGACCGGGTCAACGACCCGTGCGAAACCCGCAACCGGGCGGGTCTGCGCCTGGCTGCGGCCGACAAGGCGACGATGAAACAGGCTCTTCTCGAGTGGTTGCGCGGCGAGGGTGCGAAGGACGCCGTGGTGGAGACGCCCACGGGCCTGGACTGGGCACCCTACCCCAAGCTGGACATGTCCTACCTCGACGACCCCGACGCCGAACTCCTCTTTCAAGACCACGACGCCTACGTCCTCGACCGCCCGGGATATACGGACGCGTAGCGGAATCTGCATTGGCGATCGTCGCTATCGGGGGGACGAACGGGACTGACGTCATCCGCCCCGCAGTGCCGCTTTGGGGGTGAAGACGGCGGCCGTGGACGTCCGCTCCACTGTGCCGGACTGGCGACCGGCGGGCCAGGTTCGGCATTCGGAATTCGGCGTTCGCCACATCTCACCAAGAGATGGCAACGGTGCCCGAGACGCGCTTCACCTGCAGGTAGTCGCCAAGGTGGTCCGTCTTGCGTTCGGCCGTGAGGAAATCCCCCCGCACGTAGGGAGACACGGGGTCGCGCAGAAACTCAACGCGTCCCTCGGTGCCGGGCACGTGGAAGAAACGGAGTGTGGCGTTTTGCAGGCCGGAGACGATGAGGCAGTGCCGCTGGTCGAAACGCGAGCCGACACACGCGGTACGGCACCCGGCCTCGCCCTGTTCCTGCTCGACGAACACACGACACTCGCGACGCCAGGCGCGTGGCGGTGCGTACGTCGCGCAGCCCTCCGACAGGACGGTCTCCCATCCGTGAAAAAGCGGAGCCCCCTGTGGCAAGCGCATGTGCACACGCACGGTCGTTCGCGGCGTGTAGCCGGAGAAGAAAAAGGCATTCCGATGTCTGGAGATGCAGGTCAACGGACAGGGAGGCACCGGCCCGTCGTCCGCGGCCTTGGTGTCGATCCGGTCCACACGCAGATCGATCCCGAACGACGACAGCGCGTACCGCATCAGCCGCTCGCCGGGGAACGAAACGGCCGACGGGAACGGAACGAGAAGATGTCCCGACGTTCTTGCCGGGTCGCACGATACGGTTCCGCGCACCCACGTCACACGACCGCCGCTCCAGTCTGACACCGACCGGGTCAGGGCGGCAAGCCGCGTCTGGTCTCCCTGCCGGACAGTGGCCAGCAACGTCCGGCCGGGCACGCTCGCGGCCGCGGAGACCGCGGTTATCCCCCCGCCGGACAGCAATGCCGGGTGTTTCAGCGTGTCCTGACCGTCGGTGATGTGATCCGGCACCATGGACAACGCAAGCGCAAGGTCGCCCTCGATGGGGACGTCACGCGTCACGCCCAGCTCATCGCAGAGGCGATCGCTGGCATATCGCAGCGGCCCGTACAACAACACCTTTCCCCCGCTCTGCCACGTGTTCATGAGCCGGTCTTCCCACGCGCTTCCCGCTTGGGGCACGGGCGTCACGAGAACCGACTCGTGGAACGCATCGGGGTTCGCGCGCAACACGGTGTCGGCGTTGGTCGTGCTGATCACCGAGTTCAGTGGCAGACCGTTGTTCACCGCGCCGCGCATGAACCAGTCGCCGAAGAACACTTCGTCTATCCGGGATGGCTCACCGTAGGTCATGCGGTGGTATTCTTCGAACGGGTACACCCACAGCAGCGGACCGACGCGGTCGGGAGCGGTCTCCAACGCCTCGACGACATGCGGGATGACCTCGCGCGGCACGATGTCCGGCATCTCGCCCCACGAATCGTCGACTGTCAGGAAGTTGACCGTGGTGGGAGGCGTGACCATTCCGTTCCGACCCAGTCTCGCCACGGAGAGGGGCAGGTAGATGTCGTGCGGCTCCCGTCCGTAGCGATCCAGCCACGGACTGTTGTTCCACCACGGATCGTGTGTGTAGAAGCGGAACGGAAACGTCTCCCTCGGGATCTCGGCGATGTGCGACATCCAGCCCACGAGTTCGAGGCCGAAGTCCCCGTTCAGCGCCGCCCACGGGCTGTTCGGCGGCGGTTCCATGCCGAACCCGCCCGCATAGATGTCCCTCAGCGGCACGGCGTCCGAAGCCAGATCCATGCCCGTGCTCAGATTGGTTCCCCGTGTCTCGACCCGGAAGTCCGGACACTCGGTGCGAAAATCGCGCCAGAAACCCAGGATCTTCTCACGCACTTCGTCGCAACGGTCGGCGGAGAACGACTTGCCGTCGAACACGGCTCCCCGCAATGCCCACGTTTCCAGTCCGAAGCCGAAGCCATTCGAGAGCCAGATGTAGTCGAACCCCAGATCCGCGAGGAAACACTGGCTCTGACGGCCAAGAAACGTCCCGATACTCGTGCCGGCCGGGATGCCATCCGGGAACCCGGCATACGCGACCTCGTCGGGCTCTAGCGTGGCGTAGCAGCACATGAAACTGGACTTCCCCATCGTGCCTCCCGGACAGGCCTCGGGGTGTCGCTCGTACTTGAATGCGGACTTCGCAAACTCCGGCCCCGGATCGAACGTGGCGCCCACGTGGATTGGCTTCGCGAGGACTTCGCGTCCCACCCGCCGAATGGCGTCGGTCAGTGATCGCAGCCACCCGTAGGAAAAACGCGGCGGGTTGTCCATGTAACGATAGGGACGGCTGTGCAACCCCACGCCGTCCGGGTCATTGGGATTCTTGGTGCGTGGGTTCGCGCCCCCAACCCAGTACGCCCATTCGAACTCCTCGGCCATGTTGCCGCGGTAATCCAGGATCTCCGAACCGTCAGCCGTCCACAACATCACCGACACGCTCCCGGCATGCCGGCAAAGTGGCTCCCACTGAAGGAATAGCCGACGCAGCACGCCGTCCACGCATTCGATTTGGGGGCTCTTGAATGGCTTGAGACTCATCTCAAGCGCGACGGTCTGCAGTCTCATCGTGCGATCTCCACAGTCAGTCGATACAGGCGAGGTAAATGGCGCGGTTGCCGTCCGGGGACGTCTCCCAATCCGACGCAAAAAGAACGGATCTGCCGTCGGGCGAGAACAACGGATGCCGGTGGCCATCGCCACGTGCCATGCTCGCGCCCTTTCTTGGCGGTTGCCGAATGACCTGACCGTCGTCCGCTTTCCTCGGCATTACTTCCCGGGCACGTGGGTGACTGGCTCTTCCGACTTCCTCTCGGGAAGGTTGACGCCCCGGATGCGCGCCTGCAGGCTCCACCGGACATCCGAGCGAAGGACAAAGAGACGGACGTGAGACCGAAGGTCGCGCGTCCTGCCGCGCCGGAACTTGAACGTGATCTGCTCGGGAGAGGATTCGGCAACGTCGAAGCCCAAGCGGTCCCCGCCGGAGCCACGCCAGGCGAACAGCACCAGCATCTGCTGAGCGAAATCAACCGTGTTCCTGATCTTCCGCAGGTCGGCTTTCGAGAAATAGCGCTCCGCCTCTTCGGCGGCCTTGATCACCAGAGGATTGGTGGGCTTGCTCGCCTTGAATGCAGCATGAGTTGGTGTGATCCCTTTGATCTCCTTGATCGGCTCGATCGAGGCGGCAGGCGGCGCGTTCTCATCTACGTTCCCCTCGATCGACTCGTCCACGGCGGGAGTTGGTGCAGTGCCCTCGGCCTCGGTGACCGCCTCGTTCACGGCGGGTTCGTCAGCACGGCACAGCGCCAGCAGCAGACCAACGGCGGCCACAGTACGTAGAATTGGCGTGCGAATGCTCATCCTGCTATCTCCATTGCTGCTCCGGTCGGCGCAGTTGCCTGCGCTGTCCGCTTGACATGACGCGAGTTACGGGACACGGTGTCACAGTCCGTAAAGATGCCACGACTGAGCTGGGTGTCCAATCGGCTGAAGCAAGTGCACGCGGGCCTCAAGTGTGACGACAGAAGATGGAGACAGAGATGAAGATCGAGCATGTGGCACTCAACGTGACTGACCCGTCGGCTATGGCCGCCTGGTATGCGGACCACCTCGGCATGACGGTCGCGCACCGGATCGAGGGTCCCGCACACACACATTTCCTGGCCGACGACGCCGGCACGGTGATGCTCGAGATATACCGGAATCCACCGGATGCCGTTCCCGACTACGCCAGTATGGACCCTCTCATTCTCCACGTGGCGTTCGTATCCGACTCGCCGGCCAGAGACAGAGACAGGCTTATATCGGCTGGCGCAACACTGCTTTCGGACATGCGCCTCGATGACGGTTCGCACATCGTGATGCTCCGCGACCCGTGGGGGCTGGCGATCCAGCTCTGCAAACGAGCCCGGCCCATGATCGGGCTATCCCCTGACAACGGGTGACACTGCCTGGCCTCTGAGCCGCATGGCATCGAAATCCGGAACGTGGTGATTCTGCCGTGAACGAGCTATGCGTTGATCACCAGCTGCTGCCCTTGCCTGATGGCAATTACCTCGCCGAACGTGATCGTGGCGGCCCCCGCGGAAACCGCAAGGCTCGCCTCTACGGGGACGCCGTCCACGGTCACGGCCACATCCGATAGCGTCGCATCGCGCAATACCAGTTTCCGTACCTCGATAGCGCCTCCCATCGCCGAGACCTTGACCGTCCTGGCGTTCTCGCCGACTTCGACCTTGGCCCACCCCGTTGAGGTCGCGATGATGAATCTGCTCAGCTTGAGCGACAGCCGCAGCGTGATGGACCGACGCAGTGCGTCCATTGAGAAGCCGGTCAGCGCGAGGTAGACAGCCCACGAGCTCATGGCGCGGTAGTAGTGCTGTCCGCACTCGATGTGATTGAACCGCAGCCCTGCGCGCTCATACCGATCCCACACGTCGCGGGCAACGCGTAACCCCTCCTTCTCCATGCCCACCAGGATGAGATGGGCAGACAAGGCATACTCCACACCCGACCACGGCCAGTTGGCTTGGTCAGCCGTGTGCCGGCCGATCTCCACTCCTTCGCCGGCCGGCCACGCGCAGTTGGCGATGTAGCCCTGCGGGGCAGTGCAGCGCTTCAGAACCATGCGCAACGCGGACCGGACACGGTCGTCGGGGAGCAAGCCGGTGCCGGCGCTCTGACGCAGGAACCAGTCCCCGTTGATCTGATCGGCCATCACGCCATCGTTGTTGGCAGCGGTGTCGGAGTCGTGGCTCAGACGGTAGTATTTCCCGGTCCACAGTTGATTCTCCAGCCGCAGCAATGCGACCTCGAGCTCGTCCCGCAGCTCGGTTGCGGGCTCCGCATCGTGCAGCACGTCCGCGATCTCTGCAGCAGCTTTCAGGGATGCTGCGTACAGGAACCCGACAAACGACGACGTGCCCCTCAACGGAAACTGATCGTACGTCTGGTCCGGCCCGGTGTTGTTGGGCAGCCCGTCGCCGTCACTGTCAAACGTGCGGAAGAACCGCAGCGCATCGAGCACGGTCGGCCACATCTCGCGGGCATACTCCACATCGCCGGTCCAGAGAATGTCACGCCAGACGAGGAGGATGAACTGGGGAATGAGGTCGATCCGGTTCTTGCGATCCACATCGCAGCAGGCAAAGGTAGAAGGCATGAGGTGCGGGATCTTCCCCGGCACCTCGATGTTGTCGCGTGTAAGCCGCATCTGGCTCTTCTCGATCCCGGGAAAGAACTGGACGATGGGGAAAGCCCCGTAGTAGGTGATGTCGGTGGTCTGCAAGCCACAACACCCCAGCCCCTCCCAGATACCGAAACGGCCCTGGTAGTCCCACCACGACGACTTGACGAGAGTTGTGAGTTGTGCGGAGACCGCGTCAAGCACCCAGCGCGGCAGCGACGTGTCGTAGTACGCTTCCACAAACGCCAAGCTCTGCTTCCGCAGTTCCGCGAACTTTATGATGCCGTAGTCGAGCACCTCGATGGCATCGCCGAACCACGTCGCATACCGGTGCCCGATCACCCCGCCTGGAGCGTTCTTGGCTTCATACACGGTCTCGCTGAAGTTGGGAAAGTGCCAGGCCAACGCAAACGTGATTTCGACGTCCTCGCCGCCGGCCAACTCGGTGGTAAAGCAGAGCGCGCCGAAAGGCAACCCCTGCCGCAGCCGGGCCTGCTGACTGGCGCCCTCGTTCCC
>JGI10211J34971_10000849_pt1 | contig 25549 bp, 38 predicted proteins | sample Etolagsediment_FD_34971 | JGI IMG/M metagenome (IMG submission 34971)
TTATTTTTTTAAAAACCGCAAAACGAACACCGCCCCCCCACCGGGGGCATCTTCGATAGACACTTTTGCGTTATGGGCTTCCGCGACTCGACGAACAATGTACAAACCGAGTCCCGAACCGCCCGTGCGGCGGTCCGCACGGTGAAACCGCTCAAAAATTCGTTCACGATCCGCCATTGGGATACCCCGTCCGCGGTCAATAACGCGCAGAGCCGGGGTTTCATCGACCTCAATGGTGATGGTTGAGCCGCGCGCGGAATACTTCATCGCATTTTCCAGCAAATTGCGCAGCGCTTGTTCCAACCCAAACGCATTGCCATTTACGAGCACCGGATTTTGGGCCCCAATCACTTCAATGGACCGCCCTTCGCGAATGATCAACGGGGCCAGATAAGCCGCGACCGATGACGAAAGCTTCACCAGATCGACCTGCTCGCCGGGGTGAATTTCGATATTTTCGATTTGTGACTTGGTCAAGACTTGTTCGACGATTCGCGTGACCCGGTTTACATCATCAACCAACGGACTGATCGCTTCAGGATTGTCCAACAAATCGAGATGAGCGCGCATCATCGCCAATGGGGTGCGCAATTCATGGGCCATGTCGGCGGCGAACAGCGTGCGCTCTTCTTCCTTCTGGCGCATAAGTTCATCTTTGGTTTTCAATTCACGCATCAGGCTCAAGGACATCGCCGCCAACACGGATACGGCAATGGCTGCAGAGATCATAGCAACACCCACACGCCCCCAGCGGGCCGGAGCACTGACGCCTGATTGCACCCAACCCAACGAATCAAATAAAGGATACTCGATCACAAATTCCCAAACGATCAACAGAGCGAGTGTCACGGTCAGACTTTGCAGCGCCAATTTTGTGACGCGATTTGAGCGGGTCGGATTCACGTTTTAGGTATCCTTCCCATCAGCAAGCAGATAACCGACCCCGCGCAAGGTGTGAATGGCCACCGAAGCGCCATCTTGCACCAACCGTTTGCGCAACCGCGAAATATGCGCTTCCAATGAATTGTGCGAGACCTCGTCATCAAAGCCGTAAAGCTTGCTTTCAAGCACGTCTTTGGGCACCACCTTTCCGGCGCGGCGCATCAGTTGCTCCAACACGTTCATTTCCTTGCGGGAAATTTTAAACAGCTCCTTGCCAATTCGAACTTCGCGGGCGGTGGTGTCAAAGGTGATATTTCCGACACTCAAGCTCAGGCCCATCACCCCACCAGGACGACGCAATAAGGCACGCAGACGAGCGTTAATTCTTCCACAGCGAAGGGTTTCAGCAAATAATCGTCAGCCCCCGCGTTCAACCCTTTGACGCGATCATCCACACCGTCGCGTGCCGTCAACACCAACACCGGCAGAGGGTTGTCGGCGCGGCGAAGGCTTTTGAGCAAATCCAGACCATCTCCGTCCGGCAGCCCCAAATCTAAAACCATGAGATCGTAAGGCACTGTTTCCAACGCCGCCTCGGCGTCCGCCAACGAGCCGACACCATCCACGGTAAAATCTTCTTTTTCAAGACCGTGGCAGACATAGGTGGCAAGGCGCAGGTTATCTTCGACAAGTAAGATACGCATGTGAGACAGCGGCTCCCGGAGTAACTTAACGTTAGAGCCCCCCACTGTGGACGCATTTAAACTCAGTTTCAATGCTCTCGGGCAAGAACCGCTTATTCGACGTCGTCTTCAAAGGGCGGCGGGGCCGAGGCTTCATCAAAGCCCAAGTATGCCCAGGTCGCTTTCATATGATCAGGCATCGGCGCGGTGATTTCAAACACCCCACCTGCGGGATGCGTGAAACGGATGGAGCGCGCATGCAGATGCAACTGCTTGGCCACCTCTGCACCGGGCAAAAACGCCTCCTCACCACCGTATTTGCCATCGCCCAAAATCGGATTGCCAATGGCCAGCATGTGCACCCGCAGTTGATGGGTCCGCCCGGTGACCGGCTCCATTTCCAGCCAGGCGGCGCGACGCCCCGCTTGATCGATGATTTTGAACAGCGTGACCGCCCGCTTGCCGTCCAACTCATCCACGACCATGCGTTCACCGCTTTTGGAATGGCTTTTGTTCAACGGCAAATCAACACGCCCCTGGGCCAGCGGCGGAACCCCCACCACAATGCCCCAATAGGCTTTGCGCACATCCTTGGTGCGAAAAGCCGCGGTGAGAACCTGGGCGACCTTTTGCGTGCGCGCCAACACCAAAATACCGGATGTGTCTTTGTCCAAACGGTGGACCAAACGGGGCTTGTCCATCATGCCGTCTTTAAGCGCGCTGAGCATCCCATCGACATGCTGTTTGGTGCCGCTGCCGCCCTGCACGGCCAGACCGGCGGGCTTGTTTAAGATAATGATGTGATCGTCTTGGTGCAGCACCCACGAACGGATGGCTGCGGCCTCTTCACGGGTGACGCGTTGCTTGGACACTTCGTGGGCGGGCTTAACGTCTTTTTCCCGGTCCAACGGCGGCACCCGCACGCTTTGACCGGCCACCAAGCGCAGTCCGGGTTCTTTGGTTTTGACACCTTCGACCCGCACCTGCCCGGTGCGCAACAGCTTTTGCAGGCGTCCGAAAGTCAAACCCGGATAGTATTTCTTGAACCATTTATCCAGACGCACGCCATCGTCTTCGGGGGTCACGGTAATATTTTGCACGCCGCCAGTCATGAGCATTCCAAAGCAAAAGGGCCAAAAGGCTTTCGGAAGTATATCCTGGCCGCAAACTACCCCACAAATGCCAATTAATATACAACGCCCATGTGCGCGCCGATTTTTTTATCTTCCACCAAGATATGCTGCACCAGGGCGTGTTGTAGAAAGCCAAGCCTTTCCTTGCTCACTCCCTGAGACGGGTTCTGGTCAATTTGTTCGAGCACATCATCCAAAATTGAAATCAACTCGGCGTGCAAGGCGCGATGCTCATGAATTTGAGGACAATGGTTTCGGCTCATGATGTCGATTTCATGGGCAAAGTGAACACGGGTCTCTTCTAACAAGGCGACGAGGTGTCGTCTCAACACCTGAAAGCCCAGCCCTTGTTGATGTGCCGAAAACAGAGCTTCCAAATGCCAGACCATTTTTTTATGGTCGTTATCGATCTCCAAAATGTCGACAGACAACTCATCGGACCATGCCAGCATTTGCCGTGCCTCACCTGTTCTTTAGCGATTTTTATAAAGTGAACTTAGGGTCAGGACCCTAATGAATCGCGCCAATGTATTTGCCGAGTTTTTTATCTTCGATCAAAATATGATGAAGCAGCCAGTCTTCCAGGAACTGCATGGTTTTGTAGCTCAAATCCATATCACCACCGGCTTCGAATTCATCAATCAGGTCGTCCAGTTCGGACACCAATTCGGCATGCTGGGCGCGATGCTCTTCCAAGCCCGGAAATCCGCTCGCACGCATCACGTCTTCTTCATGGGAAAAATGCTGGCGGGTGTAAAGCTGCACCTGCTGCAGCGTATCCTTCAGCACAACAGGCCCCTGCCCCGCAAAGCAGGCTGTAAACAAATCGTTGAGATATTTGATCAGTTTTTGATGATCTTCATCAATTTCATCAATCCCGACAGAAAGATCACTGTTCCACTTTATCGTTCTCATAGTGATGTCCGATTCTGCATCTGGCCCTAAGAACCTAAGCAATGCAAGGGATAGAAGCAAACAAACTTATACAAGCGGGCAAATTAGCTCAGAGGATTGATGTAGCTTTAAGACAGTATCATTCGAAAGACGTAGAGACCCGCGGCAAATGCCAACAGGCAAACCAGAACCGAACCGACGGCGTACGTTGAAGCGCTGATGACAGCCCCACGGTCCAGCAAATAATAGAGATCCATGGAAAACGTCGAAAACGTCGTGAACGCACCCAAAATACCAACAACCACCATGGCCCGAATTTCTGGAGACGGCGACCAAACCAATGCAGACACCTCAATCACCGAACCCAAGACAAACGCCCCGATCACGTTGACCGTCAGGGTGCTCCACGGAAAATCGCTATGGGCAATATGACCAATGGCGCTCATCACGACAAAACGCCCGACCGCTCCGATGGCACCGCCCAAGGCCACAAACATCAACAGCTGCAAGTTCATAGCACGTGTCTTTCAATCCGTGCGCTTGGCGCGCAATTTATCCCAATACGCGAGACGTTTGGTGATGTCGCGTTCAAATCCAATGTCCTTGGGTTGATAGAACCGCTGGCGGTTCATGTCTTCGGGAAAATAGTTCTGCCCGGAAAAACTGTTTTGAGCGTCATGATCATAGGCATAACCTGCGCCGTAGCCCAATTCCTTCATCATTTTGGTGGGTGCGTTCAAGATGTGCTTGGGCGGCATCAACGACCCCGTTTCCCGGGCCGCGCGGTTGGCCGATTTTTGCGCCATATAGGCGGCGTTGGATTTGGGTGCGGTGCCCAGATAAATCACCAATTGGACCAACGCCAATTCGCCTTCGGGCGAGCCCAGGCGTTCATAAGCCTGCCACGCCGCAATGGCCTGCGTTAACGCATTGGGATCGGCCAAACCGATGTCTTCAACGGCAAAACGGGTCAAACGCCTGGCAATAAAGTGCGGATCTTCGCCGCCGTCCAACATGCGTGAAAACCAGTACAGCGCCGCGTCGGTGTCCGATCCCCGAAGCGACTTGTGCAGCGCTGAAATGAGGTTGTAGTGGCCTTCTTGGGACTTGTCGTAGAGCGGCAGACGTTTTTGCACCACCCGGGCCAAATCCTGGGTTTTGAGGGCCTCTTGATCGTCCGGCATGGCCAGCAGTTCTTCGCTCATATTCAAAAGGTAGCGTCCGTCGCCATCGGCCATGGCACGCAACGCGGCGCGGGCGTCCAAGTCCAAGGGCAAGGCCTTCCCGGTTTCGTCCTCGGCCCGGCTCAACAACTCTTCCAAGGCGCGGTCGTCCAAACGGTTAAGCACCATCACCTGGGCGCGCGACAGCAACGCGGCGTTGAGTTCAAACGACGGGTTTTCCGTCGTCGCCCCCACCAACACCACCGTGCCGTTTTCGACATACGGCAAAAAACCGTCCTGTTGGGCCCGGTTGAAACGGTGGATTTCATCGATGAACAGCAGCGTCCCCTGCCCCGCTTCACGACGTTCCTTGGCCCGGGCAAAAACCTTCTTTAAGTCTGCAACGCCGGAAAACACCGCCGACAGGGGCTCAAAGGAGAGTTTGGTATGCTGGGCCAGCAAACGGGCGATGGTGGTTTTACCGGTGCCGGGCGGCCCCCACAAGATCAAGCTTGAAAGACGCCCTGCCTTCACCATGCGCCCCAGCGGCCCGTCTTCGGCCAGCAAATGCTCCTGGCCAACGACCTCATCCAAGGTGGCCGGGCGCAAGCGGTCCGCTAAGGGACGTGAGGCCTGATCTTCAAACAAAGACGTCATTGTGTATCACCGGATCACGATATTGCTTTCCTGCCCATCCCGTTCAATCCGGATGACCCAGGTTGACGCGGTTTCGCGCAACATCCCCAAAAGATCTTTAACCGACGCCACCACCTCGCCATTCAGCTTCAAGATGATATCGCCACGCTCAAAGCCCAAGCGTGCGGCACTGCCCTTGCGGTCCAACGCCAACACGATCACGCCGGTTTGTTCGTGCTCAAGACCCAATTCATCGGCCAGCTTGGGGGATAAATTGGCGACCACAGCCCCTTCGAACGGGTGACGACCGCGCAACAAGGTCTCTTCCCGCCGAGGGATTTCCGGGGGCGCTTCCAAGGCGATTTCAAGCGACACCGGACCGCCGCGCCGCATCACCGATACGCTGGCCTTGCCACCCACTTCAAGGGTGGCGATGATGAAGCGCAAATTCTGCCCATCGCGCACTTCCTTGCCATTCACGCCCAGCAACACGTCGCCAACCTTAAGGCCACCACGGGCCGCAGGGCCGCCCTCATGGACTTCGGTAATCATCACGCCAAACGGACGCTTCATGCCTAAGCTTTCGGCGATATTTGCCGTCACACCCTGGCCCTTGGCCCCCAACCACGGGCGCACCACGTTGCCGGTGGTCACCAGGGCCGACACCACCCGTTTGACCATATTGGACGGAATCGCAAAGCCAATCCCGTTCGAAGCCCCGGTTTTGCTAAAAATCGCCGTGTTAACGCCCACCAATTTTCCCGACATATCCACCAAGGCACCGCCGGAATTGCCGGGATTGATGGCCGCGTCGGTTTGGATGAAGGAATTGAGATCCGATACCGACGAAGCGGTACGCGCCAACGCCGACACGATGCCGCTGGTGACCGTTTGGCCGACCCCAAACGGATTGCCAACGGCCAAAACCAAATCACCGATTTCCAACCGGTCGGAATCACTCAATTGCAAAAACGGCAAGGTTTCGCCTTTGAGATCCAATTTGAGAACGGCAAGATCGGTGCGCTCATCCTTGCCCAAAATCTTGGCGGCGAATTCACGTCTGTCATTGAGCACCACTTTGACTTCTTCGGCGCCCTCAAGAACGTGGTTGTTCGTGACCACCAACCCGTCGCCCCTGATCAACACCCCAGAGCCCAGAGTGTTTTGAACCTTCTTTTCGGGTCCGGGAATGATGCGCTGCGCGTTGTCGCCAAAAAATTGACGGAAAAAAGGATCGTCAAACAGCGGCACCGTATTGCGGGTGCGCACCGTCTTGGAGGTAAACACGTTGACCACCGCCGGTGCAGCTTGCTTCACCAGAGGAGCGAAACTCAATTGCACTTGTTGGCGCGTTTGTGGCGCGGCGCGCTCTTGGGCAAAGCCGGGAACCGCCGTCAGCCCAACAGACGTCAACACGCTGGCGATAAACAAGGCGCACAATGCACCCGCACGCATAAAATTAACCGAACATATCTTCATGGAATCTCTTCTGAATCTCTTCAATCTTGGTTATGTGGTTGGCCAGAGCAGACACGCATTCCTCATCGAATATTTTTGGGCTCTTGCATTTTAAGAAGTCCAAAGCCTCGGTATTGGTCCAGGCTTTTTTATAAGGCCGCGCACTGGTCAGCGCATCAAACACATCCGCGACGGCAATAATCCGGGCTTCCAGGGGAATTTGGTCGCCCAGCAAGCCTTGAGGGTAACCGCTGCCATCCATGGCCTCGTGGTGACACCAGACAATATTTTGCAACATATCGATCTTGGGCATGCTTTCCATCTTAAAGCCGCTGATCAATTTGCCAACGATTTCCATACCTTTGGCAACGTGCGTTTGCATGGTTTCGCGCTCGAAGTCGGTCAACAGCCCTTCTTTCAACAAAATACCGTCAGGGATGGCAATTTTACCGATATCGTGCAGCGGTGCAAAATGGAACAAATATTCGATAAACTCATCGCTCAGGCCGTGGCTGTCGGCCATAGCTAAAGCAATGACACGCGAAATATTCGCCATCCGCGTCAAGTGACCGCCCGTTTCTTCGTCTCTAAACTGAGAGATTTCCCGCGCCGTCTTGACCGCCGCCTGCAAGGTGCGGATGGCGTTGAACTCGGTGATGCTCAGCAATCCCACCAGCTGGGCATAGACTCCGAGCTTGTACACGACGCTGTCCGTAAAACATCCCGTCTCTGACGCATTGAAAAAAACAAAACCGTGAAACACGTTGTTGTGGACGATGGGCACGGTGTGGCTCGACAGATAGCCCTTTTGAAGAATTTTTTGCGTATGTTCACCGTCCCCCTTGGCCAAAACCGTCAGATCGTTGAGGGTCCGGGGCAACCGATCCTCGGCCAATTGGGACAGGGACTGCACGTCTTTCAACGCGGCTTCATAATGCTCATTCGGACTGCCGTGGTCGGAAGAGTTGACAAAGGTCTTCAACACATCCGTTTCAGGGTCGTAAAGCGCCACCGCAATGCGGTTGAGGCTGGGCAGCCACGACTTGATCTCTTGATGAATTTCGACCACCCGCGCAGACAGCTTATCTTCGGCTCCCTTGTGGGGCCGCTCTTCACGATTGTCTGGGGCCGAAAGGGTCGGTTTCATGGGGGTGCAATCCTTAATGGTTCAAACCGGAGGCATTATACCTTGTGTTGAGCAAAGACCCAATGCTCCCACGAAACAAAAAAAGGCAGCCCTAAAGCTGCCTTTTTTCGAATACCTAACTTGCAAGCGCTCAATCTTCTGCGGCTGCAGCCTCGGCGGCGACACGGGCCTTATCGGCGGCGCCTTTGGCTTCGGGATCGCGATCCACCAGCTCCAGGTAAGCCATCGGGGCACAATCGCCATGACGAAAGCCAGCTTTGAGAACGCGGGTGTAACCACCGGGACGTTCTTTGTAACGCTCTGCCAAGACAGAAAACAACTTTTTGACCGCTGCATCGTCACGCAGGTAGGAAAAAGCCTGACGACGGGCATGCAGATCGCCGCGTTTGCCAAGCGAAATCATTTTGTCGGCGATGCGACGCATTTCTTTTGCTTTGGGCAGCGTGGTTTTGATCTGCTCGTGGGTCAAGATAGCCACCGCCATGTTCGAAAACATAGCTTTACGGTGGCTGGAGGTGCGGTTCAGTTTACGTAAGCCGTTGCCATGACGCATAACGGTAACTCCTTCTATTTTCTATCCGGCCCCAGAGTGCACACACATCCGTGAGCACACGCAAGGGTCCGATTGCAAAGCCCGCCGCCTCGCCCCTGAAATCCCAAAGGGACCTCAGAGGAACGGGTACGACGGGTGTGGACCAAAATGGTCCTGAGCTGAAAGCTCCCTACGGCTTTAATCCAAAGACTAGTAAGGCTCTTCAAGCTTTTTGGCCAAGTCCTCGATGTTTTCGGGCGGCCAATTGGGGATATCCATGCCCAGGTGCAGACCCATCTGCGACAGCACTTCCTTAATTTCGTTCAAGGATTTGCGCCCAAAGTTCGGGGTGCGGAGCATGTCGGCTTCGGTCTTTTGAACCAAGTCGCCGATGTAGATGATGTTGTCGTTCTTGAGGCAATTGGCGGAACGAACCGACAATTCCAACTCGTCGACTTTGCGCAACAAGTTCTTGTTGAACGGCAGCTCGTCACGAATGTCTTCTTCGGCACTGGCCACGACGGGCTCTTCGAAGTTGACGAACAAACGCAGCTGGTCTTGCAAAATGCGCGCGGCCAAAGCCACGGCGTCATCGGGCGTAACCGAACCGTTGGTGTGAACTTCAAGCGCCAACTTGTCCAAATCGGTCTGTTGACCAACGCGGGTGTTTTCGATCTTGTAGCTGACACGGCGCACCGGAGAGAAAACAGCGTCGATGGGGATCAAGCCGATGGGCGGATCCTCAGGGCGGTTTTCAGATGCAGCCACATAGCCCTTACCGGTATCAACGGTAAATTCCATGTTGACCTTTTTGCCCTCATCCAAATGGAAGAGAACCAAATCCGGGTCCATAACTTCGATTTCCGAACCGGTTTCGATCATTCCTGCGGTAATTTCGCCGGGTTTTTCGACCGATAACGTCATCTTTTTACGGCCTTCGGAGTGCACGCGCAGGCCCAAAGACTTAATGTTCAAGATGATGTCGGTGACGTCTTCACGCACGCCCGGAATGGACGAGAATTCGTGCAGAACGCCATCCACATGGATCGCCGTAACGGCACCCCCACGAAGCGACGAAAGCAAAATACGACGAAGAGCGTTGCCCAAAGTCAGACCGAAGCCGCGTTCAAGCGGTTCAGCGACAATAACAGCAGACCGCGAGGCATCATGCCCCGGAACCACTTCAAGTTTCGCCGGTTTGATCAATTCCTGCCAATTTTTTTGAATCACGGTTGTGACCTCACGCCTGGCACGTTAATGCATTAATGGGCTCGAATGAGCCCTAACTCTATACGACGGCCCCGAATGAATTCCGGGGCCGATAAATAGCGATCCGTTTGGACCAGACCGCTTAAACGCCTCAATTAAACACGACGGCGTTTACGCGGACGGCACCCGTTGTGCGGGATCGGCGTCACGTCACGAATTGACGTGATGGTGAAACCGACTGCCTGCAAAGCACGCAGTGCGGACTCACGACCTGAACCAGGACCCTTCACTTCGACCTCAAGGGTCTGCATGCCATGATCCTGAGCCTTTTTACCGGCATCTTCCGCCGCCATCTGGGCTGCATAAGGGGTCGATTTACGCGACCCTTTGAAACCTTGAATACCTGCCGAAGACCAGGAAATCGTATTGCCCTGGGCGTCGGTGATGGTGATCATGGTGTTGTTGAACGTTGAGTTCACGTGCGCGACGCCGGAAACAATGTTTTTGCGCTCGCGGCGACGGGGACGCGCCGTTGATGCTTTAGCCATAACTCAGCCTCTATTTCTTTTTGCCGGCAATGGCCTTTGCAGGGCCCTTGCGCGTGCGTGCGTTGGTGCTGGTGCGCTGACCGCGAACCGGCAGACCACGACGATGACGAAGACCGCGATAGCAGCCCAAGTCCATCAAACGCTTGATGTTCATGGCGACTTCACGACGCAGATCACCTTCGACCTGATAGTCGCTATCAATGGTTTCACGGATTTGAATGACTTCGTCATCCGTGAGTTCATTAACACGACGTTCGGTCGGAATACCGACCTTCGTGCAGATTTCCTTGGCCTTGGTATTCCCAATTCCATGGATGTATGTGAGCGCAATCACGACCCGTTTGGAGGTCGGAATGTTAACGCCAGCGATTCGAGCCAAAGCCGATACTCCTTAACCTTTGGTTTTCAAAGGCTTCGCGTTGTCAAATAGGTTGAAGAGGCGCGATTATAAGAAATCGCACCCCTGTGTCAATACGAAGTCTTAAGAACCTATCAGGTTCTCCAGTTGCGTGGTGACGTCGTCAATCGGCGCCATCCCGTCAACTTGTTGCAAAATGCCATGATCACCGTAGTAAGTGGCGATCGGCGCGGTTTGTTCATGGTAGGCACTGAGCCTGTTGCGCACGGTTTCTTCGTTGTCATCAGCGCGGCGGGTGAAATCAGTAGAACCGCACTTATCACAGACTCCGTCCGTGGCAGGTTTTTGGAACGAATCGTGATAGCCAGCACCGCATTTGGAGCATGTATAGCGGCCGCAAATTCGTTCCACCATGGCTTCGTCGTCTACTGTCAGCTCGATAACCTTTCCGAGCTTCAAGGACTTCTCAGCCAACATCTTGTCAAGGGCCTCGGCCTGCGGCACGGTGCGCGGGAAGCCGTCAAGGATGAAACCGTTTTTGCAGTCATCTTGATCGACGCGGCTGGAAATCATGCCGATGATGATCTCGTCAGAGACAAGTCCACCAGCTTCCATGATTGCTTTCGCCTGCTTACCCAGATCCGTTCCGGCTTTCACTTCGGCCCGCAACATGTCGCCTGTGGACAGCTGCGTCAAACCGAACTTGTCTTCCAAACGCTTGGACTGAGTTCCCTTGCCCGCACCCGGCGGGCCCAATAAAATCAAATTCATAACTAACGTCTCCCCCGTAGTTTAGCTTTCTTAATCAGTCCCTCGTATTGATGAGCCATCATGTGGGACTGGACTTGGGCGACCGTATCCAACGTCACGGTCACGACGATCAGCAGCGATGTGCCGCCGAAATAAAAGGGTACTGCATACTGCGACATCAAGATTTCCGGCAGCAAACAAATGGCCGCCAAATACGCCGCCCCGAGAACGGTCAGTCGCGTCAGCACTTTATCTAAGTATTCAGCGGTGTTTTTGCCGGGACGAATGCCGGGCACAAAGCCGCCGTATTTTTTCAAATTTTCAGCCGTGTCATGCGGATTGAAGACAACAGCGGTGTAGAAGAACGCGAAAAACACGATCAACATCACGTAAACAATCAAATAAGCCGGCTGTCCACGTCCCATCCAGGCGGTCAACGTGGTCACCCACTCCGGCCCTGCCCCTGCGGCGCTGAGCCCCAAGATGGTAACCGGCAGTCCCAAGATCGAACCCGCAAAAATCGGCGGAATCACACCTGCGGTGTTCAGCTTCAAGGGCAAATGGCTGCTTTCCCCGCCGGTCATACGGTTGCCCTGCTGACGCTTTGGATATTGCACGATGATCCGTCGTTGAGCGCGTTCCATGAACACGATCAAGAAGATAACGCCCACTGCCATGGCCATCAAGGCCAGGATAAAGATGGTCGAGAGTGCCCCGGTGCGACCCAATTCCAACGTCCCCGCAATCGCTGTGGGAAGGTTGGCAACGATGCCCGAAAAAATGATCAGTGAGATGCCATTACCGACCCCGCGCTGGGTGATTTGTTCGCCCAACCACATCAAGAACATGGTGCCACCGGTCAGCGTCACCACCGTGGTAAAGCGGAAGAACCAGCCCTGATCCAACACAGCCGCGCCGCTCGACATACTTTCCAAACCAACAGAGATGCCATAGGCCTGCATGATCGTGATCAAAACGGTCAGATAGCGGGTGTATTGGTTGATCTTTTTGCGGCCCGATTCGCCTTCCTTCTTCAGTTGTTCCAGCGATGGTGAAATCGCCGTCATCAACTGCATAATGATGGAAGCCGAGATGTACGGCATGATATTAAGCGCAAAAATGGTCATACGCGACAGCGCGCCGCCCGTGAACATATCGAACATGCCCAACAGGCCGCCCGAGTTCTGACGGAAGATTTCTGCCAACGCAACAGGATCGATGCCCGGCAAAGGGATATATGTCCCCAGCCGGTATACGATCAACGCTCCCAGGGTAAACCAGATGCGTTTTTGAAGCTCGGTGCTTTTTTGGAAAGCCCCAAAGTTCATGTTACGAGCCATTTTTTCGGCGGCAGAAGCCATTATTCGTCGTCTCCGGCGCTATGCTGTTTATTTGCCACTCTCGGCGGCGGCTTTAGCTTTACCAATCAAGGCTGGCGTCACGACGACGACGGCAAGCGTGCCACCCGCCTTTTCGACAGCTGCGACGGCGGCTTTAGAAGCACCAGCGGCTTCGATATTCAGCTTTGCGGTGACTTCACCACGGGCCAGGATGCGCACGCCGTCGTAACGGCCTTTGATCATGCCGGCTTCGCGCAGAACAGCTTCGTTAATAACCTTTTTGGCATCCAGCTTTTTGCTATCGACGGCCTTTTGCAGCTCGCCAATGTTGAGCACAGCATAGGTTTTGGCAAAAATGTTGGTAAACCCACGCTTCGGCAAACGCCGATACAAAGGCATCTGACCGCCTTCGAAGCCAAGCAGCGAAACGCCCGAACGGGATTTCTGGCCCTTCACACCTTTACCGGAGGTTTTACCAGTACCGGAACCGATGCCGCGACCGATGCGCTTGCGATTCTGGGTTGCGCCCGCTTTGTCGCCGATCTGATTGAGGTTCATTGTCTTTATTCCCTATCTGAAAACGGCCTTAGCCGGCTTCTTCAACCCGTACCAGGTGAGCAACCTTGTTGATCATGCCGCGCACTGCGGGCGTGTCTTCAAGTTCACGGCTACGGTTAATTTTGTTCAGACCAAGACCCTTGAGGGTCGCACGTTGATCCTTGGGGCGGCCGATGGGGCTGCCGGTCTGGGTCACGGTGACGGTTTTTTTCGTCGCGGCCATCTGAATTACTCCTTAGTTTCCGTGTCGCCACGGCGTGCGACAATGTCGCTCACCTTGAGGCCACGGCGCGCGGCAACGCTGCGCGGCGATGCGCAACGGTTCAGCGCATCAAAGGTTGCTTTGATCATGTTGTGCGGGTTCTGCGAACCGGTTGATTTGCACACCACGTCTTGCACGCCCATGGTTTCGAAAATGGCACGCATCGGACCACCGGCGATCACGCCGGTACCTGCTGGCGCACTGCGCAAAACCACGCGACCGGCACCGTAATGCCCTTCAACGTCATGATGCAGGGTGCGGCCTTCACGCAGAGCGATGCGGACCATCTTCTTCTTCGCCGTGTCGGTTGCTTTGCGAATGGCTTCCGGGACTTCGCGGGCCTTGCCGGTACCAAAACCGACACGACCTTTGCCGTCACCAACCACCACCAAGGCAGCAAATGAGAAGTTACGACCACCTTTGACGACCTTGGAGACACGGTTAATGCCAACCAAACGGTCGATCAGATCGGATTCTTCACGTTCGCGGCGTTCACCACCACGAGGGCGGTCGCTACGAGGACGTTCACGCTTTTGAGGAGCGGGCTGATTCATCATAATCTCCTTAGAACGCCAGACCGGCTTCGCGGGCTGCGTCGGCCAAGGCTTTCACCCGACCATGATACCTGTAACCACCGCGGTCAAAGACAACGTCTTTGATGCCAGCTTTGACGGCGCGCTCAGCGATGAGCTTGCCGACTTCAGCTGCAGCCGCTGTATCGGAACGGGACTTGAGCTTGGACTTTAAGTCCTTCTCAAGGCTCGACGCCGCCGCGACGGTGTGGCCTTTCAGGTCGTCAATGACCTGGGCATAAATGTACTTACCGGAACGGAAAACCGAAAGACGCGGACGCCCTGCGGACTTCTTGGCGATTTGAGCCCGCGCGCGTTGCTTGCGCCGCTCAAAGAGTTGTTTCGCTGTTGCCATGGTCTTACCTTACTTCTTCTTGCCTTCCTTACGCACGACGAACTCGTCGGCGTAACGGACACCTTTGCCTTTATAGGGCTCAGGCGGGCGGAAACCACGAATATCAGACGCGATCTGACCGACTTTTTGTTTGTCGGCGCCAGAAATATCAATGGTCGTCTGATCGGGACAGTTGATGGTGATACCCTGGGGCACCGGCACCACGACTTCATGAGAAAAGCCGAGAGCCAACACGAGGTCGCTCCCCCTGATCTGAGCGCGATAACCAACGCCCGAGATCAGCAGCTTTTTCGTAAAGCCCGTGGATACGCCCTCAACCAGATTGTTGATGATGCTGCGAGACATCCCCCACATCTGACGAGCGCGCGGCGCACCTTCACGCGGATCAACCTTCACATCGTTGTCGTTAATGGTCACAACAACGTCGTCGGTTAAAGTCGCACTCAATTCACCAAGCTTGCCCTTTGCCGTAACAACAAGGCCAGACATCGCGACGCTAACGCCATCGGGAATCTGAACAGGGTTTTTACCGATACGAGACATGATCTGTATCCCCCCTTAAAAGACTTGGCACAACACTTCACCGCCCACGTTGGCCACACGGGCCTCTGCGTCAGACATGACGCCACGGGGGGTGGAGATGATGGAGATGCCGAGACCGTTATAGACCTTGGAAAGGTCTTTGATTTTCGAGTACACGCGACGACCGGGCCTGGAAACACGAGAAATCTCCTGAATCGCGGGCGCACCTTCGTGGTACTTGAGTTCGATCTTGAGCGCACGAATACCGGGACGGTCTTCGTACTCTTCAAAACTACGGATGAAGCCTTCGCGCTTGAGAACATCAAGAACGTTAGCGCGCAACTTGGACGACGGCGCAACAACAGAGGACTTCTTAGCCATCTGACCGTTACGGATACGGGTCAGCATATCGCCCAAAGGATCTGACATGGACATGTGTCTGTCTCCCCTACCAGCTCGACTTGACGACGCCGGGGATTTGTCCCGCCGAAGCCAGATCACGCAGTGCGATGCGCGAGAGCTTAAATTTACGATAGTTTCCGCGCGGACGACCAGAAAGGCCACACCGCAAACGGAGGCGAATCTCAGCAGAATTACGCGGAAGCTCAGCAAGCTTCAGTTGCGCGTTGAAACGGTCTTCCAAGGACAAACTGTCGTCCACGGTCATCGCTTTCAAACGGGCACGCTTCGTCGCGTATTTCTTCACCAAACGTTCGCGCTTCAAATTGCGTTCGATTGAGCTTTTCTTAGCCATTACTGGTTGCCTCCAGTCTCGCCGGCGAACGGCATGTTGAGGTGGCGAAGCAAGGCTTTTGCTTCTGCATCGGTCTTTGCGCTGGTGCAGATAACGATGTCCATACCGCGAACCTTATCGACCTTATCGTAATCGATTTCGGGGAACACAATCTGTTCCTTAAGACCCATGGCGAAGTTGCCATTGCCGTCAAAGCCCGTACCCTTCACGCCACGGAAGTCACGTACGCGCGGCAGCGCGATGTTGACCAAGCGGTCGTAGAATTCGTACATCTGGTCTTTGCGCAACGTCACCATCGTGCCGATGACCATTTCTTCACGCAGCTTAAACGCCGCGATCGATTTTTTCGCTTTGGTGGTCACAGGCTTTTGGCCGGTGATCAAGGTGAGGTCGGAAACAGGCCCATCGATTTTTTTCTTATCTTGGGAAGCTTCGCCAACACCCATGTTCAAAACGATTTTCGTCAGCTTCGGGACCTGCATGGGGTTCGTATAATTGAACTCCGCCTGCAGCGCCGGAACGACGGTCTCGTTATACACTTGTTTCAAGCGTGCCATTTTTGTGTCCCTTCCTTAATCAATGACCACGCCGGAACGCTTTGCATAGCGTACCTTGCGGCCATCGACGTCCTTAAAGCCAACGCGAGTCGGCTTGTCGTCCTTGGGGTCAAGGTGGGCGATATTGGAAAGATGGATAGAAGCCTCTTTCTCGATAATGCCGCCTTCGGACGTCTGGGTGGGACGGGTATGACGTTTGACAACGTTCACGCCCTGCACAATTGCAAGATTGTCACTCGGATTTACACTCAACACTTCGCCGGTTTTACCCTTGGAGCGTCCTGTGAGCACGACGACCTTGTCGCCTTTTTTAATTTTGCTCGCCATTACAATACCTCGGGCGCCAATGAAATGATCTTCATGTAGTTCTTGGCGCGCAGTTCACGTGTAACTGGGCCAAAAATACGCGTGCCGATCGGTTCGTTGTTGTTGTTCAACAGAACAGCCGCGTTGTTGTCGAACCGGATGGTCTGGCCGTCAGCACGTTGAATGTCCTTGGCTGTACGCACAACAACAGCGCGGTGCACGTCGCCTTTTTTAACGCGGCCACGTGGGATCGCTTCTTTAACAGAAACGACGATCACATCGCCAACAGAAGCATACCGACGCTTCGAACCACCCAACACCTTGATGCATTGCACCCGGCGTGCGCCCGAATTGTCAGCAACCTCCAGATTTGATTCAACTTGAATCATGGGGTTATTCCTTTTTCCGTGTCACGGTCTCTGCGGTAAGTCAGATGACTTAGGCAGACTCAGTGACAACTTCCCAACATTTACGCTTTGAAAGCGGACGGCATTCGCGGATGCGGATGATGTCGCCTTCTTTTACAACGTTTGCTTCGTCGTGCGCGGCATATTTTTTAGATTTGCGCACGTATTTTTTGTAAATCGGGTGCATAACGCGGCGTTCGACCAAAACAGTAACGGTTTTGTCTTGCTTGTCGCTCACCACGACGCCCTGAAGAACACGTTTAGGCATTCTCGTTCTCCTTACGACGCGGCAGCGCTGGTGCGCTCGCCGATAATGGTCTTGATGCGCGCAATGTCTTTGCGAATTGCGTTTTTGCGCGCTGTGTTATCAAGCTGCCCACTGGCGGCCTGAAAACGCAGGTTGAAGGACTCTTTACGCAAGTCCAGCAGCTGCGCCTTGAGCTCGTCGTCGCTTTTGGTGCGAACGTCGGATGCTTTCATAATTAATCCTCCTCGCCAAAGCGACACACGAACTTGGTGCGGATCGGCAATTTTGCCGTGGCCAACTCGAACGCGCGCTCTGCAACGTCACGAGGAACACCATCAACTTCGAACAAGATACGGCCGGGTTTAACGCGGCACGCCCAATATTCAATTGAACCCTTACCCTTACCCTGACGAACTTCGGCAGGCTTTTGAGTAACCGGAACATCCGGGAAAATACGACACCACACACGGCCCGCACGCTTCATGTGACGGGTTAATGCGCGACGCGCAGCTTCGATCTGACGCGCTGTCAGACGATCCGGTGCCATGGCTTTGAGACCGTAGCTACCGAAATCAACAGTATAACCACCCTTGGCCAGGCCATGGATGCGGCCTTTGAAGGCCTTGCGGAATTTAGTACGTTTGGGGCTCAGCATTGTCTGCTTTCCCTTGCCTTTATGTTAATGTGGGCTTAGCGCTGCGGTTGCTGCGCTTGAGCTTTCTTTTCAGTCGCCATCGGATCATGAGCAAGAATGTCGCCCTTATAGATCCAAACCTTGATTCCGCAAACCCCATAAGTGGTGTGAGCAGATGCGACGGCGTAATCAACGTCAGCGCGCAGCGTGTGCAACGGAACGCGGCCTTCACGGTACCACACGGTACGCGCGATTTCCGCGCCGCCCAAACGGCCTGCGCAGTTGATGCGGATGCCCTCAGCGCCAAGACGCATGGCCGACTGAACGGCCCGCTTCACGGCACGACGGGTGGACACACGCCGTTCAAGTTGCTGAGCAATGTTGTCTGCCACCAACTGAGCGTCGATTTCCGGCTTGCGGATTTCAACGATGTTGAGGCTGACTTCAGCTTTGGTCAGTTTTGCAACTTCAAGGCGAATTTTTTCAATATCAGCGCCTTTTTTGCCGATCACCACACCCGGACGGGCGGAGTAGATCGTCACGCGAGCTTTTTTCGCCGGACGTTCGATAATGATCTTCGAAACGCTAGCCTGTTTCAACTTCTCAGTCAAAAAACTGCGGATCTTGATATCTTCATGCAACATTTCGGCATAATTGCCGTCAGCATACCAGCGGGAATCCCACGTGCGGTTGATGCCGAGACGGAAGCCGATCGGGTTGATCTTATGTCCCATTATACGGTCTCCTCGCGCTCACGAACAATCAAACGCAGATTGCTGAACGGTTTTTGGATACGGCCAACACGGCCACGGGCACGGGCTTTCCAACGCTTCATCACCATCGCACGGCCAGCAGTGGCCTCAGCGACATAGAGACGATCAACGTCGAGCTGATGATTGTTTTCTGCATTCGCAATCGCGGATTCCAGAAGCTTTTTCACGTCAAGCGCGATGCGGCGCTTGGAAAACGTCAGCTGGCCGAGAGCCAATTCGCAGCTTTTACCGCGGATTGAACCACAAACCAAGTTCAATTTCTGTGGGCTGACGCGAATCATTTTCGCGAAAGCCATTGCTTCGTTGTCCGCCAACGAGCGTTCAGCGCTTTTCTTACCCATGATCAGCTCCTCTTGCCCTTCTTGTCTGCGGCATGCCCCAGATATGTGCGGGTTGGCGAAAACTCACCGAACTTGTGACCGATCATTTCTTCGGAAACGATAACGGGCACAAACTTTTTGCCGTTATAGACACCAAAGGTGAGGCCAACAAACTGCGGCAAAATGGTAGAACGACGCGACCAGGTTTTGATGACCTGATTGCGGCCGGCGTCACGAGCGGTATCTGCCTTCTTCAGCAGATAACCATCGACGAACGGACCTTTCCATACGGAACGCGGCACTGTGCCTCTCCTACTTACTTAGCACGGCGGCGCATAATCATGCCGTCCGTCTTCTTGTTCTTACGAGTGCGCTTGCCTTTAGTAGGCTTGCCCCACGGTGTAACCGGATGACGACCACCAGATGTACGACCTTCGCCGCCACCATGAGGGTGATCAACCGGGTTCATGGCGACGCCACGCACGCTCGGACGTTTGCCAAGCCAGCGACTACGGCCAGCTTTGCCAATCTTGATGTTCTGTTGGTCAGCGTTCGATACAGCGCCAATCGTGGCCATGCATTCGCCGCGGATCAGACGCAACTCACCAGATGCCAAACGCAACTGGGCGTAGCCTTGATCTTTACCAACCAATTGAACGTAAGTCCCGGCGCTACGTGCGATCTGAGCACCCTTACCGGGCTTCATCTCGACGTTGTGAATGATCGTGCCGACCGGAATGCTGGACAATGGCAGGGCGTTGCCCGGCTTAATGTCGACGCTTTTACCGGCAACGACTTGGTCACCTTCGGTCAAACGCTGGGGCGCAATGATGTAAGCGCGTTCACCATCTTCGTACGCAATCAACGCGATGAAGGCGGTGCGGTTGGGATCATACTCCAAACGCTCAACCGTACCGACAACGTCGAACTTGTTGCGCTTGAAATCAATGATGCGATAACGACGCTTATGACCGCCACCGATACGACGCGCGGTGATGCGTCCGGTGTTGTTGCGGCCACCGTTTTTGCGCAGGCCTTCGGTCAATGCCTTTTCAGGCTTGCCCTTATAAAGACCCGTGCGGTCAACCGTAACTAGGTTACGTTGGCTCGGTGTCGTTGGTTTATATTGCTTCAGTGCCATGACTTAAATTCCTTAGACGCCAGTGGTCACATCAATGGAGTCACCATCGGACAGCGTGACGATCGCTTTTTTCATATCGTCACGTTTGCCCGGGCGTCCGCGAAACTTTTTGATCTTGCCCTTCTGGATCAGGGTGTTGACACCTTGAACCTTAACTTTGAAGAGTTCTTCGACCGCTGCGCGGATCTCCGGCTTAGATGCGTCCATAGAGACTTCAAACGCAACTTGGTTATGCTCGCTCATCAGCGTCGCCTTCTCGGTGATGAGAGGACGGCGGATCACTTCGAACATACGTTCTTTGCTGACGCTCATTTCAGACGCTCCTGCAACTGGACTACGGCGTCCTGGGTCAACACCAAGGTGTCGTGCCGCAAGATGTCATAGACGTTAGCGCCCTGGGTCGGCAGCACATCGAGACCGATGATGTTGCCAGCGGCGAGCGCAAAGTTCTTGTTGACCATGGCGCCGTCGATAACCAGAGCAGAACCCCAGCCCAGCGTGGCCAGCAATTTGTTCAGCTCAGACGTTTTCGGCGCCTTCATTTCGGTGTTGTCGACAATCACCAACTTGCCGGAAGCCTGTTTTGAGGACAACGCGGTCTTCAAAGCCAACTTGCGGAACTTTTTCGTCAACTGGTGATCGTAAGCGCGCGGCTGCGGGCCAAAAACGATACCACCACCACGGTGCTTCGGCGAACGCGAAGTACCCTGACGGGCGCTACCGGTGCCCTTTTGCTTGAACGGCTTCTTGCCGCCGCCGGACACGTCGGAACGGCCTTTGGTGGCGTGGGTGCCTGCACGACGCTTGGCAAGCTGCCAATTGACGTAGCGCGCCAAGAGATCGGAGCGAACTTCGAGGCCGAAAATCGACTCATCGAGCTCTACGCTGCCGGCCTTCTTGTTTTCGAGGCTAATCACATCGAGTTTCATCGCTCTTATTCCTTCTCAGCCTGAGGCGCGTCTTCAGCCACAGCTTCCTCAGCGGGAGCTTCAGCAGGCGCTTCGGTGCCAGCATTCCGCAACTGAGCGGGGAACGGCAGACCTTCGGGCATGTTCTTCTTGACCGCATCGCGAACCAGGACCCAACCGCCCTTGGAACCGGGCACTGCGCCCTTCACCAAGATCAAACCGCGAGCTTCGTCCGTTGAGACGACTTCGAGGTTCAGCGTGGTCACCCGTTCGGCGCCCATGTGTCCAGCCATTTTTTTGCCCTTGAACACCTTACCGGGGTCCTGACACTGGCCAGTGGAGCCGTGTGAACGGTGTGAAACAGACACACCGTGCGAAGCACGCAAGCCACCGAAGTTGTGACGCTTCATCGCACCGGCAAAACCTTTACCGATGGATGTTCCGGTCACGTCCACGAACTGACCGCCAACAAAGTGACTGGCCGCAATTTCTGCGCCCACTTCAACTAAGGCGTTGGCAGGAACGCGGAATTCGACGAGTTTCTTTTTCGGTTCAACCTTAGCCTTGGCGAAGTGACCCCGTTGGGCTTTCGTCTGACGTTTGGCCTTCGCGGCGCCGACACCGAGTTGGAGGGCCGTGTAGCCATCCTTGTCGTCTGTCTTGTGCGCCACAACCTGGCAATTGTCCACTTTTAGCACGGTCACGGGAACGTGAGTGCCATCGTCTTTAAAGACGCGGGACATACCAACCTTTTGGGCAATTAATCCGGTACGCATTGGTCCCTTCCTAAGCCTTTTCTGTGAGGCTTATAAAGTTAGAGTTTAATTTCAACGTCCACACCAGCAGCGAGGTCGAGCTTCATCAGCGCGTCAACGGTCTGAGGGGTGGGGTCAACAATATCCAGCACCCGCTTGTGGGTACGAATTTCGAATTGTTCACGCGACTTTTTATCAATGTGCGGGCCGCGCAGAACGGTAAATTTCTCGATCCGGGTGGGCAGCGGGATTGGGCCACGCACCTCAGCGCCTGTGCGCTTGGCGGTGTTCACAATCTCACTCGCGGACTGATCCAGTACGCGATGGTCAAAGGCCTTAAGCCGAATGCGAATATTCTGGTGTTCCATTTTTTGAACCTGTCCAGTTGGATGCCCCGTCCGAAAACCGGACGGGGGTAATCCGTAACGTTTAAGCGATCACCTTGGAGACGACGCCAGCACCAACGGTGCGGCCGCCTTCACGGATAGCGAAGCGCAAGCCTTCATCCATGGCGATCGGCGCAATCAGCTCGACTTCCATAGCGATGTTGTCGCCCGGCATAACCATTTCCGTGCCTTCCGGCAACGTGCACATGCCCGTTACATCGGTGGTGCGGAAATAGAACTGCGGACGGTACTTGGTAAAGAACGGCGTGTGACGGCCACCCTCTTCCTTCGTCAAAATATAAGCTTCAGCCGTGAACTTGGTGTGCGGCGTGATCGAACCGGGCTTGGCCAGAACCTGACCGCGCTCAACATCGTCACGCGCCGTGCCACGCAGCAACACACCAACGTTGTCGCCAGCTTCGCCGGAATCCAGCAGCTTGCGGAACATTTCAACGCCCGTACAGGTCGTCTTCACGGTGGGCTTCAAGCCGACGATTTCAATTTCTTCGCCAACTTTAACCGCGCCGCTTTCAATACGACCGGTCACAACCGTGCCACGGCCGGAAATCGAGAACACGTCTTCGATCGGCATCAAGAACGGCTTGTCTTTCGGACGGTCAGGCTGCGGAATATAATCATCAACGGCCTTCATCAGTTCAAGAATGGAATTCTTGCCGATTTCGTCGTCACGACCTTCAAGGGCGGCCAGAGCCGAGCCTTTAACGATGGGAATATCGTCGCCGGGGAAGTCGTATGAGGACAGCAACTCGCGGATTTCCATTTCCACCAGTTCCAGCAACTCTTCGTCGTCAACCTGATCGACTTTGTTCATGTACACGACCAATGCCGGAACGCCAACCTGACGCGCCAACAAGATGTGCTCGCGGGTCTGCGGCATGGGGCCATCAGCAGCCGAAACCACCAAAATGCCACCGTCCATCTGCGCCGCACCCGTGATCATGTTCTTCACATAATCCGCGTGACCCGGGCAATCAACGTGGGCGTAGTGACGGGCGTCCGTCGTGTATTCGACGTGCGCGGTCGAAATCGTGATACCGCGGGCGCGCTCTTCAGGAGCTTTGTCGATGTCGGCATAGCCGGAGAACGTCGCTCCGCCCGTTTCTGCCAAAACCTTCGTGATCGCAGCCGTCAACGTCGTCTTGCCATGGTCAACGTGACCAATCGTGCCGATGTTGCAATGCGGTTTATTACGCTGAAATTTTTCTTTGGCCATTTCCGACTTCCTTAAACATTACGGTAACCACAATACAAATAGATCAAAGCCCAATTCGCAATCAAATCAAGCGGACCTACACACTAGCTTGCCCCGAAAAGAGTTGGAGCGGGTGAAGGGAATCGAACCCTCGTCGTAAGCTTGGAAGGCTTCTGCTCTACCATTGAGCTACACCCGCAAGCGGAACTCCAACCCCTTAAAGGGTTCCGGCCAGTGCTCGGCACCTGCGTACATAAGGATGGTGGAGGGGGTTGGATTCGAACCAACGTAGACTTACGTCAGCGGATTTACAGTCCGCCCCCTTTAGCCACTCGGGCACCCCTCCATATCCTTAGGATGCACGCCGGATTACCGACGGTCCGGACGGTGCGCAATATGAACATTTACAACGCCGTGTCAACCGCCGAATGGCCTGAGCCGCTAAAGTTTTTTTGGACTTCGTGCCTTATCGTGCAAAAGAGCGGAGACAAAGGCCCATTCATAATGATAAAAGCGGCCATGGCTAAACATAAAAAACCCAACCGCCCCCCCCGCTCCGGTGCCCGTTCCGGCCCCCGATCCGACTATGAAACCGGTCGCTCGGACCCATCGCATCGCGCCGACCGCACCCGCGGTCCACGCGGCACCGAAGATGGGGAGAGTGACGCGCTCAGGCGCGTTCTCAGCACCAACAATCAATTGCTGTACGGTGCGCATGCGTGCCTCGCGGCCATTGCGAATCCGGAACGCGACATCCATCGCATCGTTTTGGCGACCCAAAGCGCCGATGAGCTGGAAGTTCCGGTGTGCGACGCCGCCAACGCCGTGTTTGCCGAGTGTCAAGTGACGCGGCCCAAAATCGAATGGCGCGATCGCCGCGAAATCAATGACTTATTGCCACGCGATGCCGTCCACCAGGGCATTTGCATCGACACCAAGCCCCTGCCCCACCCGGTTCTTGAAGACATCATTGATGACGCTCAGGGCCTACCCAGCGCATGCATTGTCGTGTTGGACCAAGCCACCGATCCGCGCAACATCGGGGCTGTGATGCGCACCGCCGCCGCCTTTGGCGCAATGGCCGTGGTGGTTCAAGACAAGCACGCCCCCGACATCACCGGTGCGCTGGCCAAAGCCGCATCCGGTGCGGTGGAACGCTTGCCCTACATCAAAGTCACCAACTTGGCGCGCACCTTGGACCAGCTCAAAGCCGCCGAATTTTGGTGTGTGGGCTTCGACGGACAGGCCCAGGACTATTTGTCGGCCAAAACCCTGCAAGGGCGCAACGCCATCGTTTTGGGCGCGGAAGGGGCCGGTTTGCGGCGTTTGACGCGTGAAACCTGCGATTTGTTGGTGAAAATTCCCATCAGCGACGCGGTAGAGAGCCTCAATCTCTCCAACGCCGCCGCCATCGCGCTGTTTCAATTCGCCCAATCGAATTCTTAAGCGGGCTCTCCCCCCAGAACCAACGCCGCCAGGCCCGTTAGGTCCTTAAGCTCGGCTTTGGGGAGGAAACCTAACGTTTCGGGGACTTGTCCGGCGCGGTTTACCCACGCGACTTGGAAACCGAACGCGCTGGCTCCCATGGCATCCCAGCCATTAGACGACACGAAGCAGATGCGCTCTTTGTCCACCCCCAAACGGTCCACCGCCAGCTGATAAACGCGGGGGTCGGGCTTATAGATGCCGACGTCCTCAATGGACAACACCAAATCCAACAACGCGCCAATGCCCGCCGCCTCAACCGCGCTGGCGAGCATGCCGGGCGTGCCATTGGACAAAATCGCGGTCTTCAACCCCGCCTCTTTCAGCGTGCTCAGCATCGCCGGGACTTCTGCATAAGCATCCAACACTTCGTACAATTCCATCAGCCTGGTGCGCAAGGCAGCGTCTTGAAGGTCCAGCGTCTGCAGGGCAAAATCCAACGCCCGTCCGGTCATCTCATAAAAATCCAAATGCCGCCCCATGAGACTCGACAGCCACGTGTATTGAAGCTGCTTGGTGCGCCAGATATCCGCCAGTTGCCCAGCCTTATCGCCCAAATCGCCCTGGCACTTGGCGGCAGCGGCGTTGACGTCCAAAAGCGTCCCGTAGGCATCAAAAACGCAGGCATCAATGTCGGTAAAAGGGGAGATCCTCGTCATCA
>JGI10211J34971_10000858_pt1 | contig 25484 bp, 23 predicted proteins | sample Etolagsediment_FD_34971 | JGI IMG/M metagenome (IMG submission 34971)
AAACCCGCTCTTTGCCCCAAGAATCGGACTGACATAGGTTGCCAGTGCGGTGGGACTGGGGTCATCAAAGAGGGTACCCGCACGAACATATACCAGGGTCAGAAAAAGAGCTCCGATGGTGACCAATATGAATGAAATCAATGTGATGGAGCCGGTAGCCGCCAGCTGCTGCGGCAACGCGATGATGCCACTGCCGGCCAGACTCGATACAATCAGAAAAACGGCACCCATCAACCCCAATTTTTTTGTCCCGTCTGTCATGTTGTTCTCCCGTTCATTAGCTTTAAAGGCCTATTGTTTCTTCGTGGCAGTCATGTAAGATTCATCGAATTTATCTTTATTTTGATCAAACCCACCTGGAAATGTCAATCTTTAATAAACGCTTATGCCAAAATAACTTTTGTTCATTTTAGCATAAGCCACTTAAATAATAATGTTCTTGACTCCATTGTTTATTTCTCTATACTTTCTGCATAAAAAATGACCATTAAAAGGAATTTTTTGAATATGGATATGGGGAAAAAAAGCCTTCAGGAACAGCTCGATTACCAGAAAAACCTCAATGACATCACCAATAAAATTCACTCGGCCAGAGACACCAATGACATCTTGCTGAAACTGCATGGCGATCTTCTGGAGTTTTTTGACGCGGACCGCTTGACCATTTATGTGGTNGATAGGGCCACNAGGGAAATTTATTCAAAAGTCCGGACCGGNGATGAGCCCGTAGAAATTCGGGTNCCCATCAGCAAAGAGAGTCTGGCGGGCTACTGCGCGACCACAGGAAAGCTNCTGAACATCAAGGATGTCCGGGANTCCGCTGANCTGCAATGTATCGACCCGAACCTTACATTTGACCTCACCTGGGACAAAAAAACCGGTTACTGCACAAAAGAGATGCTGGTGGTACCGGTCGTATATGATCGCTATCTTTTGGGCATCATTCAACTGATCAACAAAAAATCCGGTGAGTGCTTCAATCAGACAGATCAGTCGGCGGTTATGGACATTTCAAAGGTTCTGGGCATCGCCATTTTTAAAAACCAGAAGGCCGCCCAGGCAGCGAAACCTGGCAAATTCCAGTTTCTCATTACCAATGGCTTTTTGTCGGAAGAAGATATTAAAGAAGCCATTAAGATCGCCACAAAATCCGGAAAAAGTACTGAAGCGGTTTTGATGTCTGATTTTAAGATCTCAAAAGAAGTCATCGGCAATTTGCTATCGGAGTACTACAAAACGCGATTCATTCCATACAATGAGAACATGGTTATTCCAGGGGAACTGCTCAGAGAGCTTAAACCCGGTTTTTTTAGAACCCATGTTTTCGTTCCCATCAGCGAAGAAGGCGAAAATATTGCGGTAGCCATGGAAAATCCTGATTATCTCCCTGCGCGAGATGTCATCAAACGGGTTATTCAAAAAAAGGACCTGGAGTACTGCGTCTCCACCCGGGAGGACATTTTCAGGATGATTGATCATTTCTTTGTGGGGAGCGGAAAAGACATTATATCGGACTCGGGCAGCATAGAAGACATTCTAGGACAATTGAAGTCCGAGGATGATGATGAGCCCGAGGAAAACGAAGGTGTGGCCGAAGATGACCGGGCCATTGTGCAATTGATCAACAAGACGATTATCGATGCTTATTCACGAAAAGCTTCCGATATCCATGTGGAACCACGTCCCGGCAAAAGCAATACCGTCATCCGGTTCAGAATCGACGGGGCGTGCCAGGTATACCAGACCATTCCATACACCTTCAAAAGGGCCATTGTCTCACGTTTGAAAATCATGAGCGACCTGGACATCTCGGAGCGGCGAAAACCTCAGGACGGCAAAATAAAGTTCAAGAAATTTGCCCCCCTGGACATTGAACTCCGTGTGGCCACCATCCCAACCGCCGGGAACAATGAGGACGTGGTATTAAGGCTGCTGGCCGCGGGGAAGCCCCTCGCTCTAGACCAGATGGGGATGAGCGAATGGGCACTTAAATCCTTTGAAGAAATGATTTCTCAACCATACGGCATCGTACTGGTGGTCGGACCCACGGGAAGCGGTAAAACCACCACCCTTCACGCGGCCATGGGGCATATCAACAAACCTGAAACCAAAATCTGGACCGCTGAAGATCCCGTGGAAATCACTCAGGAGGGCCTCCGCCAGGTCCAGGTGATTCCCAAAATCGGATTCAATTTTGCTTCCGCCATGCGGGCTTTCCTGCGGGCGGACCCGGATGTGATCATGGTGGGTGAAATGCGCGACAAGGAAACCGTCACCATGGGTGTCGAGGCATCCCTTACCGGCCACCTGGTCCTATCGACGCTTCATACCAACAGCGCGCCTGAAACCATCACAAGGCTTCTGGATATGGGGATGGATCCCTTTAATTTCGCCGACGCACTGCTCGGGGTCCTGGCCCAGCGTCTGGTGAGAACCCTTTGCAAAGACTGCAAGGAAGCCTACCATCCCGAAAAGAGTGAATTTGACGGGCTGGTCAGGGCCTATGATGGTGATTTTGAGGGNCTCGGTTTTACCTATGATGATGATTTTGTCCTTCACAAAGCGAAAGGNTGCTCAAAATGCGGCCATACCGGNTATGCGGGAAGAACCGCCATCCATGAACTTCTGGTGGGATCAGACGACATCAAGACCATGATTCAGAACCGTTCAAAAGTAAAGGATCTCAAAAATCAAGCCATAAAAGACGGCATGACCACCCTCATGCAGGAGGGCATTCGAAAAGTCTGCTTGGGCCTGACGGATTTTTCTCAGGTGCGGCGGGTATGCATGCAATAGCAATGTCTTTTCTCCTGGTCTTCCTTTTCACCCATTAAATTCCATTGAGCAAATCCGCTTTTTCTGATATGGCTATACTCAAAACATGAAGTCTTTCACAACGCATTTTTCATTTTTATAAACAAGATTAATATAATATGCCCATTTTTGAATATGAGTGTCAAAACTGCAAGCGTCAGTTCCAGCGCCTCATTATGAAAGCGGAAGAGGCCGAGGCCCTGGTCTGTCCCGATTGTGGAAAACCCCATTTGAGGCGTCTGGTCTCCAGGGTAGCCTATCACCAATCGGAAAAAGACCGAATTGAAAGCTATGATCCATCGGCCAGGCAAAGCGATACTTTCATGAAAGATACGCGAAACATCGGACTGCACGCCAAGAAACGCGCCCAGGAGATGGGCGTGGACTTGGGCGGCAGTTTTGATGCCAAGGTGGAAAAATTGCGGACGAATCCAGGTTCTGTTCTTGACAGTACCGGATAGAGAGACCCCATATGGCCAGAGAAGGCGAGATAGTTCTAATTTATCATGAAAACAGCCCCACTGTTTTTGCCCGTGTGGAAATGATCGTACCGGACATGAAGAAAGACTGGTATCACATCACCCTGTTGCTGCTCACCATTCCCACACAGATCGTTACATGGATCCTCAAAGACGCTTATATAGAAGGGGAAGAATTTACCATGGGCGGACAACCCATGAGACTGGAAGCGGTCAAGAAGAGTGTTTTGACAGAGGCGAAAAAGCCAACCGCTGAAGATGAAGCGTCTAACAAACCCGCGGCAAAACAGGGCACCATCATTCCGTTTAAGAAACCCTGAAAGGAGCCACCAGAAAAAATTATGAACAAATATTACAAACTTGTTTTTCGCGCGGTTCTCTCGGCCGTTTTCGCCTTTTTCGTTTCCAAGTTTTTCTTTCAGGATAGCTCCCTCATTAAGGTTGCCGCCCTGGGCGCTGCGCTGCTGGGCTTCAGTTATTTATTTGAATACGTAAGGAAAAGAGATCAAGAAAGGGGATCATAATGACCAAAAAGCAATTTGTGTACCCGTTTGGCAAAGGGGATGGAAAAGACAAGAAACTCCTGGGAGGAAAAGGGGCTAACCTCTGCGAGATGACCCAGATCGGACTTCCCGTACCCCCGGGCTTTGTCATTACCACCGAAGCGTGCCTGGACCATTTGGAACAGAAAAAATCAGGCCTCAACCCGGAACTGGCCAAAGAGATACGGTCCGCCATGGCCGAACTTGAAAAAGAAACCGGCAAAAAATTCGGTGACGCGGCCAACCCCCTCCTGGTATCGGTCCGCTCCGGCGCCGCCATGAGCATGCCGGGAATGATGGATACCATTTTGAACCTGGGCCTCAATGAGGCATCTGTCAAAGGGATGATCAAGACCACCAAAAACGAACGGTTCGTATACGATCTGTACCGAAGACTCATCCAGCTTTTTGGAAATATCGCTCTTGGCATTAAAGACGAAGATTTTGATGTTATTTTTGATGCCGTCAAGAAAGAAAACAAAGTTGATGAAGATGTTGATCTGGATGCGGCGGGACTTAAGAAAATCTGCAAAGGATTTCTGGAGGTGGTCGAAAAGAAGACCGGCAAGCCATTTCCCCAGGATCCCTACGAACAGCTCAACCTGGCAGTTGAAGCGGTATTTGCTTCCTGGAACGGAAAACGGGCGATCGATTACCGCCGGGAGTTCAAAATCACCAAAGAGATGGCCAACGGAACAGCGGTCAATATCTGCACCATGGTCTTCGGCAACATGGGAAACGACAGCGCCACGGGCGTAGCCTTTACAAGAGATCCGGCCAACGGGGAAAACCGCTTCTTCGGGGAGTACATGATCAATGCTCAGGGGGAAGACGTGGTGGCCGGCATTCGCACACCCGAGCCCATTCGCAAATTGCGAAGGGATATGCCGGACGTATATCCGGAGCTCATGAAATTGCGCCACACCCTGGAAACCCATTACCGTGAAGTTCAGGACCTGGAATTCACCATCGAAAACCGAAAACTCTACTGCCTGCAAACCCGAAGCGCCAAAATGAATGCCGCAGCCCTGATTAAGACCTCCATCGACATGGTTAATGAAGGCCTTATCTCAGAGGAGGAAGCCCTTCTGCGTATTCAGCCCGACATGCTGGAGCAGCTCCTTCATCCCCGACTCGATCCCGAGGCAAAAGCGGATGTGCTGGCCCAGGGGCTCCCCGCATCGCCGGGCGCCGCATCGGGCAAAATGGTGTTTGACGCAGACAGGGCGGAGAGCAAGGCCAAACTGGGAGAAAAAGTGATCCTGGTCAGGGTTGAAACCAAACCCGAGGATATTCACGGCTTTTTCGCAGCTCAGGGCATCCTCACCAGCCGGGGGGGCAAAACCTCCCACGCCGCCGTAGTGGCCCGAAGCATGGGAAAGCCATGCGTTTCCGGCTGTGAGGCCATTGTCATCGACGATGCGGCCCGTGAAGCGATGATCGGCGGAATACACCTCCGGGAAGGAGACACGATTACCATCGACGGTACCACCGGCAACGTTTATGGCGGGAGTGTTCCCACCATTGAACCGGAGTTTGTGGAAGACCTGCTGGTATTGCTGGAGTGGGCGGATGAAATCTCGGACCTGAAAGTCATGGCCAACGCGGACACGCCGGACACGGTTGCCAAAGCGAGAAAATATGGCGCCGTAGGCATCGGTTTGTGTCGAACGGAAAGGATGTTCAACCAGCAGGAAAGGCTGCCGGTGGTCCAGGAAATGATTCTGGCGGAGAACAAAGAAGACCGCCAGTCCGCCCTGGACAAACTCCTGCCCTTTCAGCGCAATGACTTCAAAGAAATCTTTCGCCTCATGGACGGATATCCGGTGACCATCAGACTTTTAGATCCCCCCATTCATGAATTTCTCCCTTCATCGGATGAACTCAACAGCGAAATCGATAAGCTCGGGGAGTTGAAACAAACCATTGAAGGGATGTCCGATCTGCCGGATACCCTGAGCCTCATCGACCCTGAACTCCACAGCCGTTATGCGGCCAACCTGGAAGCCATGCTGACAGGCCTGCAGGAATTGAAATCGAAACACCTGGAAGGGCCCATGATCGAAAACAAAGAACGTATGCTCAGAAAGGTCCGGGACCTGACGGAAATCAACCCCATGCTGGGGCATCGGGGAGTCCGGCTGGGGATCACCTACCCTGAGATCTACGCCATGCAGATCCGGGCCGTTCTCGAAGCCGCTGCCGAGGTGATTCGAGAAGGGGGTGCCGTCAAACCGGAGATCATGATTCCCCAGGTGTGCACATTAAAGGAACTCCAGTGGGTTCACGGCTACGTGATCGACATCAAGAAGGATGTGGAGAAGAAATTCGGACTTTCCATCCCCCTTGAATTCGGCACCATGGTGGAAGTGGTCCGGGCCTGCATGCGGGCCGGTCGAATCGCGGAACTGGCGGAATTTGTCTCCTTCGGCACCAACGACCTGACCCAGGCCACCTTCTCTTTTTCAAGAGAAGACGCCGAAAACAAATTCCTGCCCCTGTACGAAGAACTGGGCATCCTTCAAAACAACCCCTTCGAGGTCCTGGACATCAAGGGGGTGGGCCGGCTCATGAAATTGACGGTCAAGTGGGCCAGAAAGACCCGACCCGGCATGACGGTGGGCATCTGCGGCGAGCAGGGAGGACATCCCGAATCGATCCGGTTCTGCCACCACATCAAGATGACCTATGTGTCCTGCTCCCCCCCGAGGGTCCCCATCGCCCGGCTGGCTGCGGCACACGCCAAAATCAAGGAGAAGGAATTCGTGTTTGATTAATAGACTCGCCCGTTGAACCACAAAAAAATAGCGCCCTTTCCCACCCGTAACGCAGTGGAATCGGCGCTATTGTTTGTTCTAAACTGCCGTTTTTATCCTTCCTTGCGTCGCTCCTCCTCGTTTCGAACCTCGCGGCGAAGGAGTTTGCCCACCTTGCTTTTGGGGAGCATGTCCCGGAACTCGATGTACTGGGGGACCTTGTAGCCTGCCAGCCTTTTTCGGCACCACTTGATGAGGTCGTATCCGGTAATGCCTTTCACATCTTCTTTTAGGACCACAAAGGCCTTGATGCGCTCCCCCACCTTTTCGTCGGGAATCCCCACCACGCAGGCCCCGATGACGGCGGCATTTTCCTGCAGCACCCCTTCGATTTCTGAAGACGATACCCGATACCCCTTGTGCTTGATGGTGTCCACCGTACGGTCCACAAAGTAATAATGGCCTTCCGCATCAATGGTCAACACGTCTGCTGTCCGGTAGTAGAGAACGCCGTCGATTTCCACAAAGGCTTCTTTTGTTTCCTCCGGCTTGTTCCAGTAAGCGCGAACCATGCGATCCGAATGGACCAGGGCCTCTCCCTGTTCACCTTGGGGCACGGGCTCAAGGGTTGCCGGATCCACCAGTTTGACCTTCTTGCTGGGCACCACCCGGCCGATACTTTTGGGAGGATTTTCCGCGTCGGTGGGACACATGGTCACTCCGCCGCAGGTTTCGGTGGCGCCGTACCCCTGGTAGATGGGTTTTTGAAATTTTTTGCGCCACCGGTTGCTGATCTCCTCCGGCAACACGTCACCCCCATTGAAAGCGTAGCTTAGAGAAGACAGATCATAAAAGTCGATGCGGTCATGATCCAGAATCATTCTGTAGAGGGTGGGCACCCCAATCAACGTTTTGGCCTTGAGTCGATGGACCGCATCAAAAATGGCATCCAGATTCACCTTGGGCATGAGCACGATGGCGCCTCCCACCAGGAGCGTACTGAGCGCGCATGTCTGTCCCAGGATGTGAAACAGGGGAGCGGATCCCAGGACCACGTTTTCCTCCGGCTTAAAAAGCGGGTCGCAAATGGAAATCTGCTCGCCGGCCGATTCCAGGTACAATCCGTGGGAGATGGGCACCCCTTTGGGGAACTTAGTGGTGCCGCCGGTGTAGATGATCTCCGCCGTGTCCGTCCCTTTCTGCGTAAGGGGCGGCAACTCCTTTGCCTTTTTCTGAACCATCCTCCCGAACCAGAGGGTATCGTCCTCTTTAGATACCTTCCCCTTGGGAACCCGGTCAAACGCCCAGCCAAAAAGACTTTTCCACCAGGGCAATAGATCCGTCAGTTTGATGGCGATGGCCTTTTGGAGACCGGTTTCGGGAATAGCCTGTTTCACGTAACCGAAATTGGTGTCGGAGCAGACGATGTGTTTCGCGCCGCTGTCATTGGCAATATAGATCAGGTCATGTTTGGTGTAGATAGGGGTGATGGGGACCACGACGGCGCCGGCCCGCTGTATCCCGAGCCAGGCGATTACCCAGTGAACGCTGTTGGGAACATACAAAACGATACGCTCTCCTTGCGAAACCCCTGCGGTCAGCAATGAGGCGGCAAAATTCCGGGCCAGGTCAAGTATGGTTTTATAGCTGAAACGGGTACCCAGGTAAATGATGGCTGTTTTGTTACCGTTTTTTTCAGCCGCTGCGGCAAAGGCCTCAAAAATATTTCCGTCGGGGTCAATCATGGTTAAATCCCAAAATAGGCGGCCTTCACTTCCGGGTTATCCATCAGTTCGGAACCGGTGCCGGTTAATGTCATCATGCCGTTTTCAATGATGTATCCGAAATCGATCATAGGGAGCACGGGTCGCGCAAACTGTTCGCTGATGACCACCGTAATACCCGATTTCGCTTTCAACCCCTTGATGGCTTCGATGAGCACGTGTTGCATCATGGGGCTTAAGCCCAGAAGGGGTTCGTCAAGAAGCAGCAATTGGGGGCGTGCCACCAGGGCCATCCCCACGGCCAGCATCTGTTGTTCGCCTCCGCTCATAAATCCCGCTTTTCGGGATTTCAGGGGGATAAGTGCCGGAAACAGTTCAAAGACTTCTGAAACAGTTTCCCGGATTTCGGATCGTTTTCGCAAATACCCGGCCATTTGGAGGTTCTGCATTACGTCGCTTTCGGGAAAAATCGGATGCCGTTCCCGGCACAGGACGATCCCTTTCCTGACCCGCTCGCTGGGCCGGGTCTTACTGATGTCTTCTCCCTTGAAGAGGACCTTTCCGTAGACCGTAATCCGTTCGCCCCCCCGGCGTTTTTCCTTGATCCGCATATCGATGATCAACCCGGAGAGAGTGTTCATCAATGTGGTTTTCCCGGCGCTGTTGCTCCCGATGACCCCCACCACCTGCCCTTCCCGCACTTCCATTCCAAAATCGTTTAGGGCCAGGGCGTTCTCAAAGAATACCAACAGGTTTTGAACCTCAAGCATTTCGTTCCCTCTCACTCCGCCTCGCTGCCCAGGTAGGCTTCCTTTACGGCCGGGCTTTCCATGACTTGCGTGGCCTGGCCTTCGGCGATCTTTCGGCCATAATTCAGCACCATCACCCGGTCGGCGATGCGGAACAGTTCTTTGAGCCGATGTTCAATCATGATAATGGTTTTCCCTTGGGTTTTCAGCTTTTCGATGATGGGTACAATGCTCGACACTTCGGCCAGGGAAAGTCCCGAAAAGAGCTCATCCAGGATAATCAGATCGGGTCTTAACGCCATGGACTTGGCCAGCTCCAGCCTTTTGAGGTACCCCTGGGGCAGGGCGCCCGCTTTTTTATAGCTCACGTAGGCATCCCGTTCAAACCCCACCTCTTCCAGGAGATCCAGCGCCACCGCATCCCTGTTACCGTACTTGCCACCGGCCAGTTTTTTAACCCGGGGAGAGTAAAGGGGAACGATGAGGTTTTTGTAAGCCGGCAGTTGGTAAAAGGGCCGAACCATCTGAAAGGTTCTGGAAATGCCCTCACTCACGACTTTATAGGGGGGCCATCCGGTGATCTCTTTTCCCTTGAATTCGATGCGGCCCGCCGTCGGTTTCACAAACCCGGTGATCAGGTTCACCAGGGTGGTTTTGCCGCTGCCGTTGGGTCCGATTACCCCCAGAAGCTTTCCTTCCTGGAGATCAAACGCCATGTTCGAAACCGCAGTGACACCCCCAAAGGTTTTGGTCAAGTCTTTTACCCTGAGCAAGGGCACCCGATCCGTCATGATACATCCACCCATCTTTCAATCTGCTGATACTTTCTCTGGATGTAGGCAAAAATACCTTCTGGCAGGCCCACCACAAAAATCACCAGGAACAGCCCGTAAAAAACAATTCGGAGAGCACCCAGGGCGCGCAGCATTTCAGATAGCGGCACGAGGATGAAGGCCCCGATCAATGGACCGGCAAAGGTTCCCGTCCCTCCTACCACGGCGGCTGCCACCGGCATGATGGAATAATCAAGCGCAAATCCGGGCATTCCCGCAAACATGTCCATGTGAGTGCCGAAGGCTCCGGCGAAACATCCCACAGAGGACCCCAGAAAAAGAACCTGGGTTTTGTACCAGTAAATATTGAGTCCCGCGCTCATGACGGAACGGTCATTGTCGCTGATTCCCTTGATCACCAGTCCGTAATCGGACCCCATGATCCGCCTGAACCCGAACAGCACCCCCAAGAGGGCCAATTCAATAATAAACAAGGCCGTCAACTGGTTGGGAAATGATGTGAGCCCCGTAAGCCCTTCCGTTCCGCCGAGGATGCGTGTTGCCTCAACCAGTCGGCTCAGCATGAGCGGCAACACGAGGGTCACCATCGCAAAATAAACCCCGCGAAGCCGCAGAACGGGAAGTAGAAATACGGTGCAGATCACTCCGCCCAGAAGGGTCGCAATGGGCAGGGTCAGAATCGGCGGGAGTCCGGCATAGTAGTTCAGAGAGCCGGCCAGGTAGGACCCGATACCGAAAAATAGCGACTGCCCCAGAGAAAGGAGTCCGGCGCTCATGAGCATGTCCCAGCTCATGGCCAGAAGCGCATAGATGGCGGTGGAAATAATCACTTCACGCCAGTAATCGCTGAGCAGAGGCGTAAAACAGAGAAGGCCTACCACCGGAACAGCCCCGGGAATCAGCAGATAGATCATTTCCCGGTAGCTTGTAAGGGCAAATATATCAACTGATCGGGCTTTCACACCGCGATCGATTCGTTCTTTACGCCTGTCCATAGCTTATGAGGTTATATTCTTTCTTCCAGTTCTTTTTGATGGCTGAAAAGCCCTGAGGGTTTCACCACCAGTACGATAGCGATGGCAATGAGGCTCACCAGCATCATCCAGTGTGGCTCCAGGTAATTGGCCGTAAAGGTCTGAGAAAATCCGATGAGGACACTGGCGACAAGAATACCCACAGTACTGCCCAGACCTCCGACGATGCACACAGCCAGCGCGTTGATGAGCACTTCATACCCCCCTTCCACCGCAATGGTCCCCAGGGGCAGGATCACCACGGCCGCAATGGCCGCCAGGGCGCACCCCAGCGCCATGCTTAAGGCGCCCACCAGATCGGCGTCGATGCCGAAAGTGAGGGCCGTTCTTTCATCCTGAGCAATGGCCCTAAAAGCCAGTCCCGTACGGGTGTGGTTGGTAAAGAGGTAGAGGCAAATGGTCAAAGCCACGGCAATGAGGCCGATCATCATGCGCTGGTAGTCGATGTACACGTCGCCGATGTTGAAACTGCCGTCAAAAAAGACGGGCAGAGTGTACCGAAATCCAACGAAATCGAAATACCGGAACAATTCCATGATGGCCAGCCCCAGACCGAAGGTGGCCATGACTTCCGACAGGGGCATCCCCTTGATTCTCAGGATCACGCCGTAATAGATGGCTAGACCCAAGAGTCCCGACAGCACAATGGCGATCAAAACGGCCAGAAGGTAGGGAATGCCGAAGGTATTCAGGAAAATCCAGACGGAAAAACCCGAGAAAATATAGACAGCCCCGTAGGCGAAATTGGCCACACCGCTGATACCGAATGTCAGGTTAAAGCCCATGGCCAAAAGGGCCAGGATGGCGCTGTTCACGAAACCGTAGATGAGGGTACCTAGAAGCATGGAAATCCTTTTTCGAAGGTTTCAGTTTTCAGTTGTCAGGGTGCAGTGATTGCTTCTCCTGACAACTGATAACTGACAACTGATAACTTATTTCAAACTCTTAAGCCCTTCGGGCAATTCAATCTTGGCTTCGGCAACGGACGGGGGATAAACGATGACCCGTTTTCCAGGCTCGCGCCACTGGATCATGCACCCAAGCGCTTCCACTTCAGGATCGTTGCCATAGATCACCTGGTGATCTTTACCGAACTTGATACGGCCCATGGCGCCCTGACGGTCGGTTTTTTCCAGCGCCGCCACCACCTTGTCGCCGTTGACGCTGCCGGCCCGTTCAATGGCCTCTTTCAGCATATAGACCATCTCGTAGGCCGGTGCCGGGGAGTGGCCCGCTTCAATGGGCTTGCCGTATTTTTTCTGGTATTTTTCGTAAAACTCCACGGATTTGGGAACTTTCGGAACCGGCATGTTGCCGATTTCAAAGATGCAGTTCATGGCACCCGCGATTTTACCGTCAAAGGTCTTCCAGGCCCCGGGTCCCGCCAGGGGCGAAATAAATCCGGCCATGAGCGCGGGGATGTGCATGGTTTTCCACTGTTTTACCAGGATACCGCTTTGGGGCATGTCGAAAATAGGCAGAATCACCTGGGCACCTTTGGCTTTGGCCTGCATGAGACCGGCTGAAAAATCCGAGCTACCCGTGGGATACTGCTGACGTCCCACCACTTCCCAGCCCATTTTCTCAAAGACCAGTTTGATCATGAGGTCCCCGGTCTTTCTAGCCCAAGCCACGTCCTGGTTCATGATGAAGACCTTGTTAAAACCGAATTCTTTGTTGAGGTAGGCCATGGTGCCGCCCAGGTATTTAATAAGGTAGACGGCGTTCAAACAGGCCCGGAAGGTGTATTTGTATTTGTCATAATCGGTCATGACTTTTTTCTGCATGCCCGGGCTCATGGCCGTTCCCAGGATCATGGGAATCTTGTATTGGCCCACCACGTCCATACAGGCGATGGCGCACTCGGACCGAAACGACCCGAAGACGATGAAATCCGCTTTGTCTTCCAAAATCAGCTTCTTATGGGCGCGAATCACATCCGACACCGGAACCCCCGGTTCCGCCCCCCGCGCGTCGATGGCGATCACCTTGAAGGGGCGCGTTTCATTTCCCACCTTGACGCCGCCCGCTTCGTTGATCTCATCCACTGCCATCTGAACACAGGCAAGCCCTTCCTTCCCTTCAAGAAACCCTAAAGACGTAGGCACCCCCAGGATAATCGGTTCGGCCGCATGGGAACTCTGAACCGGCACCAGTAAACCAACCATCAGAAACATGACAACTGACAAAAAACAGACGCTCTTTTTCATGGAACCCCTCCTCATCAATAAAAGTTTTTGTATAACTGCAAAAGACACATCGTCCTTTGATCACACCCCAAGCCGTATTCTATACTGCCGAATCAAACAACCGGCCAACCTGCTTCATAAAAATCTCAAGATCGGCGAGATCATTCCCGGTAATGATATCGTACATGCGCCCATAATCAATTTCCCAGTACCGGTGCACCAGCAGATTTCGAAAGCGCGCCATTTTGACCAGTCTTGAAGCCACTTCCTGATCAATCAAATGATGCTCACCCAGGAGTTGAAAACAGCCGGCATATTCCTCCGGAACCTTTTTGAGCATTTTGGCAGCTACGTGCAGACATGTATCGATGGCTGCCTCTGTAGCAACAATGAGACGAAAACCCGCAATGTCCTGTTTGTCTTTGTCTTCTACAAATTCGGCCCGGGGCGTTTCGGCAAACTGCCTTAACCGACGGACGGATTCTTCGATGTCCCTGAATTTTGCGTAGACCTTTTCCATGTGAAGGCCGGTCATGCCATGGCCTCTGCCATATACTTTCGTCTTGCAGGCGCCATATCAAGATAGTTTCTTGCCACACGGGTCATAAAATCCACCATGGCGTTCTCTTCGCGCACAAACAGCAGCCGCCCCCGAATAACATAGTAAGAAAAAGAAAGGGGCGCGTGATTGATGATCTTGGTTTCGACGGGAAATGGTTTTATTAACGCTGTTTCGATTTTTCGAGAAAGCGTGCATTCATAGTCCCAGGAGTTGATCTTTTCCGGATTCTCCACAAACACACCCAGATCAATATCTCGAAACGAAATCCCATCCAGAAAAGAACCATAGAGGAAAGCAAACAAAACGCGCTCTTCATCCCTGATCAATGCCGTAATCGCGGCAACCATGTCTTGTCGACGCGCCTCACTGAGGGTGTAGCGCTTCCGCCTCATTGATAACTGCCTCCTGTGAAAATTATAACTTCTATCACTTTGAAACCAGCAAGACAAGAACGAAATCTTATCCATAAAGGTGGCATTTCAAAGAGATATTTCCTTGAAATCTCTAGTGGAAAAACAAATTGAAAGAAGATTTTGCAACACCGCCATTGTGATTTTGGTGAAACTCTGATACAAGGTGAAAGTTTACGTTGGATAATTTTCAGCCGAGGGTTTAAGAAACCGCATCAGGAACCCAGATGGAAGGAGAAAACCATGTCCGGTAACATTCAAAGCGGACCCAGCACTGTCCCGAAAAAACGTCATACGTCTGAATTCGTTCTCATTCTCTTGCTGTTGCTGTCGATAGTGGGCATTGCACTCACCGATTTCAGCCCCATCAAGGGATTCTGGTATTGGATGATCATGGGCCCAATTTTCTGCGGCGCGACCATCACCATTGAATGGTCCCGAATGAATCGCCAGGGCGAAAATAAAGGCCGGTTGATATGGACGCAGATCTTTCACTGGCTTGGTTATCTGGCCACCATATACCTGGTTTTCCTCCTCAGCGGAAAGGACACGGGGCGTCTCAACAACGTTGACGTGGGACTGGTAGCGCTTATGATTCTCGCTTTTGCCACTTTCTCCGCCGGCGTTACCGCCAGTTGGCGGATTTCCGTCGTGGGCGTTTTTTTAGGTATTGCCGTGGTGGCCATCGCCCTCGTTGAAGAATATATCTGGGCGCTGCTGATTCCCCTGGCGCTCATTATCATCGGCGCTTTTCTATTTCGCCGCCGAAAATCAAAAAAGGACCGGAGGGTTTAGGGTTTTGGGCAAAGACAGTGGACTTTTGAAAATAGACCCTGACAAATGCAAAAAAGACGGGATCTGCGTCGCTGAATGCCCCATGGCCATTATACAGTTAGACGCTGATGAAGGCTATCCCAGACTGATACCCGGAACGGAAGCGGTTTGTCTGAGATGTGGCCACTGTATTGCCGTTTGCCCGCACGGGGCGCTTCAACACGCCAGCATCCCCATGGAAGGCTGCTTCCCCCTTGTGAAAGAGCTTACCATCAACCATAAAGAGGCCGTACAGTTTCTGCGATCACGCCGTTCCGTCAGGCTTTACAGGGATAAACCCGTCGAAAAGGAAAAAATTCAGACACTCATTGAAATCGCCCGGTATGCCCCTTCCGCAGCAAACCGGCAGATGGTAAACTGGCTGGTGATCACCGACCCGGAAAAAATCCACCAACTGGCAGAGCTTACCGTTGCCTGGATGCGTTTTATTCTTGAAAAGGCTCCTGAAGCAGCCCGCCCCCCCTATTTCCCCGCCATTGTAACCGCATGGGATAAGGGGATGGACAGGGTCTTGAGAAATGCCCCTGTGTTGCTGGTGGCCCATGCTCCCAAAGAAGCGCCAAACGGCATGGTCGATCTGACCCTGTCACTCTCCTACCTTGAACTGGCGGCTCCCACACTCGGTCTTGGAACGTGCTGGGCGGGCATGCTTCAGGGAGCACTGCTTTCACGACCGGAGATCAAAACAGCGCTGGGACTGCCGGAAAATCATCCCCATCATTACCCCATGATGCTGGGGTATACCAAACTCAAGTACTACCGGCTGCCGGAAAGGAAACCACCCAGGATCATGTGGCAGTAAAAATACATGGGCTATTTGAGCCCATATTTTTTCAGTTTATACCGCAACATCCGTTCGCTGATGCCTAAGGTTCGGGCAGCTCGCGTCTGGTGGTTCCCCGCTTCCGCCATGGCATTTAGCACCATCTCTTGCTCCAGAAATTCAATCGATTCTTTCAGGGTCCCCCGGTTCCAGTTCTGACCCTGGGGATGGTTCTGATCCAATGCGGAAAAAGGAAGGTCCGAAGTCTCAATATAATCTCCTCTCGCAATGACCACAGCCCGTTCCAGGATGTTTTCCAGTTCCCTCACGTTGCCCGGGTAATCGTACTTCATGAGCAGGTGCCGGGCCTTCGACGAAACACCTTTTATTTTTCGACCGTTCTCTGCCGAAAAGCGTTTCAGGAAATGCTCCATCAGAAGTGCCAGATCTTCCCTTCGATCCCTGAGCGGTGGAATGGTAATCCCCACCACATTGAGCCGGTAAAAGAGATCTTCCCGAAACCTTCCCTTTTCCATCTCCTTTTCCAGAGCCCTGTTGGTAGCACTGATAACACGGACATCGGAACGAAACGTGCGATTTCCACCCACCCGCTGAAACTCTCTTTCTTGAAGGAACCGGAGGAGCTTTACCTGTACCGCGTTGGTCAGCTCCCCGATTTCATCCAAGAACAGTGTTCCGCCGTCCGCTTCTTCAAACCGGCCGAGACGGGTTCCCGAAGCTCCAGTAAAGGCACCCTTTTCGTGACCGAACAATTCGCTTTCCAGAAGATTTTCTGGCAAGGCCGCACAGTTGACGATGGTCATGGGTTTGTCGCACCGGGGGCTCAGGTCATGGATCAAGCGGGCAATCAATTCCTTTCCCGTACCGCTTTCCCCCTGTACTAAAACGGTAGCTCGGCTTTTCGCCACACGACCTGCCAGGTTGATGACTTCCGCCATGGCCCTGCTTTGGAAAATAATTCCATCTGGGGTAACCCGTTTTCGCCGCAGCTCCTTTCGAAGCATTTCATTTTCGCGTACAATGGTTCGTCTTCCGGAAATTCGCTCAATCAGCAGTTTCAATTCATCTAAATCGATGGGTTTGCTGATATAATCCGATGCTCCGGCTTTCATGGCGCTCACAGCCGTTTCAACGGTGCCGAATGCGGTCATCACCACCACATCCACCTCCGGATTCAGTTCTTTTGCCGCCTGAAGCAGTGCCATGCCATCCATGACGGGCATCTTGTAATCGGTCAATACCAAATCGAAACCCTCTTCCCGCAGCTTTATGAGGGCATCTTCGCCATTTTCGGCGACTGCAACCGGGTATCCTTCGTCTTTTAAAAAATCGCGAAGCATTTCCCGTTGACTCCGACCATCTTCCACCACAAGAATATTTAGTTTTTCCATCATTTCACCTTGACCTTTACCGGAAGCAGAATCAGAAAAGTCGTTCCCACACCGGGTGCACTTTGAACCCGGATTTCCCCGCCATGGGCTTGTATGATCTCATGGGCCAGGGTAAGCCCCAGACCAAGGCCTTTTTCTTTGGTCGTGAAATCCAGATTGAAAATTTTGTCTAAATCATCCTTCATAACGCCTGTTCCCGAATCCGTTATGGAGATGAAGGCCGTTCCCTGTTCATTTGAGCTGATTTCAATTCTGACAATTCCGGAGCCTTCGATGGACTCCACGGCATTCTTAACAATATTGATGAGGGCTTGCTTGATTTTGTTTCCGTCCATGACCATCATGAGGCCGGATTCGGTCCCATATGTTTGGATCTCGATCCCTCTGGAGCGGGACTCTTCACCCATGAGCATGGCCACCTTTCGAATCAGATCCGATAGATCCTCATTTTCCAGTTTTAACACTTGCCCCTTTGAAAGCCCGAGGAATTCTTCAATAATGACATTCAGTCGCCTGACCTCATCACGAATCACCGAAGAAAGGTGCGCCAGATTGTCCTTCTTTAGACGTTGACAGGCCATACTGATGGCATTGAGCGGGTTACGGATCTCGTGGGCCACGCCGGAGGCCAGACGACCCATGGACGACAATCGTTCAGACTGCTGAAGCCTGCGTTCCAATTGCTGCATTCTGGCAATATGGCGGTTCTGGTTTCGGTAAAGAAACCACATGGAAAGGACAGCCATCAAAACCATAAGTCCCATGGCGATGAGGCCCCACCGTTTTTCTCTCCCGATAATCCGGTCAAGATCATCCGTATTGAGCCAAAGGTGCGCCTTCAATGAAACATCCTCCCCCAACGAGACCCTTTGGCCCACCATCAACTGCTTCCGGCCATTTGAAACAACCTTTTCGCTTAAAACAACTTTCTGTGTTTCATCGGCACCTGAAAAAAAATCCCTTCCACTGGATGGTTCTGAACATAACCCTGTTTGAAAGAGGGTCAAGCCCGAGTCATTTCCAACCCAAAAACAATCGGCATTTGAGAGCATCCCCACAGTGTCTACAGCCATTTCCACTGCCATTTTCAACTTCCAGAAAAAAAACGACTTTTCGTCAAGTACCAGAACCACAAACCCCTCATTGTTGTTGCGGCGAAGGGCAAGGAATCGCAAAGAGCCGGACTTTTTTGAGGGGTCAAACAGTCGGATTTTCAAATTTTCATGATCCTTTATCATGGTCAAAATGGCTTTTTGAACCGTATCGGAGATGGGTCGTTTTCGAAAAGTCGGGATACCGCGATCGTCAAACAGCGCCAGATTCCACAAAGCCTGGCTGAAGATCAGTGAACCCAATGCCTCATGGGTGAGCATTCCATTTTCAATTTCATGATCAATTTGTCGCGCCAACTGCAGAATTCCCATAACCATTGAATCCTGAGGAGAAAGCCCCTGATCTTCAAGACCCGTTAAAACGGCCCCACCTAGATCCCACTCAGGGCTGTTGTTGATCTGCTGCAAATTAAGTTCCGCCGTCCGTTGAACGGTGTGAATGAAATCGACCCCCTGCTTTTCAATATACTCCCCAAGGGTTTTGTCGAGTGTTCTGAAATCAATGACTGCCATTGTCAATAGAAGTACCACGAACACCAGACACACCACTGCCAGGGCCAGGGGCTGAAGAAACGGGCCACCTGAAAGCGGGCGTTTTCCTTTTGGGTAATCCTTTTCGTTTTTCATGGATCAAAGAATAGCTGTGAAAGTAAAAAAAAGTCAATCATCGTTGTCAAAGCATTTCGACATTTTTGTCGCACCCTTTCAGAAAGCTTCGACAATTCTTGCCGATTCATCCGAATACCTCTTTTTATTGCTGCTCCCCTTTGTAGCCAGGAAAGCCAGATATACTCACAAAACTCAGCGATAAAAAAAGACTGGCATACTTTGTGCTGTCTATTTCAACAAACGAGCGCCCAAACAATGTAAATAAGACTTTAAAAAAAACGTTAACCCAAAAAGAAGGAGATTAAAAAGATGAAAAAATTGAGCGTGATTGCAGCACTTATGATGTTACTGGCCTTTACTACTTTGGCACTGGCAGGCTCAGGAAATAGATTCTTTGACGGAAAAGGGCATTTGGACCCTGCCGTGATTGACGCCCTGGCACTAACAACTGAGCAGTCAGAAAAAGTTCAGGCCCTTCATGAAACGGCAAGAAAACAAATTATCCCCCTAAAAGCGCAGTTTGCTACGAAACGGGCGGAAATGAAGTTGTTATGGACGCAGACAACCCTCGATGCTGACAAAATAAAAGCCACTCAGAAAGAACTTCAAGCACTTGGAACTCAGATGCGCGATCTCCGGACGGATATGCGCATCGCCTTTCGAAAGCTTCTGACCCCCGAGCAAACCGAAAAGCTCCTGGCCATGGGTTTCGGAAAGCACGATCGATCTAAAAGAGGCGGCGATTACGGCAAGGGAAAAGGGGGCGGATACGGCAAAGGGAAAAGCCGTGGAAATTGTGGTTACCAGTACAATGATTGCCCCAGGTATCGGCAATAGTGGTTAGGATCATCAAATAGAAGAAACCTAAATCAGACCTTTTCCGCCACCCGACGACTCAGCCGGGTGGCGGGAGTTCTGGTGATTTCATTCAAAGGAAAACCGGTTCATCTCACCCGTTTCCAGGTCCACATGCATCATGGCATTTCTAAAAGGTCTTCCCCGGTTGAGCAGAATTTTGATCACCTCCATGGCCTGAAGCGTCGCTAAAAGTGATGGCGTAACCGCGGGCACCCCCAGAAGTGCTTCGGGACTATTCTCTGAGTGTCTTTCCATTTTTCCCGTACCATAGAGCAGTGAAAACCCTGAGTCTTCCGGGAAGATGGTCATCAACTGCCCTTCAAAGCCCGCCACGGCGCCATGTACCAGCGGAATTTTCAGTGATCGGGCGGCCGCCTGAAGGGTGAAACGATCCGGCACATTGTCCAGGGCATCCACAATCACATTTGATCCGGACAAAATCTTTTCGGCATTGGTTCCATCCATTCGATTTTGATGGACTCGAACCTCAACCCCAGGGTTGACATTTTCAATAATTCGGGCCGCCACTTCACTTTTGGGTTGTCCAAGGTCCGGAACGCTGGAGAGAGCCTGCCGATTCAGGTTGGTTTCGTCAAAACGGTCAGGGTCCACCACCACCAGGCTACCGATTCCCATTCTTGCCAGCAACAATAAAACCGGCCCGCCAAGCCCTCCCGAACCCACCACGGCCACCCTTGATGTTACCAATTTCAACTGTTCTTCCATGGAAATGGCTTCCCGGTTCCGGACATACCGCAAAGGACAGATACCCGCCTTCAGGGCAGCTTTATGGATAGCCCGAATACCGCAGCCGAAAACCCCCGCCCCTTCAGCTGCCGAAGCTTCTTCCAGAACCCGCACCTCACGCCCTGCGGTATCATGAATCATTTTTGACCGGTCAAGGATCCACTCATCCATTGACTATCTCCCGCCTTCCTCAGTTACGAATCGCTGCCCCCATTCAAATGCCGCTTTATAGACCCCACGCTGCTCACAGTTCAGACGATCAATGGTTGCCCGTTCCTCACGCGTCAGGGGTCTGTTTTCACGGTAGGCCCTGGCCTCCATCGCTCGAACCCGCGCATAGTATTGATGCCCCTGTTCAATACTGTACTGTCGAATTTTCCTCAAATGCAGCTGAAGTTCGGCAATGTGACCATTGGGCATGCGCAGGTTCAGGTGAATATCCCAGAACCCGCTAGGCAAAGGGTCGAGCGCACGGTCTTTCAAACGAACAACCTCGTAACCATGCTGTAAAATGAATTCAAGGGCACGGTAAACCTGATCAACATCATCGTATTCGATGGAACTGCGGGAAATGTCCATCAACGCCGAAGCGTCCCCACCCAGCTCCACTTGAATTTTCTCTTCGGCCCGTTTTCTCCTTTTGAGTCCGCCGCCGGGCGGAAAAACCGCTTTTCCGCCGGTACATGCCGCTATATCCTTAGTCATCTGCTTAAGGCATTTGTCGGCCACGGCAGCTTCCCGATAGAGGGCATCCAGGTCATGGGATCTTTGTCTGGCGAGTTTACCGCCAGTCTTTTCGGCAACAGCATCACGCGCCCACAGGCTTATAGACAACTGTTTCGGCGTGAGCCTAAATAAGGGTTCAGCGCAAGGCAGCGCATCCGAGACCGACTGAGCACTTTCACCGGCACGAGATTCCTGCAAGGGCTCCAGCAGAAGAACCCAACACAGAAAAAAGATCCGCAACCCCAGAAGGACAGTTGATCGGTAGAACCGACGATGATTGTTGTTTTCTCTGTTCATAAAGCCAAAATCTGTGTAAATCCTGATGTCACCCAATGAAAGGGTATTGTAATATTTGAATTTTTTAACTTTACTGCAACTCCACCGCCCTGGTCAACGCAAAACTACCGTGCACTTCCCAAACCCTATCGAAAACAGGATCCGGAAACCGCGTTGAAAGCAGTGATGGATTGAGCAACTCATTTTGTAAAGGTCCAGAAACGCGATGATTTCTTCCCAGGCCACTTTCAATTTGGTTGACAGAAACCTCCTTGCATGTTTAAATATCGGCACTACTTTTGGGGACAGAGGATACAGTAACCTATGAAAGCTTGGCAAGTCATTCTGATAAACGCTTTTGTCACTGTTCTGGCTGTATTTGCAGCGGTAGGCCTATTTGCACCTGACACCCCTCCGGATAAATCAAAGGAAATACGGGAAGCTTTAGATCAACAGATCAAAGGGATCCAGTTGAAACTAAACGCCATTGAAGCGGCTGTCGTGAAGCAAAAAGAATGTGTATCGATTACCACCGCACCCAGCGAATCTGGAAAAAATTCAGAAGACCTTTCCAAACTGGGCCAAAAATTGGATATGATCCTGGGGAAGCTTTCCGTGCTTGAAAATCAAGGAACCCGCGTTCAGGCACCCCAGTCTTTCGGACGGTCATTCGGACCATCGCCCATACGTCCACCTCAACTGCCGCCAGCAATTTCGGCAAGAGGGCAAAAACCATCGAGTTGGATTGACCGTTTGCCCGACAACAAAAAGCAGGAAGTGCAAATCATTCTGGAAGAGCATTCTGCAAGAATGCGGGAAAAGCTACCTCTTCCCAATCCCGATGGCAGCATACCGGATCGAGATACAATTAAAAATATTATGATAGAAAACGACTTGCAATTAAAGCAAGAGCTCAAAGTTGTGCTGAGCGACGAAGAATATCAGGATTTCCTGGACTCTCATTTGGACCCGAGTTCTTTTCAAGCACCTACCTTGCCAGGGATTCAAGAAAATGAGTAAATCAAAAATCTTAAACTCAAAATTTCAGCATTTTGGAAAGGAGGTAATTTACCGCAAAAGGAATTTTTGATGTCTTCAGATCAACCATTTTTAAACCTTGGAGGAAATATAATGGAAAATAAAAGATATAAAAGGATTTTTGTTACTATAGCTCTTATAGGGGCCTTACTCACGTTTGGAACGGGAATTAACAAAGCCCATGCAGGATACCTTTACGAATCAGCCCTGCAAAGTGCATACGCTGGATATCACCAAGGACTGGGTGAGTACTACACCAGTTATGCCCTTTATTATGGCACCACATCAACACTTCCTGATGCTTATTCATATCAGAATGCCGCATACAGCTATGCCTACTATGCATGGTTATATGCATCTTATTCAGGCGTAACTGGCGCCTATGAGGCATATGTATATGCTGGGTACGCATACGACTATTTTTATTATTCACAATTATATGCATATTATGCCTGGGCATACAATGATGTATATTATTCCTACTTGTCCACGTACTACGGAGGACTTGGGGCTTACTACATTGCGCTGTCACAATACTATGCAGGCGTTTATTGTTATGGGGGCAACTATTAAGCTTTTTCGTCATTTGGAGATATTACACCTTGAATAAAGGGAGGGTTGTATCTAAGCTTGAAAATAAAACTCCATAAAAACAAGGACACTTGTGGTGACCCATAAAAACTCCATTTTTTGGTTATATACGCTGAAAAAGGCTTGGATGCCAGATAGTTAACTCCAAATCTTTTTCCCATCGGTGTTTAGAATCTGCGAGCCTTTTTCAGCACAAAAATATGCTCTCCCGCATCATCGGGTGCATTTATGAACCCGCCAGGCGCCATCTCTCAATCCCTGTTTCATTTTTTCCTTTCATTTTTTCTGGGATATGTGCTTTTCCGTGAAAACCGGCAAAACCGTAATCCTTTCAAGTGGTCCATAACCGACCGCGCACTTCTTCTGATCGCCCTTTTTTATTGCTTAGGGGGCCTGTTTCCGCTGTTGCCGGCAGATTTCCTCGCATCCGCACCTCGGCATCAGTCAACCGGCATGTGGCGGCGATCCTTTCATTCGATCATGTCAGTGGGTGAATACTGGATTCTCCTTTTGACCTTCAGCCTCTGGCTTCAAAGAGAACCCCCGAAAAAGAAAAATCCTCTAGAATGGAGCATCGTAGATAAAACCCTCCTGCTCATATGGGTTTTTCTATTTGTGGGCGGCATTGAACGTCTGGAGACATTTCTGTTTTCCTCCGGCACGCCGGTGCTCTGGATCAACCACGGCTTTGCGGCGGCCCTCAGGCCCGTATATATGACGGAAGGCACTTTTGTTTTATTGCTGCTTCTATCAGGTCTCTGGCTGCGCCGAAACAGACCTGAAACCCTGGTATTCGCTCACATCGTTATCCAGTACGCAGCCTTAAGCAGCGCTTTCAATGCTTACATTTTCGGAGCACTCACCAATGTCAATGCATTTCTGGGCGGGCTGGCCCTAGGGGTGTCTTCACTGCTCCTGTTTCGGCCTTCCGTTGCGCTGCCGGCCATGGGGACTTTTATGATGCTCACAGTTGGCGCCACCATTGCAGCCGGAGCGGGCCTGATCCCCTATGCACCCATGTACGCCTCATTTCCGGTGGAAAACGGTAAAATCGACCCCGCGTATCTGGTTTCAAGCCTCACCTGGACCACCATCGTATTTCTCATTGTACTCTCTCTCATGACCTTTGTTCTGGTCAGGTGGCGCAATCGCGAAGCAAAACTTTCTGAAATGACGGATCTCTTGCGAAAGATGTTCGGCAGATATCTCTCAACAGAAGTCATGAACGCCCTCATTGAAGATCCCGCCTCACTGGAAATGGGCGGGGAACGACGTCAAGTAACCATCATGATGACCGATCTTCGTGGCTTTACAGCCCTTTCGGAACGGCTGGAACCGGAACGGGTGGTCCAAATGCTCAATGCCTACTTCGAGGTCATGGTGGACATTGTTCTTGAATTCAACGGGACCATCAACGAAATCATCGGGGACGCTCTGCTGGTGGTCTTCGGCGCCCCCCACGAAATCAAAGATCGGGCTCAAAGAGCGGTGGCCTGCGCCATCACCATGCAAAATGCCATGGCTGAGGTCAACACCGCCAATCGGGACCAGGGACTTCCAGAAATCGAAATGGGGATCGGACTCAACGAATCGGAAGTCATCCTGGGAAACATCGGTTCCAGCAAGCGCAGCAAATATGCCGTTGTGGGCAGCGGCGTCAATATGGCCAGCCGAATCGAATCCTACACCGTAGGGGGACAGGTGCTCATCTCCGAATCCGTGCGAAAAGAGGCCGGCGACATGCTTCGTATCGATGCAGAACGGGACATCAGACCCAAAGGGGCGGAATTACCCCTCAGGATTTATGAAGTGGGGGGAATCGGAGGAACATATGACGTGGCCCTTGAAGCCAAGCAACCACCCCCCATTCCCCTGGCACAAACCATCCCTATCCTGATAACCCCGCTGGAAGGGAAAAAGGTGGAAAAAGCCAGAACGCACTGCACCCTGATTGGCCTTTCAAACAAGGGCGCCCTGGTCCAAATGACCAAACCTCTTGAATCCATGATAAATGTAAAAATGAACCTTCAGGAGGCTCCCAAAAAGCTCACATCAAGGGATTTCTATGGAAAAATCATCGATTCCCAGAAAACAGGAGAATTCCTGCATCGTATTCGGTTCACGGCGGTTCCAGCGGAAGTAGATGCCTATTTTCAAGCGCTTCTACAGTATGGCACAAGAGTCGGTTAAAAAAGCTGCAAAAGGGTTTGACATCACAGTGTATGGATGGCAGGATTCCTTACACAATGGACTTTGTCGAAAATGTTTTTTTTAGGGGGTCGTAGCATGACATATTTCAGGTATTTTTGGATTCTACTGCTGAGCTTGTTGTTAACCACACCCGTTACCGGAATAACGTCCGAAAACCCCAATGATGCCTGCGTCAAATGCCACCTGGAGGTTTCCCCCGGCCAGGTGTCAGACTGGCGCGCCAGCAAACACAGCGAAGAGGATGTGGGATGTAT
>JGI10211J34971_10000860_pt1 | contig 25477 bp, 47 predicted proteins | sample Etolagsediment_FD_34971 | JGI IMG/M metagenome (IMG submission 34971)
AACATGGAAAGTTCTTCACCCATCTGTTTTATCTTATCAATTATCATCTTTCAATTTTTTTATCATTTTGGGTTTTCTAGGCCATAGTTGCTCTTTAATGTGATCTTCATCAAATCCCTGCATTCTTTTCAGTGTGCCATTCACCTTTACTGAGTATGAGTATGGAGGCCCATCCCATTGCGTTAATTTAATATTTTCGTAACCTGTAATCATATGCTTTTTAGATTTTTTCGCCAATTTCAAATCCTCTGAATCTCATGAATCTTGGAAATCTCAATGAGTATTCTGTTTCACTGTCCTGATTCTTTGTGACAGCATCTGCTCTCACTTCCACTATCTGACCAATCAATTGATCCTTGTGTTTCCAAAATTCATCTCTGTTGTCATCTGTCAAACCAGATCCCACATTAGTTTTAATCAGTTTGCCATCATCTTCACCTTCACAAATTAAAGCACCCAGTTTGCCCACATTTCTACCTGTGCCTTCTTCTGTGGCTTTCACAGTCAAACTGACTTCAATAAACGGCTTCAATTTTAACCAAGCATGACTTCTTTTACATTCATATGGAGCATTGGTATCTTTAATCATAATACCCTCATAACCACCTTCTACTGCCCTCTTATTCACCTCTGTGTACGTCTTTTGACCTTCAGGTGTGTCTAAGTTCACAATTTCATGGTCCAGCACTGTAACGGCGTTTAAATTGGTTTTGTGCTGTTCATACCATGCCTTCAACATCTGTGTTCTTAAAGTCTGACTCTTGTCCCATGTGCCTTTTTTGAAGTCTTCCAATGGTAAGAAATCAAACAAATGAAGCACAGCATCTTTGGCATTGCCACCTTCTTTTCTGTGTACCTGTTTCATTAAGTCCTGAAAGTTCTCACTCATCACTTCACCATCCAACACCACAGGATATGGTGGAGGACTGTTTTTAACTACTTTAGATATTTGTTCTTGTATGTGTCCAAAGTTTGTGAACTCTTTGCCATTACGACTGAACATATCAACTTTGCCATCTGGATACACAATAGTAATCACTCTCACGCCATCCAGTTTCACTTCCAACATCTTCTCGCCCACCAACTTCTTCTCATGGTTTGTTGAGTCATGGGCAAGTTGGCAAGTAAACACGGGCACCATGTACTTGCCAAACTTGTTCTTTTTAGCCACAGAGTTCACAGTTTTTTCTGAAACTCCGCATCTTAAATCCTTAATCAATATTCTTCTGTAGAAACCATTCCACTGTTCAGCAGTGGCAGAACTCATCACAAGGTTAATGGCATCTCTTGCCGCGTGTCCTGTTAGTTCTCTTGCGTGTAATTTTTCAGCCAGTTCTTTAAAAATTTCCCATTTACAACCTTGTGCTGAAATAACATCATCTTTGATAGGCACTTGTTTGACTCCAAATGTGTACAGTTTGTCCAAACACATCTTCAATCCTTCAAAGAATTCATCCAGACCTTCGTTCATAGCATCCAGCAATATCTTTTCTTTAGCCAGTCTACTATTGTCTGCTTCTAGTTTAGCAATAACATCTTGCGGTTGTGTTCTCATTTTGTTAATTTTATTATCTTTTACCATAATTGTCAATCTCCTATACCGGTTTCAACACTGTGCTTTTTGCCATTTCTTTCCAATTTTCTGGAAATGCTTTTGCCAAATCAGCAATTTTTAACACAGTTCTAAGACTGATTTCTCTCAACTGTCTTTTGTATTCATCTACGAAAGCCACAATTGATTGTTCAGTTTCTGTAGGTAAAGCATAAGACTTTAACATACCATCTGTCACAATCTGTTTGATTCTCAAAATCTTTTCTCTAATTGTGTCTATTGTCAAGTCTATGTAATGACATCTGCTTTCCAATGCTTCCAAGTGATCTCTTAATTTTTTGCTCTTCACATTGTCAAATTTTATGTTGGTAATGAATATCACTGAACCAGCGAATTCAAAACTATCAGGCACACCTTCTCTTCTCAACATATGACTGTCTGTGTTCCAACAGATACGTCTCACTTTTTTAGAGTCCAGTGCCGCCTTCAATATGTTCAAACTTAAATCATCCAATAAAATTGAATCACAATCATCAAACACCAACACATTGTCAGCATTTGAATAGTTGTACAGTTTACAGTACAATCCAATCGGACTCATAGCACCTTTAACAATTTCATATTTAGGTTTTGTGTTACCTAATGTGCTCACAACTCCGTATCTGTCCAACACAGTTTCAACACCGTGGGATTTACCAACACCTGGAGGTCCTGAAACAATCATTGCTCTCACATCACCTTTTTTACAAGCCTTAGTCATACTGTCTAGGATTGTGAATCTCTTTCTCATTCTTTCCACAGTTTCAGCATCTGACTCCTCTTTGGGTTGCTCTGGAGCAGAATCTCTCAATTGATTCTCGTTTTCCACATTGATTCTGATTTGATTTTTTGTAGCACCTGGATATTGATCCAAGTCATCTATTTTAACTGTGATAAAACCACCCTGTTTGTGTGGATGAGGTTGGTAGCCTTTTACAAGTTGAAAAGTTTGGTTCTCTACAGTTCGGTTTCTGTAAGTGCCTTCTAGTAAGTATATTGTGTTTTTCATTTGTGCCCTTTTGTTGCCTTAGTTTGTTTGCCTTATGTTATTATTATAGTTTCTGATGACCAAAAAGTCAACCAATTAATCTGCTCTACTTTCACTGTATGCAGTCAATCCATATTGGTTTTCTAATACTTTAGCAAAGGCATCACAAGCCACTTCCTTGATGTCCATTGATTGAGTGTGTCTGTATTTGTGTACAGGTGGCATAATGTCATAGTAAGATATTCTGTATCCACCATTCCAACCAGAATCACCAATACCTTGCTTCTTAAGATATGTAACAAATTTACCTCTCGCAGGTCTGATTGATACATTGGCGAAGCCACAGTACATAGGTTCTTCTTTACCCACCATATAGTCGTCCACTGCCTTCACAGCCGTCTTCCAAGCATCTTCCCATATCTTGGCAGGATCTGCTTTTGCATTTACAAATTTTACTACTTTTTTAACATCTTCTTTTACATCTTCTTGGTACATTGTGTTTCCTTTTTTATAGTTGTTGCTGAATTGATTCATTATTGTTTCTAAATATTTTTCTGTACTTTTTATATCCATTACATACTCCAATATGTTTCTGAACTTGGTGATAAAAAGTGCGGAGTGTTTACACTCTGTTTGATAGGTTTCTTTTGATCCTTGTCAAATATGCTGTAAACGATCTCAGTTGCTTCGATTGACTTTCTGTAAGTTTCTAAATCCACGATTTTCATCTCAACCATTTCGCCTGTCAGTTCACCTTCTGCTTGTCTGCCAGTTTTACCATTTTCGTGTAAACCTAAACCTTTAAATCTGAAAGTTGAATATGGTTCTTTTTTAGCAAAACCTTCCGCGAACTTCTTACGGATTCTAGTTAAAGATGCTTTTGCGTGTCCTAATGTTTTGTGGATTTGTCCTCTGTAAGCATATTGTTTTTCGCTTACTATTTCTGTTGTGTCTGTTCTGTATATTACGTATGTCATTTTGTGCCTCTTTGTTTGTTGCCTTGTTATAATTTAATTATAATGTCTAAGGTACCAAAAAGTCAACCAAAAAGATTGGTCAAAAACGTCAATGTTTATGCGGGTTTTTAGTCTGTGGATAACTTTTTTTGCCCTAAATAGTCCTTTTCACCATAGGTTTTTGCCATATGACACAGTACACACAGGGTTTGTATGTTGCTTTTGGAGTCGTTTCCACCTCTGCTTTTTAGGTGTATATGGTCTCCATGCATTACACCACGCATGGCTCTCAGTTTGTGGTACTCATCTTCTATGTGTCCAAATCTTAAAACATCTGTTCTAGGATCATATCCGCAATTGGCACACTCCCAACCTCTGTAGAATGTGTGTGGTCTTTCTGCTTTACCCATACCACCATATTCCACGCACTCCAATTGATGTGCTCTACACAATGAATCTGAACCAGGTCCTTCAAAAACCGATATGGGTTCATCACAATCCACCAACGCACAGGTTTTGTTTTTGCGATGCTGTTCTTTCAGCACCGCAATACTTTTACGTTCGTCTTTGTTTGGGTCTCTCAATTTTACCATAACATATCCTTACTAACTGCGAAACCATTGTTGGGTGTGTACTTGGGTGCTTTCAGTTTGGTGCTCTTTTTGATTTGAGCAATTATGAAAGGCAGTCCACATCTCATCTCTGTTGTGAACCCTCTCACAATGATGTTACCATCTTTGTCCAAATCATCTGTGCCTTCATTCTTTTTCACATACCAGTTAGTGTATGCTTGACTGACTTTTTGCCAAAAAGGTCCATTGGGACTGAAGTCTGCTTCAAAGTATTCTTTGGTGAATGCCACAAAATCCAGAAGATATTGCTCATCCACGTTGATGTCTTGTTCATGGCATAGATTAAAATATTCAAACAATTGCCTAGCCTCCTTGGGATCCACAGGACGTTTTTGATTGAGATAGGTCCAGTATTGAGCAAACATTTTTGCCACTGCTGAATCTTTTCTTGTCTTCAATGATTTACTCATTAAGGTATCTGCCAACAGTGTGAAAGCACCAGGTTGATCTTCATCACCAAATTTATTGTTGGTTACAAATAATCCTGCTTCTGCGAAGTAATCATTCTTCTGTGCGGTTGCTGTCCATTCAGGATCATTGGATCCATCTACCTTAACACCATACACCTGCTGTTTGTATATGTCTATAAACTCCAAAGGTTTCTTGGCATTACCATTCAACAAGATAAAGTTTCTACGTATCTCTGTTTTCTGTTTGGTTGAATATACCACCACAGGCACAATAGCGTCTGCCAGTCTTTCACCAAACACTCTAGTCAGCAAAATGTATAATACTATGGCAGTGTGTTGTCCGTCCCAGGCAATGTATCTATCTTCATCTTTGTACACCTGTATGGGCATTACCATTGTTTCGCTGAAGTATTGTAAAATATCTGTGATGTGTTCCATGTTCACATTTCTCTGCATTGTGGTATCTATCCATATATCTTTCATTGCTACTTGAACTGCTTCGCAAAGATGAAGATCGGAAAATTTTTTCCATTGAGTATTTCTTCTTTTGAATTCATCAACCACTGCTGTGAGTGTGTTGTTGTACATAGGTGATAGATCCAATGCTTCTTTTAATCTGTCATTTAGACTGATAAAATTGGATTCTGTTTTATTGTATTGCTCGTTTATTGTCTGAGCATGACTTTTTGTTGTCATCATTTGACATTGTCCTTTTTGCGGACTTCACTTGTCCATAAGTTATGGCTTCACTTGCCTTAATAAAATTATAACTTCTTGATGCAAAAAAGTCAACTGACTTAAATGTCAATGATTATGCGGATTTTTAGTCTTTGAATGCTTTGGCGTTGGAATCGCCTGTGAATTTACGATACAATTTGTGTAGCACATAGAACCACACACCGTTGATCAAGGGTTCTATGATGGCATCTGCCGCCGCCAAATCAAATCTAGCACCTGTGATCAGATTGTTACAGATCATGGCAATAATAATGTGTCCTATGGTGTATATTGCCGCCAGTGTGAAACTGTTACCACCTATTAGGCGTTTTAATAAATTGAATATACCTTGTTTAAATTCGCTCATACTATCATTATACAGCCAAACGGTGTGTTTGTCAACACAAACACACAACCGTTTTTTTGGTTGCCGGTGTTGGAATCGAACCAACGTATTCTCTTTCGGAAAGAGACGGCCTACCATTAGCCGAACCGGCAGAGTCATAAACCGAGCGTCTATATCTGCCGTTGCTGGTCAATACTAGATTAGTAGAAACTGAAACGTCACCTCTTCAACCTCTCTTGTCACCAGTCGTGTTGTACACGAATACTGTTCACCAAGATGGCATTCAAGTTCACCGCTAGTCTTCGTAAGTTCTAGCATTGGCTTTGTAGCCGTCGTAACACTATTTAATACTATGTTGACTGGAAAGTCAACAGATTAGATAGCCATAAAAAAAGGCGACCTAAGCCGCCTTTTTTCAAAGTTTACTAACTATAAATTATAGAGAGATACCTTTTGCTAATGCTTTGTATCCTAAACCTACAACCGCTCTAGGTGCTTTACCTGTTCTGTAAACTTTAACACCAGTTCTTTTGTTAGTGTTTAAGAATACTGGTAAACCTTTGAATCTTAATGCTTGAATTACAGCACCTGGATTACCTGCACCAAATCTATTTTTAATAGCACTTGATGTTAATGCTTCACCGTTTAATAAAGCAGTTTCTACTCTTTTTTGTATAGTCATTGTTTTTCTTTTAGCCATTACGCTAACTCCTTTTTGTATGTTTGCCACTTCTCCAATATTCGAATCAGTTGAAAACATTTTTTTTATTATGTCTAACATATTAAGCATAATATACATTCTTTTGTGGATAAAGTCAATTGGGTAGGTTTACCAAAATTAAGCAAAAATGCTCATATCACAATTCAAAACCGTAGCCACCAAGTGGACTCTGTCTTCTTCACCACCGTTGAAGGCATTGTGATATTTGGTGTTGTCGGTGATCCATACTCCACCATCTGCTGGCATATGATGAACCTCTTCATCTATACACATTCTGGCACCGTAGTTGGTCACAATTGGTATGTGTAATCTTGGTTCCGGATCTCTGTGCCAACTCAAAGTGGTGCGTGGCAGTTTCCATAACAATCTCACTCTACCAAGTTGATATTTTTCGATGATGGCATCATACATTTCTTTGAAATAGGTGTCTTCGAACAGTTTGACAAACTCCGAATACTTCTCTTCATCTATTTTTTCTTCTCTTTGAACTTCTTGATAGGTGCTGTCGGGTTTGGTCCAAAACAGTCCTCTCACATTGCCACCTGTGATTGAATTGGGATCTCCTGGAATCTGTGTCAAACAGATAGCATTGATATCTCGTTCTCCCAAGGGCGATTGACGTGCCACTCTGGAATCCACTTCTTTGAGTGCCTGTTGCATTTTGTCAACATCAAAAATAAGATTTGGATCTTTGTAAAAACCTTTCATACTAATCTCCGAATTTGATTCCTTGTGCTAATGGCAATGATTTACCGTAATTGATTGTGACTGTGCTTCTTCTCATGTACTGTTTCCAAGCATCAGAACCAGATTCTCTGCCGCCACCTGTGTCTTTCTCACCACCAAATGCGCCACCAATTTCTGCTCCGCTTGGTCCTATATTAATATTTACTATTCCACAATCAGAACCCACTGCTGAAGTAAATGTTTCTGCTTCTTGAACACTGTCTGTGAAAATACACGAACTCAAACCCTGAGGTACTGCGTTGTGTATATCTATGGCTTCATCTAATTCTTTGTATTTCATCACATATAGAATAGGAGCGAATGTTTCTGTCTTAACCAAATCACACTGTGCTGTCACTTCTACAATGGCTGGACGTACTGTACAACCTTCTACCACTTCACCACCATGTATGATGTATCCTTTTACTTTGGCTTGTTCTAACACAGACAGCATTCTGTCTGCTGATTCTTGATTGATCAGTGGACCTACCAATGTTTCTGGCTTGAAATTATCTCCCACAGGTAAACTGCTGTATGCTGGTTTTAATTTTGACATCAATTCATCATACACAGATTCCTGTACAATTAATCTTCTCAATGTGGTACATCTTTGTCCTGCTGTACCAACAGCACCAAACACAATACCTCTCACTGCTAAATCTAGATTTGCGTGTTGAGTCACAATCATTCCATTGTTGCCTCCCAATTCATACAAACCTTTACCCATTCTTGCTGACACTCTTGGAGCCAATGCTTTGCCCATTGCTGTGGAACCTGTGGCACTCAACAGATTGATCCTTGTGTCATCTGCCATCCATTCTGCTTCGGTTTTGTCTCCATCCACCAACTGTAATAAATCTTTGTAGTCTGTTCCTGGCATACATTCATCCACTGCTTTGTCCCATGCTGTTTTACAAGCATCAGTCACCTGTGTAGATTTAGGTGAACCTTTCCACACCACACTGTTACCGCACACCATTGCTATACAATGATTCCATGCCCAGACGGCACAAGGAAAGTTAAAGGCAGTAATCACACCCACAACTCCTAATGGATTGTAAACTTCTTGTAATTTATGTTCTGGTCTTTCACTCTGTATGGTCAATCCGTACAACTGTCTGGACAGTCCCACAGCAAAGTCGCACATATCAACTGCTTCTTGTACTTCACCGATTGCTTCTGCGTGTATCTTTTTGGCATCTTTCATTATGGCTGTGCCGATCTTTTCAATGTCCTGTCTTAAATGATTGCCAAACACTCTAATCAATTCACCTCTCTTAGGTGCTGGCATTGTGCGCCATTGTTTTTGAATTTCAATTGCTTTGGTTATAACTGCGTCGTAATCATTCCTGTTCATATAATTTCCCAAATTTATTGTCTGCGAATACTTCAAACGGTACATCTTCTTGTCGTTGAAATCCTTTGCCAGTCAATTTGCCTTCTGCGTAGGCTTGAACCACAGAGCATACTCCTGATGCTGTGGTTTTTTGAATTGCATTTAAAGTTTTGTCTCCATATATCTTTTTGTGATACGTTAGTTCTTGTAGCATACCATCCTTTTGTCCGATCACTGTGACGAACATCACCACAACATCTTTGGTGGTGTATGGCACTTCTTGGTCGAACAAATCTATAAACTTTTCTTTGTTGTGTTTTAGATTTAAATCTTCCAATAAAAACTTCATTGAATTGTGATGACCTGGATATCTAATGGTTTTGTAACTCATGTTCTTAACTTGATCCTGGAATGTTTCACACATGGTGGCAACACCTCCTGAAGTGTTAAATGCTTCATATTTGTTACCGTCTATGAATAAATGTTCTAGACCGTCCAATGGAGCCGCTTTGATGTGTTTGCCTCCTGATATCACATCCACTTCATTTACATACTCATTGATCAATCCTGATGTTGACCAGGTCAAATAATATGCCATTGAATTGGCTGTGTACATCGGCAATGCACCTACTCGCATCTTGACCTTGTCCACTGATGAAAACTTTTTGATTAAATCTGAAGCAATGATGTTGACTGCACCTGGAGCCAATCCGCACTGTGGCATCATGAATGCTTCTGTGTTCAAACCTTTAATGTGCTGACAAACATCTACATCTTCAGTGAGATCAAAGTAAGCAACGTCATTTGCCGCACAACTGTCAGCAATGGTTATATTCACATTGTATGGTGCAGATGAAACTACGATGTCTTTGTCCTTTATAAACTCGCTCACTGCTTGTTCATCATTGGCATCAATATGGATTGCATTTTTAATATTGGGATTTGAGTCAACCAAAAATACTTCATGACCCTGCAGTTTAAGGTAAGCATTTATGGTTCGGCCGATTTTGCCGGCACCTATTACACAGATTTTCTTCATATGCTGTAATTAGCCTCTGCCGTGATTGGTGACAAATTTTTCTGGACCTGGAGTAACAAACTCCAAACCAACCTGTCTGCCAATGTATAGACCTTTTGATTCGTTGTACTGCATATTGATTTTGGCACTTTTCTGAACCACCACACTCAAGAATTGATTCTCCTTGAATGACAGTACATCTGCTTCAACCTTTTGTCCGTTCTTCAAACACTCTATTATGACCTTGTCATCAAAATGTATCGTTTCCATTATCATCCTTGTCTTTGTTTTTTAATTTTTGTAAATGTTTATAACTCCAATAATAAATGACATCCAACCAAATGATATTGAGCAAATATCCCATCATGGTGTATCTTATTCCAAATAGGTAAGGCAATACAAAAATTGCGAATGCCATAAAGAATATGTAATGGTTTGTCCTTTCATCTGGTACAGCCCAATACAGCCATTCATTCATCTTATAAAAAATTTCTTCTTAATCGTTCTGCTTTTTTAATATTAACTAATCTTTGTTTTTTGGCCAAACGTTTTTTTTCACTGGGTTTTTGAAAGTATTGTCTGTCCTTAATTTCTTGGAACACACCTTCTTTTTTCATTTTCTTTTTCATCACCCTGAGTGCTTTTTCTACATTGCCGTTTCTTACTTCTATTTTCAAATTGTCTCCTGTTTCTGTTTCTAACCTTTAGTTGCCCTAAATTAACTAAAATATAACACTATTTGCTGGTAAAGTCAACAACAAAGTAAATATTTTGGAGATGTTCATATGGCTAAAAAGTCCGATAGAGTTATTAGACGAGAACTTAAAAAAGCCAATAAACAGATCAAAAACCAGTCACGTCGTAAACCAAAAGATGTGATTGTAGTACCAGAAAAAGGTATTAAAAGTTTTCCAGAATCCCACATAATCACCCTAGATGATCTAACTAATCCAGATTCTGATAAATAGCGTTTATATTTTTTTATAGAATATGATCTGCTATTTTCAAATCCACTAATTGTTTTGCTGTGTAATATTGATCCGAAGGATTCTTAATAAATTTGGTATTGACTTCCTGTACACTCATTCCTGTTGCTTCACGTAGTATCTGCATACATCTTTGTTCACAATTGGCATTTTCTTTCATCTGTGCTTTCATGTCATGCATTTTGGAATCCATTGAATCAGAATGTTGATGATTCATTATGCCGGTGTTCTTCCCAATGTAACGTTCACCCTGCTGACCGCTGGCAAATATCAAAAAGCCTGCACTCATCACAGCACCAATACCTATTGTAGAAATTGAGTGATAACTATTTTTCATCACATCAATCAATGCGAAAGATTCGTACAAGTCTCCACCCACAGTGTTGATGTACAATGTCAATTTGCGTTTGGGTTTCTTCTGAAGATTGGCTGACAGAATCCATTTGATTGCTTTGGCAATATTTTCTTCTGTGATTTCGCCATTGAGATAGTGAATGTCGTTGTCGAATAGACTGACTTCTGCTCGCTCTTCTGCACTGTAATTTTCGTATTTTTTCATTATCGTTGTATTTATAAGAAATTTGGGTATGGGAATTATATGGGCAGTTAATGGAACTAATCCTGTTGAGTCCAGGAATATTTGGAGAGTTCTGAATCTTCAGCCCATCTTATGAACAGTCCCAGTTCCTTGCCATGTGCTTCTATCTCCCAGGGCAGATCCCAGTAGTTGGTGTTGCTGTCCACTGCTTTATTTTGCCATCTGCTTGATCCCGAACGTGACATATCAACCAACTCACCTTTGCTGTACTGTTTGACGTGGACCATCTCGTGTGCTATAGTCTCCATTATTGTTCTTTTGGATCCTGTGCTGTCCACAGTGATTGTAAATTCTTTTGGTCTATGGTTACTGTCATCAAAATCAACTTCACCCAATATGCCATCTTCCTTGTATAAGGTTTTTGAAAACTCCACATCAATTGATACTGAGTCTTTGATCTTTAATTTCTTGGCACAGTAATGAACAAGACTTTCCGTCAAGTCTGTTATACTTTTGTTTGCTCCTGAAACAGTGACCAACATTATCCTTTTGCCAACTCCATAGCCAACTGCTTGATTTCATCTGTTAAAAATTTGATTTCTTCTTGAGGTCTTTTTTCAGCGATGGCTTGTTCAACTGCCATACTTTTTTGTTTAATGGCAGTTAATTTAATTTTAATATCTTCGAAATTGTGATATTGTAACATAATTTTATATTAACACAAATACGAGTTGATGTCAATTGTCTATTTTTTGATTTTGGGAAACAAAGCATCTGTGCAGAACAGTTCTACATCTGCTTCTGCCAATCCCAATGACTTCATAACCCTTGGAGTGTGCGGGTTTTGTTGCTGATTATGGCAGTAATAGTTCTGTGCTTCTATGGTATCTTCTTTTTTGGCAGTGCCGTTGTACTCAGCAATAGAATCAAAATACATTTTTAAATTTTCCAATGCCAAATTCACAATCGCTTTGGATTCTTCTTCACTGCTCACATTGCCTGCGGCAACCATTGAGCCACTGAATATGTTCAATGCCCATTGTGGTAATTCACGTTTCTTGCTAGGAATGAATTCTTCCACCGCATCTTTGAAAGCATCTATGAGTGGATGATCTTCTCCGCCAGAACTTTTTGAGAAGTCATGAAAGGCTCCTGTCATTTTGTTTTTGCCTGCGATAACATCAAATCCGTATATAGGACCATTGTTGTCCAAGTTAGGAAAGATACACACGTGCATCATCCATAACCCTTTTGAATCTCTAGCATCCACAACATCTATATGACAACGTCTACAGTCTTTGGTTTGCCAAACTCTATTGATCCAACCGTTGTCTGGTTGATTGAATTGAGCCATGCCTTCTTCTTGAATCTCTGTGCCTCTTGAATCAAATTCTTTTATGATTTGTTCTTTACAATCTATCAATGTGTCCCAAATTATACTCATATCATTATCCAATTGATTATTTCAATGATGGCTTCTATGCCTAACACAGTGATTGTTAATCCTGCTATGATATATCCAGCCCACATTAATAAGTTTGTCATATGTTGTTGGGATCACTTCTACCTATGAATGGATCGTCGGTAGGAATACCTTTCAATTCTTTTACTCTGGTTTCCAAACTGTCTATGGTGGTGTAAATGTGTCCTGTATCGTGTTCCTGAATCAAACTCTTAAAATATTTGATTTCATCTTCCAGCACTTGTATCTTGATTAGATTGCCTGGAAAGTCTTTAAATTTCTTTTTGGGCATTGTGTAATTCTTTAAATAATTCTGCGGCATAACCGAAACACAGTCGGGCTTCGTCAGCCATTGAATCGTCAGTTTTGCTTCTTATTCTTTCTTTGATTTCTTTGATGTCTGCTCTACCAAATTCATACATGGTACCTGAACCTGGTGCTCGCTTTTTAATCATCTGCCCGCCCGATAGATCTCCCATGTGTCTCACGTAGATGTGTGCCATTAACTTTTTAGGATCATCTTTAATTGTTGCCATGTGTCTTAGATATTCTTCAGTACTTTTGGTTAACTCTGGCATCTCTTCTTTTTTCCAAAGTTCTTGAAAGTCTGCCAATATGCTGGGTGCTCTTCTAATTTGTGGAAAGTCATTCAGTAATCCGTGACTCATAGCACAGGCTTCTAACAAATTGTATATGGCGTGTTGATTGTACAAGAACTCTGCGTACAATTCTTCACTCATGTTGCCACTCATTAAAGTTTTAACAAACTCTTGTCGTTCTGCGTCTTGGTGTACTTCTTTGGTTAGTTCTTTCAGTCCCATATCAAAATCCTTCTGCGAACATCACTCTGGCATCTGGAAATCTTGCTTCCACAATCCTGAGTGCTTCACTGGCTGTTCTTCCTTCTTCGGCAACTTTCATTGGTGCTTTATTTTTTAAAGATACCCAAAAGTAATAAGTTTTCATTCCTGTTCAACTTTTACCTGTAAAGGAAAACCTCTGTCTCTGCTCTCCTGTGTTGCTTCTGTGCCTTTTTGTTCTGCTAATTCATATGTATAGGTTCCTACCACTGCCGAACCTTCCTTGTGGATCTTCAATGTTAGATCCTTGGCAGTTTCTGGTGTGTGTCTAAATATCTTTACCAAAAGTTCCACCACAAAATCCATTGGTGTTACTTCATCATTTAAAAGAATTACATGATAATTTTTGGGAGTCTTAATGATCTGTTTTACTTTTGAATCTGTTTTTACTTCTATATCTGTTGTCATTGTACCTACTTTTTGGTTAGGTAGGGTGTTGCCACCCTACCCATATTCTTAAAGTTAATGTTACTTAACTTCAATTGATCTTGCCTTTTTGCTCTCTGGAATAATTCTTTCCAAAGAAACTTTCAAAAGACCATCTTTGAGTTCAGCACCTTTGACTTCCACATCATCCGCTATTGTGAATGATCTTGTGAATTGTCTCTTAGAGATGCCTCTGTGGATCATACCATCCTGTTCTGCTTTTGCTTCATCAGACTTGATAGACTTGATTGTAAGTATGTTGTCTGCATACTCCACATCAATATCTTTCTTGTTGAATCCAGCCAAAGCCAACTCAATATCATAGGTGTAATCACCTGTTTTTACGATATTGTATGGTGGATAGTTTACTGAAGTTCCAGTGAAGAAATCATCCTCCACCATTCTTTCGAATCTATCGAACATAGAGTCGAATCCTACAGTTACTGGTCTTAATTGATTGAATATAGATAGATTATTTTTCATTGCGTTTCCTCCTTGTTAAGCAAGTTAATTTTAATGTAAGCCCTATCTAAGCAACTTACACTGTTATTTATCACGGCTGTGTGCTGTGATACTGTATTATATAATAATTCTTCTGTAAAAATCAAGAGTCTAACCATATATTTTTTTGATTAATTTTACCAAAATCTTGTTTGACTGGTCCTTTCCTAACCCCAATGTCAAAACTGGAACCTCTGGTATCTGTGGCTAAAAGATAGGTTAATCCGTCATATTCTAATTCATGGAAAACATATGTATTTTCACATCTACTGTAGGTTAGTTTTAATTTTTCCACATCGAAATTGTAAATTTTCTGTTTGATTTTTTCTTCTGAATACCAAACACCTTTTTCACGACTAACACCTCTGAAGTAGTGTTTGCCTGCGAGAGCATTACTTTTTCTTCCGCCCCATTGAAATCTTTTGCCAATCTGTATTCCAGCACGTTTTAATGATCTCAAATCCAAAGGTACACTCATAATGGTGTTTTCATATTCAAACTTTTTGTTAAACTGATCAATATACATTGTGTTTGTAGGTTTTACCAATACTCCTGACACATGAGCAATATCATCATACTCATACCAATCCCTATCAAATTGTGCTTTGCTTGGAACCTTGCCAAGCATATTCATATCTCTATATTGAGACATGTAATTGCCAAATTCTCTATCTGATTTTTTATGCCAATATCGATATGCTTCTGGTGTGATCTCGCCCATAGCAATTTCGCAACCTACGCCTTCCAAACGTATTTCATAAAATTTAGTTTCATTTTTAATTCGTTCTAGAAGATTGCGTTTTTGTTCCGTGGTGACCATTGTGTTATACTAACACAACATTATTGATCTGTCAATGGTGGGAATCCGTTCAATCTTGCCAGTTCATCATTGGCAGGGGTCATCGCAATTGATGTGTTAAAACTCATAGATATTCTAGGCTTGTCTGACTTGTTGCCATCCACGGAATGATAAACCCAACTTGGAAAAATTAGTATGCCTCCATTGATAGGTTTATAAGTGGCTCTTTCTGCTGTGATGTGATTGCGTTTAGGCATCACTTTGGGTAAGAAATATTCAGCATCATCTTCTCTTTCAAAATGAATGTTTCCCATGTTCTCGTCTGGTATGTCTATGTAGTAAACTCCGCTTAAAATACTGTCTCTATGAGTATGAGGATGATTGTAATCACCTTTGTGATTTATGTTCCACCAATAATCACATATCTGTAAATCTGGTAAACCTGCCATTTTTGTACAGTCGTCAACACATTTCTGCAGTGACTGAATGAAACGCTCTATTGGAATAGGTCTGGTGGAAGTTATATCGTACAACTGACTTTGCCATCCACCATAGTTTGATATCTCTCTGCCTTTGTCAGATTCTTTGACCTTGTAAACAAATTCTTTTATTTCACTATTGTTAATGTGTTTCAGTGTGTCATTCCAAATAACAGTAGGAAACCACAAGTCTGCTTTCATTGGCATCAGTTATTCTCCAATTCTTTTATTTTGTTAGGCAAAAATTCTAAATCATATATTTTGTTATTGTTAATAAAGTGATAGGCAAACACTTCTGATCCATTCCAAAAATAATAACAGTTGTTCTTGTTTAATATATAACCAATCAACCATCTATCTTGAAATGTACCATTAACATCGAACACAATTATATTCACACTGTTCACAATATCAATCAACCATTTTACATTTGAAGGCATATCAGGATCACCTATTTCATACATATACACATTGACGTCTGATTCAAACTGTTTGGCTCTTTGATTGAATTCTTCTTTCACAGCATCTGACGGATTAATCAAAAGAATGCTGGTATTCTCATTGAACAGTTTATCTGGTTCTGTGATTAAATTTAGTTTTGGCATACAAATAATTATTCAATTATTCGTACAGTTTCTTCCAATTTGAATTGTGACTTTGTTCTTCGTTTTGCTTGTATGAATCAGGATAAACGATTGTGGTTAAATTTGGTTTGATTCGTCCTGGGTTTCCTTCTTCACCTGTTGATTCTTTTCTCTCATTATGTATGCTGAAGTCTTTTTTTTTGGATCCGACTCTTTTGTAACTTCTTTTTCTGCTTCTTCAATCATCTTGTTCCATTGCTCTAATGGCATTGGTGTTTCAACTGGTTCATAATTTTCCCAAGGAAGAGTGTCTATTAAGCCTTTGATATATAATTCTTTATGTCTATGTATTGTGTCTTTAGGATTTGCTTCTTTCCAGGCTGTTTTTGCTTTCTGCCAATCTGCTTCTTTGGCGTCATAAGACACACGTCTTAAATTTTCTGCTTCGCTCAATTCCCGTTGTTTAAACTCTTCTAATTTTTCAGCACTGGGTTTAGTTGTGAATGTTTTCTTTTCAGCGATGTTGCTCAATTTAATGGGTTTGGATTGAGTTTGAACTGCTTTTTGCTTCTCCACTATTTTGGTTAAACTCTGTCCGCCCGACGGTTTAGGTGCTACAGGCATAGGTGGAGTTTTTGGTGCTGGTGGAGTTTTTGGTGGAGTAGGTTCTTCACCATGAGTGTCGATGTATCTCCATCTGAATGTGTATTGACTGGCAATCAACAATAACACTGCCAATGGATCAAACACAAAAATAATGGTTATGATCACCCATCTCACTGCTTCTTCCAACAAGTTTCTGTCTGCCTGTTCTCCATACACAAATTCAGCAATGTATCTGATTGGACCCACTTCTGATTCCAGTTTCATCAACTGTCCTTTGAGTGGCTCTTGATCTATGATTAAGGTTTCTATTCTGCCCTGGGCATCAAATATGTTCTTTTCAATGGTTTTGATTTCCACTGTGTTCTGATTTAGTGTGTTGTTGATCTGTGCTCTCAACTTGTTGATGTTTTCTTGTGCTGTTGTGATCTGCTGATTGATTCTGTCTCTTTCTGCCTGTTGGCTCTTACGCACTTCCAAACCACGTTTGATGTTGTCTCCTTTGAATATGCCTTTGCCCTGATCAGTGTATGCTTTAACATCAGCATCCAACACTTCTAGACGCTTGTAGGCATCATCTATCTTCTTTTGCTCAATGTTGATGTCTTGATTAAATCTATCATTACTGCCCGTGCTTTGCCCTGTTAGACGTTCTAACACACCTTTCTGACGCTCAATATAACTGTTCTCTGCTTTGACTTTGTTGTCTATGATTTCAATTCTTTGAGTGACTGTGTCTGAGGATAAGTTTTGATCCACATGGGCTTTGGAAAGAAATCCAAATATACCCATTGATGTGATTAACATCAATACAACCACTGCGATTAAAAGGTAAGTCTTAAGCCACCAGGCGGCTCGCTTCCAATTCTTGTGTAACCACACTGCGGTGACCAACTTGCCCACTTCTAAAGCAGTACCCATTATGATGATAGGCACAGCCGCCGCGGCAAATATAGCCACAAGTCCAGCCACCGAATAGTAAATTGCGACGCCGGATATTGTGATTGCGGTTAGGAATGTAATAAGTCCAAATAGCATACTTTTTCCTTTTCGTATGCTGTATTTACCTATTTTTATCTAATAAATTGCCAACCTCGGTAGGCAACATCTCTACAGGCAGTTTCTTTAAAATCTCTTATTTTGCTTTTCTTTTTGATTTGGGTGAATACCACTCTACAATAACCACTGCCATTGGGATAACTCATCACAATTTTAACAAAACCATGGGTATCCTGTTTCATGTTGTGCCAAGCAACCACTTTGCCTTCTTCCAGATTGTCCAGAGCAAAGAATACTGCTTGATTCTGTTTTTGCTGATCTTCCTTGGTGAGTTTGCCCATATTGTTACGCACAAAATTGTAGAACAGTTCTACACTTGTGCCTGCGTGTGTGTAGTTGTGACTGACACTTTTATCAGCACTGACGCTTTTGTTAACACTGGTGGTTGTACCACAGGCTGTCAACAGCAGACTACTTAATAGGATTAACCATTTCCCATGAACCATCAAATTTCTCACAGACATATCCTTTCTTCCTTACCCATTGTTGATTGATATACATTTCAAACCAATATTCTCTACACTCTTTTGCTATGCCCGAATATGCCAAAAAGTCTTTGGCACCGTCATCACACACCATCTTTTCCACAGTTGTTTTGTCTGTGATATTGCCTTCAGCATCTTTGATGATGACAGTTTCTGTCTGGGCATTACAATACTGATCGCTCCATGGGCCACCTGCTTCTGACTTGCTTGCCAGAACAAACAACACCATTCCTATCACCAAAAAGGTGAGAGCAATCGCATAGAACACTGATCGCATATTACCTCTCAGACTGTTTTAACACTTTGTCGGAAGTGTCGCTGACTTTCAATTTGCTGAGTAACTTTTTATTGTTTTTGTCCTCAACCAATTGAACAATAGCATCAACATCTTTCTTCGAGATTTTCATCAACACAAACGATCTATAATTGTTTTTGTCTGTGTTGTAAAGAGTGATCTTCTTCTCCACAGAATATGTTCTCAACACAGTCTGCTTGATCATATTCACAATCACATCTTGTGCTTCAACAGTTCCAGTCATAGACTCAGACGCACCTTTTTCTGAATAGTTGATGGATGTCTTATTGTTCATCTCACCATTTATTCTGTCTGTGATCTTTGCCTTGGCTTTAAGAACTGCCTTCTTTTGAGACATTTCCATATCTGGAGATACTGCCACTGCTACTGCGTAGTAGAATCCATCTCTAAATATGATACCTTCTTTGCCAGTATCTGCGTGTTTAAGATACCAAGCAGGTACCTGTTTTCCTTTTGTGTTTTCTGTTGGTAATTGTACCATTCTACCTGAACAAGCAGATAAAACAAAACCTAATACAAGTACCATTATTATATTAATGTGCCTTTTCATAAGCCTCCTTTGTAAGTGTATAGTATATAAGAATCAGCCAAAATAGTCAAGCATTGAATACCAAAAAGAAATGGTGTCGTTATTGAGTTTTTGTTTTAATGTTACCAAAATATCTATTTGGAAACAGTGTATTCGAAGTTTTGGGAGGTTTCGTTTTTTTGAATAAGACGAGCACCGTTTTTCAAATGAAATCTTTCTGCCATTTGGGTCAACGGAGACAGTGTGATTAATCTATTGAGATGATTGGATTTTTTAATCATTTTGAAAACTTCATCAACAATCATCTTGCCGCCGCCTTTTTTCAAACTCCACACAGTGTAGGCAATAGCAATAGAACCTTGTATGCCTGCTCTATGGGTGGCTTGTAGATAGGCGTCTTTGGAAAACAGATCCAATTCTTCCACTGTGGTGGGTATTTCATTCACAAAGCCAAAACACATCACTGCTTTGATTTCTCCATTGTGTTTGAGTCCGTAAATTTTTCTACCGTAAGATGTTCTGAATTTAATATCCAGTTCTGGTCTCACAGGATCCTGTGAGCAATCAACCTGTTTGAGTTCAATCAACTCAGACTTCTTCAACCAATCGAAATTGAACCAAGATTTAATTTTCTGTGTGGTCTTCATCATACTTCCTTATGTGTAATAAAAATGCCATCACTGCCACACTAAAAACTATTCCTATAAAAAACAAACCTAACATTTATTCTCCTGTGTATTTTTTATCGCCTAGATGCCAACCCACATCTTCGAAGTTTTCACTGCTACACTGAGGACAACAATAAAATTCTTCCAGTGTCTCGTCTTTTTCTAATTCTTGGGCAACACCTCTCCATTTACAATCCCAACAAATAAAATTCCAAAAAGTTTCTTTTTCTTCGCTCATCTATTAATCCTGGTATGTGAGATCAGTTGTGGGATCTTTATCCAATTGTTTTATATCACTCACTTTGTATTGTGGGAATCTTTCTGCTATGTCTTCACCCGTTTCTGAATAAACGTGAGTGTTAATAGTTCTATCTTTCATTTCTAATTGAAAACTGTATGCCTTCATTAGTTTCTCCTCATCTGTGATATTTCAGTGGCTTTGTCTCTACCCTCTGTGTCATCATCAGCAAACACAGGCACTTGGTTTGATTTGTGCATGGTGGCAATACCTATCAATTTTCTTTCGCCTGAATACACCATAGGTTCTGGTTTGGAACCTATACCTTTTTCCATCACAGGAACTTTGTTGCCTAATGGTATGCCATTTCTGTCTTCCACTTTTTCAAAGTGTAATGTCTCTGACTTTCTTTTTCTGTATTTGATTTTGTCCAAGCCTCTCTCCTTCAACCAAGCCTGATGTTCGGCTCGTGCTTTACGCAAAGACTCTGTGTTGGGTAAACGATGCTGTATCTTTTTTGGTTGTTTCAAAATAATAAATCCCATTCTATTATTGTATTGTGTTATTTACTTTTTGTCAATGATTGAATTTTGTTCAAAATAATGTTGGCGTATTCCTCATTGGTACTCCAAGCACTCAAACCATTCACCATTTGTTCAATGTTAGGTTGTGTTCTATTTTGATTTCTTGAATCTCTAAAAGGTTTGTAGGCAGGGTGCCTATTGATGATTGCGATCACATCTTCCACACTCTGACATTTGGTTGGGTATTTTTTAACACCAAATCTTGCGTTGGGAATGGCGGCAGGCTTCATGTGTGGCACAGTGTCCAAGTTCCAGGTTCTAACCCCAAACAGAGCATTGCCTTCCACAGCAAACCTACTTCTGCCATAGTCGGATTCTATGATGGCCATTGCCACCAAGATGTCTCTGGGTATTCTTTGATCAATGGGCAGTGTCCAGTTGATGTAATCTATGCACTTGTTCATTGCCTTAACAAAAGTTTTTGGTCCATTGAAAACAAATTCAGGTTCGTGTAGCCCAAAGTTTTTTGCCATCTCCACCATTCGCTTGTCTTCTTCTTTGCGGATCTTGTCCACAGTGACAGGATTGGGATTGAATGTGCCGTAAATGTATGCGGCAAAAATCACCACAATCACTGCCAACACTTTGTAAAGAAATATCTTTATTTTGTTTATGGTACGTCTTGGAAATGCTTCTCGCAATTTCTCATCCACTGAATCTTTTGCTTTGTTCAGTTTGTCTATCACATACTTTTTATACCAAATAGCCATACACATAGTATATACTATTTTAGATATAAATCAAGAGCAAATTATCCGCTATTTCTTTGGGTTTTCGAGATGCTCTTTGCAAATTTCGTACCAATATTGACCACTTTCTCTGAGCAGTTCATTGTCAGTACGCAGTTGTTCCATTCGTTTGTGAATTATGTTCCATTGATGTTTTGAAAACAATCTGTGTTGTTCGTAATGTTTGTCTAATCGTAACAACACATCGTCTATTATTGGGCAGGTGATGTCAGGCACACGAGGCGCCTTTTTCTTCCATTTAGAAAACTGAGAAAGTTTTCTTCTTTTAGGTCGAGCCATAAGCGACTCCTTTCACACAATTATTTAAATATCGGTATGTGAATGTTAAGTGATGGTTTAATGATAATGTAATACTTTAAATGTGGGAGCCGAAACTCCCACACCTGATCTGTTCTGTTGCCCGGTAGATCATCCGCCAAGTGGCCGGTTATTAAGCGGCAACCAATTCCGCATCAGCGAATACGCTGACAGGAACTGTCACTTCTGGTTTAAATGCGTTTGCATTTATAAGTTAGCCCTTTACAGAGGCCTGACTGGTAAACTCCATGTGTCTTTATGCTCCGGTCGAAACCCAGTACACCCCCTCAAAATAAACCAGACTATTTTAAATGAGTGTTGGTGGAGGTGGCGGGAGTTGAACCCGCGTCCCAAAAGTGTATTACACACACTTCAACGCCTACAGTGTATTTAAACAGATATATTGATGAAAGTCAAGAACTATTTTGTTTTGTGCCATCTACCATCAGAACTACGCACTTTGTCTGGATGCTTCACTTCTATTATGAATGGTTTCGTGTCCTTGAATGTTTTACCGTGAGCAAATTTGAATATGTGTCCATGTTTGCTGTCTTCCTTCCAATGATTCTGGAAGTCTTCTATCACTATTTTATTCTTGTAAAATTTTATTGCCATGTCATAAACATAGCATATTATTACAACAGTGTCAAGTGATGATTATTCTTTGATGATCTTGATGTCAGTAGCCACTTCTCTACCTCTGAACTCTTGCAGTTCATATTCAACCACTTCGCCGTCATTAACTTCTTTCAAGTTGGCGGCTTTTAGAGCAGAAATGTGTAGGAACACGTCCTTACCTTCATCATCTGGGGTAATAAATCCAAATCCTTTTGCGGAGTTGAACCATTTAATTTTACCTTTTGCCATATTTTTTTTGTATCTTTTTAATATGCTGTATTTAGTGGATTGTATAAAAAATGTGTGTTTGAGTTGCGGATTTTACTCCGCAACCCAATGCGAAATTACATAGAGTTTTTCTTCTCTTGGATTTCTTTTCTTCTAACTTTAACTGCTTTGCCTAGGATGCCAAGAGCCTTTCTTGCTCTAGCCGCCGCCGCTTTTACACCTTTAGTCTCGAATGCTTCTGACTCTGCGATGTAAGATTCAAACGCAGTTTTTATTTCTTCATGTGTTGCCATGATGTTTCTCCTTTATAACGTTATAAATTTCAGTCCAATCTTTTACTCTTAGGACTGAATTACTTGTATTATACACTGAATTGTGAGGACGGTCAAGAAGTAATGATACCAATTCCAATTCAGCACCTAATTCGGCATTAGCCGGTTTATCTTCTATCCAGATTGTGCCCACCGGCAATCTGGCTAGTGCTTCGTCTTTGTCCGCTCCTGTATCCAAACACTCTACTTTATGGAACACATCGCCGAACACCTCCTTAAGATTCTGTTCTCTCAGTTGATTGGCTTTTTGGTCCAATGTTTGACTGGTAATCACATGGAACTTATAACCTAACTCTGCTATTTTCTTAACATTTTCAACAGCACCTTCGATAGGTTTTAAGAACTTCATCCAGGCACTTTCATTGAATATCTTAATTAAAACTTCCATTTGACCTTTGTTCATGTGATAGTTCATGTGCATTTCATAATGATCACTTGCCATTTTAGGAAATTCTTGAAACGTCATCCACTCATCGAATCCTTCTTCCCATTTGAGTAAAACTCCGTCGCAGTCTGTGGCAATAATATTATTCATTATTTAGGTAGTGTTAAACCTGATGTGCCTTCCATATACTGTCTTGCCATTCCGCCCTCTGTTTCTGCGTAACATACCACATTCTTTTTGTATATCTCCACAGTGGCATCTTGAGGTATAGTGAAAACAAATGGGCCTAAGCCTAATCCTTTTTGAGGAATATTCACTATGGCTCTTGGTTTAGAGACCACTAATAACTCTTCTTGATCTTCTTGTAATCTTGCGACAACTTCTTCACCACTCATCAGTTTGATAGTGATTGTGTCTCCTTGTTGTGGTTTAGCCATTATGTTCTCCTTGTTTAAAATATTCTTTCAATTGATCGTAACCACCAATCAGTTTGTCATCAAGCAGGATTTGTGGTACACTTCGTACTCCTGGTACTGCTTCTAACAGTTGCTCTTTGGTCCAACCTTCTCCAATTTTTCTTTCTTCGTATTCGATTTCTTTTTGTTTTAATAGGCTTTTTGCCATATCGCAGTATGGACACATTGGTTTGCTCCACACAATCGCTCTAGTTGTCTTTGACATTTGGTATCCTTATTGCTCCTATTCCTTCTTTGTGTAATTCTTTTATTTCTTTATCAGTTGCTGTACCGTATATATGGTCATCACGTTCTCCCAGTGACGCTTTGCGAGCCTCATCAGCAAAACGTTCTCCCACGTTCTCGCAGTTCTTTTCAACCCATGTCTTCAAATGTTGCAGTGTGGATCTACTGTTGTAGAATGCGGTGTTAGTTTTTTTGCTCTTGCCTTTTTTGGTGCGAGGACTAACATTGGGAGCCATTATGGCTCTTCTTATCAGTGTGTTGTCACACATTGGACAAGCAATCAGTTTCTTATCTTTTTGATCCAAATATGATTTCTCTGATGCAAACCAACCTTCGAATTCGTGATCCTGAGCACACAGTAAATTGTATTTGGGCATTCTTTATTATAACTTCTTAATCGGATTGTGTCAAATGTATTTAATGGTATTGATCGTTTGGATTGATATGTTTGGAATTATCTTCGTATCGATCTAGGTAAAGATTAATGCCAATCATTGCGATGCCAAAACCAATCAACCACCAAAGAAAAGCACCTTCTTTGTGAGTCAATAGATACATAAGAACCTGAAGACCATCCATTGTGGAAAAATCAATCATGTTCATGTTACAGTGAGAATTTTTTGAATTGACCTTTTTGTACGTCTTGTTTGATGCCACCAACGATATAACTTTCGACTTCTGTTTCCTGCGGGGCCACCTGCATACCTTTTGATGACAACCAATGCTGTGTCCAAGGTAAAGGATTTTGTGATGCTGATATATCGTAAATTGGATCATAGCCCAGTGCTCTCAATCTTTTGTTGGCAATCCATTCCACGTACTGTCCTAGTAATTTTTCATTTAAACCAATCAAAGATCCATCTTTGAACAGATGCTTTGCCCAGGCTTTTTCTTCTTCAACACAGTCTTTGAACATTTGGATCACAATTTTTTCTGTGCCTTTCATTGCTTTGGTCATTTCAGGATCATCACCTTTTTGCCATGCTTTGATCACGTGTGTTGAAAGGTTCAAGTGTGTGGCTTCGTCTCTAGCAATCAATGATAGTATCTTAGCCGAACCTTCCATCAATTTCAATTCACCAAACGCAAAGGTACAAGCAAATGAAATATAAAATCGTAAACCTTCCAATAGATTAACTGTGTTCATTGCCAGATACAGTTGTTTCTTAAGTTCAATCATGTCCACTTTTTTGCCCACAGCATAATCCAAAGCCATTGCTCCGAACTTGTCGTATTCTGCTGTAACTGATTGAGCTCTTTTTAATATCTCTTTGTCATTTAATATTGTGTCAAACACTTCACTAGGATCACTGTAAACATTTTTCATGATGTGTGTGTATGAACGTGAATGAATGGTTTCAAAGAAATCCCAAGTCACAATACAGCCTTCTAGTTCTGGATTTGAAACATATGGTAAGAACATAAGACTTGGTCCTCTGCCCTGCACTGAATCCAACAATGTTTGATATTTTAGATTGCTGGTGAATATGTGTTTTTGTTCTGGTCTAAATCCTTGATAGTCTGCTCTATCTTTTTGTAATGAAACTTCTTCTGGTCTCCAAAAATATCCTATCATGGTTTGATTCAATTTGTCAAACTGTGGATATTT
>JGI10211J34971_10000861_pt1 | contig 25445 bp, 15 predicted proteins | sample Etolagsediment_FD_34971 | JGI IMG/M metagenome (IMG submission 34971)
CAAAAGCATCTGCTGGTAGTGAACCTGCTTGATTAAGTAATATAATACCATCTCGCACAACCATGATTGTAGGAATCGAATGAACACCATACTGTGTCCCTAGAGCTTGTTGTTCTTCTGTATTTACCTTAGCAAAAACCACATCAGGATACTCTTGCGAAACCTTCTCGAAAATTGGAGCAAACTGAATACAAGGACCACACCAAGGAGCCCAAAAGTCAACAATAACTATTTCGTTATTATCAAGTGTCTCGTTAAAGTTTTGTCGTGTTAAATCTAAACATGCCATATTTTTTCCTTTTAATTTGAAGTGGAGTATAGCATAGCGATTATTTTTGTTTAATTAATATTGTATTTTAGATAGGGAAGAGAGATTTAGCTTTATGGAGACGCTCATCGTGAAGATGGATAGTTTATTTTTTAGCGCATTAAATGAGGTGGTGGAGAATATCGGGATCGAACCGACGACCTCTTCGCTGCCAGCGAAGCGCTCTCCCAGCTGAGCTAATTCCCCGTTTATTTTATATATAACTAATTACGTCAGTGAAAATATGGATATAATTTGTTTTTAAATATGGTTTCTTGTGGTACCAGAGAGGGGATTTGAACCCCTAAGCCGTGAGGCGGCGGATTTTGAATCCGCTATGTATACCGTTCCATCACTCTGGCATTTTTAAAAAGTATGGAATGATAGTGGTAAATAACTTAAAAGTAACTAATTTTTAGTCGATAATGTAGTTATGGAATTAAAATTGCTCATAAATTATAAAAATGGAGGTGTATTGTGAGAGTAACACAAAGTATGTACTATAAAAATCTTTATGCTCAAAATAACTCTCAGATAAACTCTAAGCTTTTTGATGTAAATAAACAAATAGCATCTGGACTTAAGATTCAACATGCTCATGATGATGTACTTACATTTAGTGATACTATGCGTTTGGACAATGAGATAACTACCTTAAGTCAGATTAGAAAGAGTACTGAAAGTGGATATAAAATGTCGAATCAAACTGATAGTGTCTTAAATGAGTTCACTCAAAGCCTTGATCGTACAAAGACCTTGTTGGTGCAAGCTGCCAATGACACGCAAAGTGTAACTTCTAGAAATGCTATTGCTGCAGAACTTAGAGGTTTAGAGAGTCATTTCAAAAACCTTGCAAATACATCTATCAATGGACAGTTCATTTTTTCAGGTTCAGCTGTGAATAAGAAGCCTATAGCTGAAGATGGAACTTATATGGGCAACAATCAGTCCATGAATGCATTTTTAGGTTCTGGAGTAGAGCAAGCTTATAACTTAAGTGGAGCAGATTTGTTTTTGGGTGAAGAGTCTTTGATTAAGAGAGAGATTACTACAAATGTTGGACAGTATAATTTAAGTGCACAGTATCCTGATTTTACAAATAAAGATAGTGATGTTTATGGCGTAGAAGAAATCATAACAACTGAAAATACTATTCGCGATCTTATGGGTGCAGTGAGTGATGATCCAAACACTCAAAGTCATTTTTACATTAGAGGTACTAACACTAGCGGGGAAGCATTTAGCAAACAAGTTTCTATGAATGATTCTGAAACAGTTGGTGAATTACTCACTCAAATTGGAAATGCATTTGGAAACACTTCTGATAGAAACTTAGTAAATGTTTCTTTAACACAAGCTGGTTTAATTACGGTCGAAGATAAGATGAGTGGCTCTAGCAAGTTGGATTTTCATATGGTTGGCGCAGTCGATTTTGATCATTCAGATGGAGATGCAGCAGATGTAAATAGTTCAATGTATGGCGCAACTTCAGGGAAGATTGATCATCTAGCTGCAGGTGAAACAGACTTCAACAAGATTATAAAAAGTACGAGTACTGCAGAAAATGAAAACTTATATGTTAAAAAATTTGTGCAATCAGCATTTGAGGTAAGTCCACAAGATACTGATTTAATAAGAGCTGAGTATACCATCACACCTTCTTTGAGTTCACCTATTAGTATAACTATTAATGATAAAGCAGGTGTGCCAACAATATATGATGTAACAACATATATTGATTTAAAAACTGCTATTGAATCTAATGGTGATTTTACGGTTAGTATTTCTGGAGATGAAATAATACTTAACACAACAACCCAAGGCGTTGAAAAAGGTGTTTTTATTCAATCAGGTTTAGCAAGTACTGGAGCTGAACTAATCAGTTCTAATGAAATAACGGCTGCAGTGGCTACAGATGCTAGTCCAATTATTTACGACAGAACAATGTTTACTCACAATGGCTCTATCCTTAATTCTACAACACCGCAAGTGTTGAGATCAACAAATGCTTTTGCCGATGAATCAACAAAAATATCACAAGTAGCTGATGTTTCTCGCAGTACACTTAATATGGCGGATGATGGATTAACTGGTGCTAAATTTAAACTTGAGGGAAATAGTGTTAATGGTGCAGCATATACAGCTCTTATAGATTTTAACCCTAGTGGTTCTCAATTTATAGTAGACACAACAGGTGATGGGACACCAGACACACCATATGTTATCTATAGTACAGCGACACCAAGAGCAGCGGTAGATGCTGAAGATATGACATATAGACAAATGATGGATGTTGTGAATATGCTTACTACAGGAACTCTTCCCTCTGCTGCTGGAACACACGCTCACTCAGATGGTGTAGCTTTTACAGATGCAGAGGAGTATGATTACGCTATAGAGACTTCAACGCTATCTGGACAAACATTTTTGAGCTATGACGGAAAAGTTACATTTAAAGATCTACATAACAGTGACACAAAAGCAAATATATCTCTCTATGATGCAAACAGTGGAGACTTTTCCCCTACTAATAAACCCTCAGTTTTAACTTTTAATTCAAACAATGCATTAAGCATATCTGATCCAAAAACAGACTTTTTCAAGCGTCTTGACGAAATCATAAGTGCAGTCGAGCAAAATAAAATGCATCCTGATGGAACAAATGGAAACGATCCTAGAAATGTAGGAATGTCTAGTGCAATTACTATGATAGATGATTTAGCGCAACATGTCACAAGATCGCAGTCTCAAGTTGGTGCACATTCCAATTCATTATCTTCTTCTATAGAAAGAACTACATTGCTAGAAGTTAGTACTAAAGTTTTACGTTCCTCTGTTGTTGAAGTTGATTTAGCAGAAGCTTCTCTGCAGTTAACGCAATTATCACTTAATTATGAAGCGATGCTTGCTACAGTCGGTAAAATCTCTAAGCTGAGTTTAGTTAACTATCTATAATATATAAAATATACCTTTCAAAAGCCAAAATTTTCCTGTCAGGAATTTTTTAGCTATACTTCAATTAAATTAATTATTTTACAATACAAAGGTAATATCGTTTGAAAGACACTCTTTTTATTATAGGTTTTGGGGTATTGATTTACCTTGGGTTTGCAACTCTTCTTGGAGGAAATGGGCTCATGGGTAGCTATGGAGCTACTTTTGCACTGTTTAATCACAAATATTTTGGATATATTTCATTTGTATATCTTTTTTCATTTTTAATTCCTTTGTACTTTTTATATAAAAGACCTGCATTTGATTTTAGAAAAACTGAATTAACAGTTGCTTTATTTTTGCTTTTTTTCTCTTCTTTACTTGCTCAAGCTATGTTGGTGGAAAATGAATACCGAGGAAAGCTAGCAGGAGATTTTTTCGATTTCTTAGCTCCATACATAGGTGTGTTTGGTTTATGGGTCTTTCTTTTTATGATCACCTCTATTGCAACAATCATTGTTTTAGATAAGAGTACGCAAGAGGTTTTACAGCACATCATTAGTTTCTTCAAAACACAATTTTTAGACAAATTTACTTTTTTGAATAACTATAAAGAGCAGGAAGTGCAAACCGATAAAGAAGAAAGTAATAATGATTTTGAGCTTGAAGAAGTTCAAGAACAGATAAAGTCCACTGTAATTGATGATCCGACATACTTGAGAGAGAATTTCGAAGGTGAAAAAGAGGAAGAAATAGTTAAAGAAGAAGTTCCATTTAAGATAAAAGTTAAAAAACAAAAAACCATAACGAAAGAAGAAGAAACAAAAAAAGAAGAAACACCTGATCAACCAAAGAATTTATTAGAAATAGCTACCAAGGTCAAAGAACAAAAAGGTGCTCTAGTTGTACAAGAATTAGAAGAAAATACAAAATTACTTGAGGAAATGGAAAAAGGAAAAGTTGAAAAACCAAAGAATTTTAGACTTCCTTCTATTGATTTTTTGCAAAAGGCAGGTGCAAAAATGCACACTGTTAATGAAAGTGAATTAGATGATAATATTCGTAACCTTATTGAAAAACTAGCACATTTTAAAATAGATGGTGATGTTGTCCGCACCTATGCCGGACCTGTTGTTTCTACTTTTGAATTTAAACCGGCAGCAAATGTAAAGGTGTCTAAAATCTTAAATCTTCAAGATGATTTAGCTATGGCACTCTCAGCTGAAACTATTCGTATTCAAGCTCCGATTCCAGGAAAAGATGTTGTTGGGATTGAGATACCAAACGAAGTAGTCGAAACGATTTATTTAAGAGAGTTACTAGATTCTAAAATTTTTAAAGATTCATCTTCACCATTAACTATTGCACTAGGAAAAGACATTGTTGGAAAACCTTTTGTAACTGACCTTAAAAAACTTCCACACCTTTTAATAGCCGGAACAACAGGAAGTGGTAAAAGTGTTGGAATAAATGCAATGATACTCTCTCTTCTTTATAAAAATTCACCAGATCAGCTTCGTTTACTTATGATAGATCCAAAAATGCTTGAGTTTTCCATCTATAATGATATTCCTCATCTTTTGACGCCAGTTATAACAAAACCAAAGCAAGCCATAGCAGCACTTGCAAATATGGTGGCAGAGATGGAACGTCGTTATGAATTAATGGCAGATACAAGAACTAAAAATATAGATAATTATAATGAAAAAATTAAAAAAACCAGTGGTGAACATTTTCCTTTTATTGTTGTTATTATCGATGAGTTAGCTGACTTGATGATGACAAGTGGAAAAGATGTTGAAATTTCTATTGCTCGTTTAGCACAAAAATCACGTGCATGCGGGATTCATCTCATAGTTGCAACGCAACGTCCTTCAGTTGATGTTGTTACCGGTCTGATTAAGGCTAATCTTCCATCACGAATTTCATATAGGGTAGGGCAAAAGATTGACTCTAAAATTATCCTAGATCAGATGGGAGCAGAATCGCTTCTTGGACGTGGAGATATGCTTTTCACTCCTCCTGGCTCTCCTGCTCTTGTTCGTTTACATGCTCCATGGGCAACAGAAGATGAAATAGAAACTATAGTTGAGTTTATTAAGTCGCAACGTCTTCCAAATTACGATAAAAGTTTTTTACTAGAAGAAAGTAAAAATATTGAATCTGCTGCTAATGGTTCTTATGAAGAATTAGATGAGCTTTATGCAGATGCAAAGAGCGTTGTTTTAACAGATAAAAAAACTTCTATCTCTTATTTACAGAGAAGATTGCAGATTGGATATAATCGTTCAGCTAGAATAATAGAACAACTAGAAGCAGAAGGTATACTTTCTGCTGTGAATGCCAAGGGTATTCGAGAGATTCTCTAGATGCCTAAAGCGGAGCTGATATTTACCCACTTTCACAATTCTTATAGTGTTTCAATCCCTAACTTAGAAAAACTTTCAGTAGAGCAGATCAAAGAGCTGGAATATTTTGTAAGTTCTCGAAATGGAATTTTTGATTTTGAGACATATAGTTTTGTAATTCAAAAAAGATTAGAGTTGTATGAATTTTCTGCTCTTATAAACCATTTAGGTATTGATGCGAGAATTCAGGAGCGTATTATTATTAAAGAGACAGAACCTAGAATTGGGTTTGGACAATACAAAGGAATGCAATATAGCGAACTTCCTAACTCTTATATGTTGTGGTTAAAAACTAATTATAAAGGCTTTGATAAAGAGAAAATAGACAAAGAGCTTAGAAAAAGAAACCTTTAGTCATTTTTACAATAAATAAAGAAAAGTATTAAAAATTTATACTATATTTAAAAGTTTAAAATAATTTTAAGCAATGCTTATCGTAATTCTTAAGTGTTACAAATATTAACATATTGCCTCTAAAGTTAAATTAAAGTGTTTAGATAAGTAACATATCCTCTATGGTTGCTTATAATTCGATATAATCACTAAAATTTTACTAACAGGAATAATTATGGCATTTTTAGAAGACTACAAAGCGCATGTCGCTCAAAGAGCGGAACTTGGTGTTCCGGCACTTGCATTATCGGCTGAGCAAACAGCTCAACTAATTGAGTTAATTAAAACAGAATGTACTGATGAGTTACTTGACTTACTTACAAACCGTGTAGCACCTGGTGTTGATGATGCAGCACAAGTAAAAGCGGCATTCTTAAATGAAATAGCAGCTGAAAACATCACTGTTGATGCAATCTCGCCTGTAAGAGCAGTTGAAATGCTTGGTATGATGTTAGGTGGATTCAATGTTCTTCCTATGGTTCATGCTTTAGCTTCGTCAAATACAGAGGTTGTAAATGCTGCTATAGAAGCTTTAAGTAAAACACTTTTAGTATATGATGCATTCAATGATGTTGAAAAACTACATAAAGAAGGAAATGCTGCTGCTACTAAAGTAATGACTTCATGGGCAAATGCTGAGTGGTTCACTGCAAAAGAACCAATAGCTGATAAAATTACTGTTACTGTATATAAAGTTCCAGGTGAAACAAATACTGATGATCTATCTCCAGCATCAGAAGCATTTACTCGTTCAGATATCCCTTTACATGCAAATTCACTTCTAATGAATAGAATGGATAATCCTTTAGAAACTCTTGCTGAGCTAAAGAAAAAAGGTAATCCTATTGCTTATGTTGGTGATGTTGTTGGTACAGGTTCTTCACGTAAATCAGGCGTTAACTCTGTTCAATGGCACTTGGGTGTAGATATTCCTGGTGTTCCAAATAAACGAACCGGTGGTGTTGTTCTTGGTAATACAATTGCTCCAATTTTCTTTGCAACTTGTGAAGACTCAGGTGCACTTCCACTTGAGCTAGATGTATCAAATATGGCAACTGGCGATGTTGTTACTCTTTATCCATATAAAGGTGAAGCGCATAAAGATGGTGCTTGTATTGCTACTTTTAAACTAAACCCTAACACAATTACTGACGAAGTACAAGCTGGTGGCCGTGTTCCACTTATTGTTGGTCGTGGTCTTACTTCTAAAGCTCGTGCTGTTTTAGGTATGGGTACATCTGATGCATTCTTAACTGCTGAACAACCAGCTGACACAGGTAAGGGTTATACTCTTGCTCAAAAAATGGTAGGTAAAGCTTCAGGACTGGAAGGTGTTCGCCCAGGTATGTATTGTGAGCCAGAAATGAATACAGTTGGTTCTCAAGATACAACAGGACCAATGACTAGAGATGAGATTAAGGAACTTGCAGCACTTGGTTTCAATGCTGACCTTGTGCTTCAAACTTTCTGTCATACTGCAGCGTACCCTAAACCATCAGATGCAGAAATGCACGCTAACTTACCAGAGTTTATCTCTAAGCGTTCTGGTGTTGCTTTACGTCCAGGTGATGGAATTATCCATTCATGGTTAAATAGAATGGTGCTTCCAGACACTGTTGGTACTGGTGCTGATAGCCATACTCGTTTCCCAATTGGTATCTCTTTTCCTGCAGGAAGCGGTGCTGTTGCATTTGCTGGTGTTACTGGTTCTATGCCTTTAAGTATGCCTGAGTCTGTTCTTGTACGTTTCAAAGGTGAAATGCAACCAGGTATCACTTTACGTGACCTTGTGAATGCTATCCCTTATGTTGCTATCCAACAAGGTCACTTAACAGTACCTAAAGAAGGAAAAATCAATGTATTCGCTGGACGTATTTTAGAAATCGAAGGTTTACCTGATCTTAAAGCTGAGCAAGCGTTTGAACTTTCAGATGCATCTGCTGAGCGTTCTGCTGCTGCATGTACTGTTTTATTAAACACTGCACCCGTTGAAGAATATTTAAAATCAAACGTTGCTTTACTTGAAGCTATGGTTAAAGATGGTTATGAAGATGCAACAACTCTTAATCGTCGTATTGGAAAAATGAAAGATTGGTTAGCTAATCCAACATTAATGAAACCAGATGCTAATGCTGAATATGCTGCAGTTATTGAGATTGATTTAAATGAAATTACTGAACCAATTCTTGCATGTCCAAATGATCCAGATAATGTTAAATTATTATCTGAAGTTGCTGGTACTCCACTTGATGAAGTATTCTTAGGTTCTTGTATGACGAACGTTGGTCATTACCGTGCTGCTGGTGAAATTATGAGAGGTGAAGGTAAGCATAAAGTTGAGAAGTTTTGGATTGTTCCACCAACAAAAATGGATGAGCAACAACTAATCAATGAAGGTTACTACGATGTTTATAATGCAATCGAAGCAACTACAGAAGTTCCAGGTTGTTCTTTATGTATGGGTAACCAAGCATCTGCTCGTGAAAACTCAACAGTTTTCTCAACATCAACTCGTAACTTCAACAACCGTTTAGGTAAAGGTACTCAAGTTTATCTTGGTTCTGCAGAACTAGCAGCACTATGTGCTAAACTTGGTCAAATTCCTACAGTTAAAGAATATATGGATTTTGTACCTGCTAAAATTGCAGGTAAAGAAGATAAGATATATAAATACCTTAACTTTAACGAAATTAATAACTATGCACTTGAACCACGTACAATTGCAGAAGATAAATATGGAATTACTGTTAAACCAGTATAATTTAAATCTAAAAGCGATGCACAAGTTGCGTCGCTTTCTTCGTGATCGCCTTGCTATTGCATCGCTCTTTATCCTTATTGGTCTCCAATCACATCATATTCTAATGGATAATCAGCAATAAAAAATTTCTCATTTATTTTAATATTTTGTTTTTGATTCTCAAATGAAATTAAAACATTATTTTCAAACTCATCTTTGTATGAGATAGATTTTATAAGCATTTTTTCTGTTCTTATAATAAATTTTGCATTTTTAAAAGAAGCTTCATAGGTATCATCTGCAACTTTTTTTGCATTTTTAATCATCATAAAAAAATCAAAGTTTGATTCAACTCTTTTTAAAATAACTTGTTCTATTTCGGGTTCAACAATAGTTACCCTAAATCTATCTAAATAAACATCCTTTTTGACAGGTTTCAAGTAGTTCCAAACGGCATTTTGTGGTTTTTGTGCACGTACATAACCGTCATATTGCAAGGTGGCATTTCTATCATCTGTAACTTTTTGTGTAAAGCTAGCCTCAAAAGAATGTATATCAATTAGAGATGCAAAGCTTAAAGTGGAACAAAAAATCGGTATCAATAATCGTTTCATTTATATCCTTTAAACATAAATTATAGCAGACATAGTATTTACATATTAATTAATATATACTTAGAATTAGGATATTTAAATACATTATCTAAATTGTAACCTATAGTGTGCTAAAATAAGAGCAATTTAATGACTATTGAAATCAATAGTTTAATATAAGGTATGAAATTGGTACAAACATTATTTGGTAAAGTATTTGGAACTGCTAACGATAGAGAAATAAAAAAGTATTTAAAACGCGTAAAAAATATAAACGACTTGGAGTCAAAATATGAGCCACTTAGTGATGATGAGCTAAAAGTTGAATTTAATAAACTTAGAGAAAGTGTTAAATCTGGGGAAAAAACTTTAGATGATGTGCTCGTTGAATCTTTTGCAATAACAAGAGAAGCAGGTAAAAGAGTTTTAAATATGAGACACTTTGACGTACAACTTATAGGCGGTATGGTTCTTCATGAGGGAAGAATTGCGGAGATGAAAACAGGTGAAGGAAAAACACTTGTAGCAACTCTTGCGATTATTTTAAATGCTATGAGCGAAAAAGGTGTTCATCTTGTTACAGTAAATGACTATCTTGCTTCACGTGATGCAAGTGAAATGGGTGTTTTATATAATTTTTTAGGATTCTCGGTTGGAACCATCCTTGAGGATATTGATGAAGATGCAGTAAAAAAAGCAGCATACGCTTGTGATATTACATATGGAACAAACAATCAATTTGGATTTGACTACCTTAGAGATAATATGAGTTATTCTATTGAGTCTATGGCTCAAAGATCTCATGCTTTTGTAATTGTGGATGAAGTGGATTCCATTTTAATTGATGAAGCTAGAACACCGCTTATTATTTCCGGTCCAACAAATAGAAGTATGCAGGACTATTTAACTGCAAATGAAATTGCATTAAAACTAAAAAAAGGAAAATTACCATCTGTTGAAGATGAAAAGAATAAAGACTTCAAAGCTTCTGGTGATTTTACTGTAGATGAAAAAGATAGAGTTGTTTTAATTACGGAAGATGGTATCACTAAGGCTGAAGAGCTGTTTAACGTTGAAAATCTTTATAGTGCAGAAAATGCATCACTTCCTCACGCACTTGATCAAGCATTAAAAGCAAATTACCTGTTCGAAAAAGATGTTGACTATGTTGTAAATAATGGTGAAGTAGTTATTGTTGATGAGTTCACCGGTCGATTAAGTGAGGGGCGCCGTTTTTCTGAGGGGCTTCACCAGGCGCTTGAAGCTAAAGAAGGTGTAGAGGTTAAAGAGGAAACGCAAACGCTTGCTGATATTACATTTCAAAATTACTTTAGAATGTATGATAAACTTGCTGGAATGACGGGTACAGCAGAAACAGAAGCTTCAGAGTTCGCTCAGATTTATAATCTTGATGTTGTTTCTATCCCTACAAACATACCAATTACACGAAAAGATTTAAACGATTTAATTTATAAAACAGAAGAAGAAAAATTCAATGCAGTGATAGATACTATTAAAAAACTATCTAAAACTGGCCAGCCGGTTCTTATAGGAACAGCTTCTATTGAAAAATCTGAACTTTTACACTCAGTACTTAAAAAAGAAAAGATAGCGCATACTGTTTTAAATGCAAAAAATCATGAGCAAGAAAGTGAAATCATTAAGTCAGCTGGTGCTAAAGGTGCTGTTACAATTGCTACTAACATGGCTGGTCGTGGTGTTGATATTAAAGTGAGTGATGAAGTGAAAGCTTTGGGTGGTTTATATATCATAGGTACAGAAAGACATGAAAACCGTCGTATAGATAATCAACTTCGTGGTAGAAGTGGGCGTCAAGGTGATGCGGGTACTACACAGTTTTATCTTTCACTTGAAGATAGTTTACTTCGCATATTTGGTTCAGACAAGATTAAGTCCATTATGGAAAGACTTGGTGTTGAAGATGGTGAATATATCGAGTCAAAAATGGTTACGCGTGCTGTAGAAAAAGCACAAATGAAAATAGAAAATATGCATTACGAAGGACGTAAGCAAATTGTTGAATATGATGATGTTGCAAACGAGCAAAGAAAAATTGTATATAGATTTAGAAATCAACTTTTAAGTAAAGAATATGATATAGCTGCAAAAATAAATGAAATTAGAGATGAATATATAGTACATATATTGCTAAGATCAGATATTTTTGAAGGTGGTGCTAGAGAAGATTTTAATCTCAAAAAGCTTTCAGAGATCTTAAAAGAAGAGATTAACTTTGATTTAGATACTGAAAAACTAAGCGAGTTAGATTACGATGAGTTACTTCACAATATTATAGAAACTGTGAAAAAATCTTATGATGAAAAAATGACTGCTCTTAATGATGAGATTAGAGTTGAAATTGAAAAAGAGTTTTATCTCAAAGAATTAGATTCTGCGTGGCGTGAGCATTTGTATGCAATGGATAGTATGAAGACAGGTATTAGACTTCGTGCATATAACCAAAAAGATCCATTAGTTGAGTATAAGAAAGAGAGTTATAATCTTTTTGGTGAATTAATTAGCGATATTAAATTTAACACAATAAAAACACTTCAAATTATCCAATTTAAAACAGAAACAGCAGAAGAAGAAGCTGCAAGAATCGCAGAACAGATCGCACAGCAGCAACGTCTTTTGGAATCACAAAGACAATTAAATATATCTTCCACTGAAGAAGTAAGAAGCGAAAAGAAAATAGCGAGAAATGATCCTTGTCCATGCGGAAGTGGAAAAAAGTATAAACAATGTTGCGGAACTAGTGGTCCTAAAAAAGGTGCCTTTGCTTCTTGAAAAAAAATATAATACCTTATTTAACAAAAAGATTTTTAAGATTTGATAGCGAACAACCATTTATATTTTTATCAGCACTGCTAGCATTTTTAGGAATTTCTTTAGGTGTAATGGTTCTTTTAGTTGCCATGGCTCTTATGAACGGTTTTGACAATGAGTTTAGAAAAAAACTGACTATTATGAACTACCCTTTAACTATTGTGCCAAAGTTTTACGGAGCAGTTAATGATGATCTGCTTATTGACTTAGAAGCAAAATTTCCTCATCTTCGTTTTAGTCCATATGTTCAGTCTTCTGTTATGGTTAGAAGTGGATCAAAACTTGAGGGTGGTTATTTGTTTGGCGTGAACTTTAAAGATGAAGTTCAAGTTAACAGTGTTTTAAAAAAAGCTATAGGGTCTACAGAAGTTCCAAAATTTCATGTAGTTATTGGTAAAACTCTTAAAGATGATTTTAATATTTTTATTGACGATAGGTTAATGTATGTATTTACGAAACTTGAACCGGGTGGTTTATCTGTAACCCCAAAAATAAAAAGATTCAAAATTAAAGGTGTGTTTGATTCAGGATTGACAGCTTATGATAAGGCATATAGCTATACGACATTAGCATCACTACAAGCAATGATGCATATACCTTCAACACAATATGATGGCATACACATATATTCAGATACTCCACATAGTGATATTTTAAAAATCAAAAATATACTGCCTGTAGGTGTTAGTATAAAGGGTTGGTGGGAAGATAATGTAAATTTCTTTGCAGCACTTGAGTTAGAAAAAGCTTCTTTATTTATAGTCTTAATGTTGATAATATTAATCGCCTCAATAAATATAATATCTTCATTGTTAATGACAGTCATGAATCGTAGGGGCGAAATAGCTTTACTATTAGCGCTTGGAACCACCAAAATTGAGATTAAAAAAACATTCTTATATCTTGGGGTAACAATTGGGATTAGTGGAATTATTGCTGGTGTAATATTTGGTATGAGCACTATATGGGTACTAGGAACTTTTGAAATCATATCTCTGCCAAAAGATGTATATCCTACCTCCACACTTCCTTTAGATTTAAGTTTAAAGGACTTTACTTTAATTGTAGTTGGCGCTTTTGGGATTGTTATTGCTTCTTCATATTACCCTGCTAAAAAAGCAAGTGAAGTAGATGTGCTAACTGTACTAAGAAATGAGTAATCTCTTTACTCTTTTTCTGTAGTATTTATATCTATTGAATTAAATAAATAAAATGGAAGAGTAATGGTGCGAAGTAAAATATTTAGAGGTGCAACAGCTATATCTTTGAAAATTTTTGATTGAATATTAGGATTGTTTAATTCACCGGTTATTTTTAAACCAGTAGATATAGAGTCATCATCCATAAGTATATAGCCTACAAGAGGAACCTTTGAAACACTACTTCCAAGATCTGTTTTAAGGTTTAAATCCAGATCTATGGTGTTATGCAATATACTTGCTGTTCCTTGACCAAGTATATTTAATTCAGCTGAATCTAGAAATATATCACTTATATAAAAAATATCATCTTTTGATTTAAACTTCATATACGCATTTTTTACAAGAAGACCCGAAGCGTTGTAGTTAGGTATAGAAAATGTCACAAGAGTAGGGACGGTGTTTACAAATGCCAATATATTGTTTAAGAGTTTATACTCAAGTAGAGTTGTATTACTCATAGTAAATAATCCATCATACTGATTTGGAGTTCCACTAACTGTAAAATTAAAGCTTCCATTTTTAAACTTTGAAAGTGCAAATAAGTTTTCCATAAATACATCATTAAAGTTATTGCCATCGATATGAAAGACACCATTTTTAAATTTTAGATTTGCTATTCCTTCTTGATGTTTGAGTGTTGCTTTAAGAAGCTTATGGGAATAAGAAAGATTGATTTTTTCAGACAAAAGATGACGAGTTGGACTAATAAAAAGATAAGTATTATCTGCTTTTAGTAATACATTCGCGGAACTATAGTTTTTTAAATCTCCATTTTTTGCATTAATGATATCAGCAATTGCATTTAGATTAATACCTATATCTTTAACATAAACAAATACATCCTTGTCAATCACTACTTTTACATAATCATTTACGCGCAAGGAAATGATGTTTGTGTTTGTATCTACTTCTCCATTAATAGTATATTTTTCTAAAGGAGTATTATCTACAACCATTACTTTATTTGCGGAATAAAGAGTAGCCTTTATTTTAATGTTACTATCAGAAACGTTTTTATTAATAGCTAGTGTTCCTTTTGTGAGATCGTATTTCTGTAAAAGAGCTGAATTTCTAGCTAATCTTAATACAGAATTTAGATCTAGTTTCCAGCCTTCTTTATTGTAAAGAAATGACATACCTAAATCATTTGACGATATATGAAAATTATCTTCTTTTTTTGATATATCAAAGTTTGTATCATAGCTTTGCATATAAAGTGTACCAAGTGCTTGTGTTTTAATGCGTAATCTGTTAGTTTTAATCTCGCCTTTGTTTTTCTCTAGAGAATATATAAAAGAAAGTTTAGCTTTTGCAACTTCACCGATATTTATATACGTTTCGTCCATTTTTAATACATCGTCTTTAAGCCAAAGTGTACTTTTATTTATAAAAGAATCAATATCTTTGAACTTAAAATGTATGCGTTCTTTACTACTAATTAGAAGGTTTTTGTCATATTTTATATGAAGAGTAGGCTTATTTGATTCTATAAGTGAGATATTGGCGATATTTGATTGAACTAAACTCGTATTAAAGTCATAAACCATTGTCTTTAAGTTAACTCTACCGTGAACGTCAGCAAGTCCAATACTTGGTAAAGTTAGTCTTGTTTTGGGAACTATAAGTGTTTGGGTGTGGGTATCAAATGGTATTTTAATTTTTTGAGTACTTATTGTATAATCTTTAAAGTTCCATAAGGATGGATAGAGTTCTAGATACTCATTATTTGGTTCAATTACGTATCGTGCCTTTAATTTAGTATTGTGCATAGCTAGATGGAAGTTTAAATTCTTAAAATCAATAGTGCTTAGATCTAAATCAATAATACCTTTAGATGTTTTTGCATTGTATTTTACATTTACTACACTTGTAGCAATGTCTTTGTATTGCGCAAGCATATTATCAATGGATATATCATAGTTATGTAGCGATATATTAGCATTAGAGACATTGATTTTATTTTTTTTGTATGTAAAGTCTGCTTTATCTGTAAAAAACTTTCCCTCAGCAGAAACGGCTATTGTGCGCAAGTTGACATTGATGGCTAAATCAACATTTGTAACACCGCTATTTTGTAGGAAAGGAACTTTTATTTTGTAAGCTTGAAGTATTCCTAATGTGTCTATATCAAGTTGTCCATCAAACAATAGGTGTACTCTGAGCAACTCTTCTTCTGTGGTAAAGTCTATTTTAATCCAACTGTCTTTTAGTTTCGATTTGTATGTATTTGCTTGTCTTGGGTAAATATAAAGTTTCCCATTTTTAAAAATAACATCCGTTGATTTTGTGTGAATAGCATCAAGATTTGGATTGTATTTGTATTTTAAGTCTTTTCCTATTGCATGTGCATATATGTTTTTGTAGGCACTATTTAAGTCTTTTATAGAAGCCCAACCATATAAACTTTTTATCGAAATGCTAGAAAATGTTATAGCTTTATCTGCCCAATAATCTAAAGCGGAATCAAGATTTAAAAGACTTATGACATAAGAAATATTATATATTTCTTTGTTTGAATGAATTTTATAAAAAATATTTGTCTCATTTATAAAGCTCAAGAGTTGCAGTTGCATCTCATCGTGAATATTTATATTGAGCATAACAGAAGCAGTATGTCTGCCGATATTCAGAATGATATTTCCATCCATGGTAATATCTCGAACATAATCTTTAAATTCATGGACCTTAATGTTAATGAATTCTTTTTCAAAGAAAATAGAACCATTTGTTACTAATTCATCTGATTTGGCACGAAAATAACCATCTTCACCGCGAATATATTTAAAAGAAGCTTGAATGTTATTGTAAGAAATTTTTTGAATATGGACTTTTTCAAATATATTATAGTAATTTTCGAATTTTGAAAACTCTTTAGAAATTTTTTTTAAATCGAATCCATTATCTTGGTTTTCTTGTCTGTAATCTATTTTAATTTCTTCTATAGATATATCTAGACTTTCATTCCATTTAATGTATAATTGATTTATCTTAAGTTTTGGTATGGATATGTTTTCTATATATAATCCATTTTGTAAAACAATAAATATGAAAGAAGATGTGAGGAATATGAAAACTAAAAAACTAGTAATAATAAAGTATATTGCTGAAATGGTACTAATTATTCTTTTATCGTTCATGTACTACCTAAATAAACCAATGAAAACCTCAAATGTAGTTTATATACCTCAGGGTTCTATTAATCAGATTATAACACAATTGAAATCTAAAAAATATAATGTTAGTAAGCTTGATTCATTCTTATTGAGACTTATAGGATCTCCACAAAGTGGATGGATAAATATGCAAACTACTTATTTGAGAAAAGCAGATTTTTTATATAAATTAACTCGTGCAAAAGCAGCCTTGCAAGATATTACTCTAATTCCTGGCGAAACAACTTATATATTTTTAAATCAGCTTTCTGAGAAGTTGGGCTTAAATCGTGAAATACTAGAACTTGAGTATAGCAAATATGCAAAATTTAAAGAAGGAAATTTTGTCCCTGAAACATATAAAATTCCGCTTGGAATAACAGAAAAAGAATTAATTATTCTTCTTTTACGTAATTCATATAAGCAAATGCAAGCTTTTTCGCACAAGGTATTTGGTCTATATGATGAAAACAAATGGTTTCAATATGTAGCAATCGCATCAGTTATACAAAAAGAATCGGCAAATATACAAGAGATGCCAATAGTGAGTTCTGTCATATACAACAGAATCAAAAAAGGAATGAAGCTGCAAATGGATGGTACACTTAATTATGGAAAATATTCACACCTAAAGGTAACACCTAAGCGTATAAGGGAGGATAAGTCAGTTTTTAACACATATGTTCATAAGGGTATTCCAGAAGTTCCTGTATGTAACGTTAGTTTTGATGCTTTACGCGCCGCTATCTTTCCGGCAAAATCGGACTATTTATATTTTATGAAATCTAAAAATGGCACACATGATTTCTCACGTTACTATTCTACACACTTAGATAACATTCGTCGTGCTACGAAATGAAACAAAATTTAAATATGGATAAATCTTGAGCATCCAGCGGTAAATGTTTTCTATCTTATTGTATTATGAGAACGTAAATTACACCTATCAACTGATAGTTGTGTAAAAATATAATATTTGAGGATATACAATGTCAAAAATCATTTGGTCAAAAATCGACGAAGCTCCGGCTTTAGCAACTTATTCTTTATTACCTATCGTTAACGCTTTTACTAAGGCTGCAGGTGTTGAAGTAGTAACTAGTGATATTTCACTGGCTGGTAGAGTTTTAGCTGCAATGGGTCTAGCTGAAGATGAACTTTCAAAACTAGGTGAAGTTGTTCTTCAAGAAGATGGAAACATCATTAAGCTTCCAAACATTTCTGCTTCTGTTGGTCAACTTAAAGATTGTATTGCTGAGCTTCAAGGTCAAGGTTACGATATTCCTAACTATCCTGAAAATCCTGCAAACGATGCTGAAAAAGCTATACAAGCTAAATATTCAACATGTTTAGGTTCTGCTGTTAATCCTGTTCTTCGTGAGGGTAACTCTGACAGACGTGCTGCAGTTGCGGTTAAAAAATTCGCTCAAAAGAATCCACATAAATTACGTGCATTCCCTGAAAATGCTAAATCATATGTTGCACATATGGAAGGAAATGGTGATTTCTTTTCAAATGAAAAATCTGTAACTTTAGATAAAGATCAAAAAGTAACAATTGCACTTAACGGTAAAGAATTAACTTCTATTAATTGTATTGCTTCAGAAGTTCTTGATGGTACGTTTATGTCAGTTAAAGCGCTTAATGCTTTTTATGAAAAAACTATTGAGGATGCAAAAACTAACGATGTTTTATGGTCACTACACCTTAAAGCTACAATGATGAAAATCTCTGACCCAATTATGTTTGGTCACGCTTTCAAAGTATTCTTCAAAGATGTATTCGCTAAGCATGCTGATACATTCGCAGAATTAAAAGTTAACCCTAACCAAGGTATGTCTGATTTAGAAAAGAAAATTGCCGGTCATGCTAAAGAAGCTGAAATCAAAGCTGACTTCAAAGCTGTACTTGATTCTGATAATCCTAAATTAGCAATGGTTGATTCTGATAAAGGAACAACGAACTTTAATGCATCTAATGATGTAATTATCGATGCTTCTATGCCAGTAGTTGTACGTGAGGGTGGTAAACAGTGGGATAGAAATGGTGATGCAGTAGAGTGTGTTGCTGTTATTCCTGATTCAACTTATGCAATGTTCCATGCTGAAATGGTGGCTGACTGTGTTAAAAATGGTCAGTATGATGTTGCAACTATGGGTACAATGCAAAATATTGGTCTTATGGCTCAAAAAGCTGAAGAATATGGTTCACACCCAACCACTTTTGAATTAGCTGAAGCTGGTACAGTTACTGTAACTGGTGCTGATGGTGTTCTTATGAGTTTTGAGTGTGAAGCTGGTGATATCTGGAGACTTGCTCGAACTAAAGATATTCCAATTAGAGACTGGGTTCGTTTAACAGTTGAGAGAACAAGAATTGAAGGTATTCCTGCAGTATTCTGGTTAGATGAAAATAGAGCTCACGATGCAGAATTACTTAAGAAGGTTAACACTTACTTAAAAGATTATGATACTTCAGGACTTGATATTCAGTTTATGAAAGTTACAGATGCTACACGTTTTACAAATGCTCGTGTACGTGAAGGTAAAAACACAATCGCCGTGACTGGAAACGTTTTACGTGATCATTTAACTGATATGTACCCGATTTTAGAGCTTGGCACATCTGCTAAAATGCTTTCTATTGTTCCATTATTAGCTGGTGGTGGTCTTTATGAAACTGGTGCTGGTGGTTCTGCTCCTAAACACGTTGATCAATTCTTAGCCGAAGGTCATCTTCGTTGGGATTCTTTGGGTGAGTTCTTAGCATTGGCCGAGTCTTTACGTTTTATAGGTCAAAAAAATAACGACTCTAAACTTGCTGCATTAACTGCTGCTTTAGATGTTGCTAATGACGGTTACCTTGATAACAACAAAGAGCCAGGAAGAAAAGTTGGTCAGCCAGATAACAAAGCTTCTCACTTTTTCGTAGCACAATACTGGGCTAAAGCACTTGCTGAAGGTAATAATGCTGAACTTGCAGCTAAATTTGCTCCTGTGGCTAAAGAGCTTACTGAAAAAGAAGATACAATTATTGCTGAGCTTCTTGCAGTAGAAGGTAAAGCACAAGATGTAGGTGGTTATTTCCATCCAAATGACGGATTAGCTGAAAAAGCTATGCGTCCATCTGCAACTTTAAATGCAATTATAGACGCTATATAGTTCAGAGTATAATATTTATTGATTTTCCATGTATCTCTTTACATGGAAAAGTCTAACTTTTTGTTTTTAGCTAAAGTACTTTTTTAGCTAAAAATAAAAAGCTAGTAAAATAGCTAAAAGGAAGTAAATGGCGAGTAAAGTAACAGTCATTGGAACGGGTAATTTTGGATCAACAGTAGCGTTTATATTAGCTATGCGTGGTTCGTGTCATGAGGTTGTTCTTCGTGGTAGAAATATTGATATAGCTAAAGGAAAGGCATTAGATATGTCTCAAGCAGCAAATGCCGCGAGAGAACACACTATTGTTAGAGCAGCAGAAACAGCAAAGGATATGGCTGGAAGTGAAATAGTAGTTATAACTGCTGGAGCACCAAGAAGTCCCGGAATGAATAGGGATGACTTGCTCGTTAAAAATGCAGAAATTGTTAAAGGTTATGCCTTAGAAATAAAGGAATATGCACCAAATGCTATTGTGGTTGTTGTAAGTAATCCTCTAGATGTTATGACATATGTTGTACATAAATATACAGGTTTTCCAAGAGAAAGAATACTTGGGATGGCTGGTATATTAGATTCTGCTAGAATGGCCCATTTTATTTATGAAAAACTAGGTTATGGAGCAGGACAAATTCGTGCTACTGTTATGGGTGGACATGGTGACACTATGGTTCCTCTTCCAAAATTCACTACTGTTGCAGGTGTTCCTATTGCAGATCTACTTGATTCTGAAGAGATTGGTGAAGTGGTTCAAAAAACAAGAGATGGTGGTGCACAAATAGTAAATCTTCTTGGTAGCGGCTCTGCGTATTATGCACCAGCAAAATCTACTGCTGTAATGGTAGATGCTATACTCAAAGATACAAAACAGATTCATTCATGTGCAGTATTACTTAAAGGTGAATACGGCTATAGCGATATTGTAAGTGGTGTTCCTGTCATGATTGGTGCTGCTGGTGGTGAAAAAGTTATAGAAATGTCGCTTAATGATTTACAAAAAACTAGATTTAAAAACTCTGTAGCTTCTGTTAAAGAGATGGTTGATGCATTATGTGCAACTAGATTTTTTGAAGATTGCGAGGAATAATGATGGTAAATAGAAAAGTGGGGATAGTAGGAGCTGGCGCAGTTGGTGCTAGTGCAGCGTATGCTTTAACTCTTATGGGAGTATGTAAAGAAATTGTTCTTTTTGATGTAGCCCCTGGGGTTGCGCATGGTAAAGCTATTGATATCGCTCAAGCTGGATATTATGCACCTCAAGACACTATTGTCACTCATGTAGATATTGCTAGTGACATGAAGAATTGTGATATTGTCGTTATTACTGCTGGAGTTCCAAGAAAGCCAGGTATGACTAGGGCAGACCTTTTGATGATTAACGCGAAAATCATGAAAGATGTTGTTGGAAATATTGTTGAAAATTCACCAAATGCAATAATTATTTGTGTTTCAAATCCATTAGATGTTATGACCTATGCTATTCATAAAATTACCGGATGGGACAGAAACAGAATTATTGGTATGGCTGGAGCACTTGATGGTTCAAGAATGGCATATCAAATTTCAAAACTCACCGGGATTAGCAAGCGTCAAACTGGTAGTTTAGTTATTGGTGATCATGGTGAAAACATGATTCCTTTACCAGATAAAATTTTAGTTGGAGATGTGCCTTTAAATGAATTAATATCAAAAGAAGATATGGAAGGCATAATTGAAAGAACTAGATTTGGTGGAGCTGAAATAGTGAAGCATTTAGGTACTTCTGGTTATTATGGACCGGGACGTGCGATTGCCCATATGGTTGAGGCTATACTTAATGATACCCATACTATAATATCTTCGTCTGTACTTCTAGATGGTGAATATGGCTTTTCTAATGTTACTGTAGGTGTCCCTGCAGTGCTTGGCAGAAATGGTATTGAAAGAATAATTGAATTAAAGTTAGATGAAGAAATTAAAACGAAATTTAAAGTCTCTGTAGATTCTATTCAAAGTGGAATAGATATTTTAAATGAAAATAATTTTTTTAAAGGAGAATAAATTATGAGTACACGTATTGAAAAAGACACAATGGGTAATATTGAAGTTCCTGTCGATGCATATTGGGCTGCACAAACACAAAGAAGTATCCAAAATTTTGCTATTGGTGAAGAGACTATGCCATACGAAATTACAAGAGGATTTTCTTATTTAAAGAAAGCTGTTGCATTGGTTAATTGCGACTTAGGAAAGCTTGATGCAGAAAAAGCTAATGCAATCGCGGGTGCAGCTGATGATATGTTAGCTGGAAAACTTGATGGAAACTATCCACTTGTTGTATGGCAAACAGGTTCTGGAACACAGTCAAATATGAACAACAATGAAGTTCTTGCTAACCGTGCTACAGAAATTCTCGGTGGAGATTTCAGAAAAGAAAAATTAGTTCACCCAAATGATGATGTTAATAAATCTCAAAGTTCAAACGACACATATCCAACAGCATTACACGTTGCAGCTGTTATTGCAGTGGAAACTAATGTAATTCCAGCTATACAAAAGTTAAAAGCAACATTAGTAGAAAAGTCAGCTAAATTTGAATCTGTTGTAAAAATTGGTCGTACACATCTTCAAGATGCAACTCCTCTTACTTTAGGTCAAGAGATTAGTGGCTGGGTTGAAATGCTAAATAAGTGTGAAAAAATGGCACAAGATTCACTCGAAGCAGTTCGTGAACTAGCACTTGGCGGTACTGCAGTTGGAACTGGTCTGAATGCGCATCCTGAACTTGGCGAGCGTGTAGCAAAAAAACTAAGTGAGCTAACTGGTCATAACTTTGTCACAGCGCCAAATAAATTTCATGCACTTACTTCACATGATGCACTTGTATATTCTCATGGTGCACTTAAAGCTTTAGCTGCAGATATGATGAAAATTGCAAACGATGTTAGATGGTTAGCCTCTGGTCCTCGTTGTGGAATAGGGGAGATAGAAATTCCAGCGAATGAACCCGGTTCTTCTATTATGCCAGGTAAAGTTAACCCTACGCAAGCAGAAGCAGTAACTATGGTTACTTGTCAAATTTTTGGAAATGATGTTTCAATTTCTATGGGTGCATCTCAAGGAAACTTTGAATTAAATGTTTTTAAGCCTGTAATTGCATATAACTATTTACAGTCATGTAGATTATTAGCAGATTCTATTGTCTCATTTAACGATCATTGTGCAGTAGGTTTGGAGCCAGTTACTGAAAAAATAGATTTTTATTTACATAATTCACTTATGTTGGTAACTGCTTTAAATCCATATATTGGTTATGATAATGCAGCTAAAATCGCAAAAACAGCACATGCAAATAATTCTACTTTAAAAGAGACAGCAATTGATTTAGGTTTACTCACAGCTGAAGAATTTGATAAATATGTAATACCAGAAGACATGATTGCACCTAAAGCTTAAAAGCTAAGGTACAACACGCATTGTAATTTAAACACAAGGAGAATAAATGAATATACATGAATATCAAGCAAAACAAATTTTTGCTAAATACAATATACCAACACCAAAAGGTATAATGGTTGAGAGTGTAAAAGCTGCTGTAACAGCTGCTGAAGAGTTGGGTGGTCCAATATGGGTTGTTAAAGCTCAGATTCATGCAGGTGGTCGTGGTCTTGGTGGAGGTGTTAAACTTGCCAAGAATCTTGATGAAGTTGAAGCTTTAGCAAATGAAATTCTAGGTATGACTTTGGTTACACACCAAACAACTGCTGAAGGTAAATTAGTTCAAAAGCTTTATATAGAAGATGGTGCTGACATTCAAGATGAATTATACCTTTCTGTTGTTTTAGATAGAAAATCAGAAATGCCTTTAATCATGGCATCTACTGAAGGCGGTATGGATATTGAAACTGTTGCTGAGAATACTCCAGAAAAAATTATTACAATTCCTGTTGATCCAGCTATTGGTTTTCAAGGTTTTCATGGCCGTCAACTTGCTTTTGGTCTAGGTATTACAGATAAGATTGAACAAAAAAATATTATCAAATTTGCAGAAAAACTTTTCAGACTTTATATGGAAAATGATGCAGAGATGATAGAGATTAATCCTCTTGTTAAAACCGGTAATGGTGTATTTCTTGCACTTGATGGAAAAATGGGATTTGACAACTCAGCTCTTGGACGTCAACCAGAAATTGCTGCAATGCGAGATTTAACAGAAGAAGATGCTGATGAAGTGGAAGCTGCAAAATATGGTCTTTCTTATGTGGCTTTAGATGGCGAAATTGGTTGTATGGTGAATGGTGCTGGTCTTGCTATGGGTACTATGGATACGATTAACCATATGGGTGGAACTCCTGCAAACTTTTTAGATGTTGGTGGTTCTGCAAATGCTGAAACCGTTGCTAAAGGTTTTGAGATTATTCTTAAAAATCCAAATGTAAAAGCTATTTTTGTAAACATATTTGGTGGAATCGTTCGTTGTGATCGTATTGCTAATGGTATTATTGAAGCTACAAAAATTACTGATGTTAATGTTCCAGTTATTGTTCGTTTAGATGGAACAAATGCTCCAGAAGCTGCGGAAATTTTAAAGAATGCAAATATTGCTAACTTAATTGTTGGTGATGACTTAGGTGATGGTGCTGCAAAAGCAGTTGCTGCGGCGAAAGGAGAATAGTTAATGTCAATTTTAGTAAATAAAGATACAAAAGTAATCGTTCAAGGTTTTACAGGTAAAGAGGGTTCTTTTCATGCTGAGCAATGTCTGGCTTATGGAACACAAATTGTTGGTGGTGTTACACCAAACAAAGGTGGTCAAGAACATTTAGGGAAACCAGTTTTTGATACAGTTTCTGAAGCTGTAAAAGCTACAGGGGCTACTGTTTCTATGATTTTTGTTCCACCTGCTTTTGTTGGTGATGCAGTAATGGAAGCTGCTGAAGCTGGAATTGAACTTGCTGTGATTATCACAGAAGGTGCTCCAGTTAAAGATATGCAAATGGCAAAAGCTCATGCTACTAAACATGGTATGAAAACACTTGGGCCAAATTGTCCAGGTATTATTACTGCAGAAGAGTGTAAAATTGGAATTATGCCTGGTATGATTTTCAAAAAAGGTAATGTCGGTCTTATCTCAAAGAGCGGTACATTAACTTATGAAGGTGCTAATCAAGTTGTTAAAGAAGGTTACGGAATCACAACTGCAGTCGGTATCGGTGGAGATCCAATTATTGGTCTTTCATACAATCAACTTCTACCAATGTTTGAAGCGGATCCTGACACTGAATGTATCGTTATGATTGGTGAAATTGGTGGAGATCTTGAAATTCAAGCTGCTAAGCTAATTAAAGAACAAATCACTAAACCGGTTGTTGCTTTTATTGCAGGTCAAACTGCGCCTAAAGGTAAAACTATGGGTCATGCTGGTGCAATTGTTTCTGGTTCTGCTGGAACAGCTGCTGAAAAAATGGCAGCTCTTGAAGCGGCTGGCGTAACAGTTGTTGTTTCTCCTGCAGAAATTGGTAAAGCAGTAACTATAGCATTATCTAAACTATCTAAATAATTTAAAAAGTCCTAGGGTAGGGCTTTTTATTTTCTTGTATTTCCCGTACATAGATTTCTCTCTTATTTAATAATAAACTTCACAATTTTTTAAAAAATTACCTTTGAGAATAAAATATTTTAAATAAATTTAAATATTAAATAGTATTAAAATTTTAACTTTTTCTTGA
>JGI10211J34971_10000862_pt1 | contig 25372 bp, 27 predicted proteins | sample Etolagsediment_FD_34971 | JGI IMG/M metagenome (IMG submission 34971)
TTAGAATTTAGTATTTATGTAATTTTTACATAGATAAAAAAGCGTTGTGTCTTGTTATTTTTTTATAAAAGTGGCATTTAAAATACGCACCGCTCTAAATAAGTATAACATTAAACAAATTATCAAATTTATTGGAGAATCCGAAATAATAATTACAGGAAGTTATCATGCAGCATATTGGAGTCAATTAATGAACAAAAAAGTAATAATTAATGGAAATTGGTCATCAAAATTTGATACATTAAAATACAAACCCGTATTACTAAGTGATAATATTGAAAATGATATTTTAGCATTAAAAACAGTTCCAAAAAATTATTTAGATGAATGTATAAATATAAATGATAATTTTTACAAAAAAATAATGGATAATATATAAATGAAATATATTAGTGGAGAAAAAATACAATTTATGTGTGATATTTTCTTGGGAACTGATAAAAATTTTAAAGTAAATCCAAATATTAATAAATATAAAAATAAATTAATATATATTAATTCAAATTATATATTTAAAAATACAGATAAACTAATATTTACTTATAATAGCAATAAAATCACATTATTATCATTAATAAATGTTCTTAAAAATATAAAACACCCATTTAAATTGATTTTTCATAATTCAGATAAAGAGTTTAATAAAAATCATTTAGTATTATTTGATAAATTGCCATTATTACAAAAAATTTATACACAAAACATGAATGTTATTCATCCAAATGTTATTCCTTTACCTATTGGTTTTGCTAATTCGCAATGGAAACATGGAAATAGAAATATTTACAATAAAGTTTATAATATGAATTTACCAAAGAAATATAATATTTATTTTAATTTTAACATAAATACTAATAAAAAAGAAAGACAAGAATGTTTTAATTGTATAAATAAAAAAAATATTAAATGGAATAAAAATAAATTATATAAAGACTATTTAATTGAATTAAAACAGCATAAATTTGCTATTTGTCCTGTGGGAAATGGCTTAGATACACATAGATTTTGGGAGTGTCTTTATATGAAAACAATACCAATATGTAAAAAAAATATACTTGTTGAATATTATCAAAAATATTTTCCAATTGTTATACTTGAAAAATGGTCAGATTTAAACATAGAAAAATTACAATATAATTTTGAAATAGATTGTAAATATTTAGATTTAGATTATATTAAAAATTTACTTAATAAATTTGATTAATTTAATTATTATATTTAATTTATTATAATGAATAAATTTGATATTGTTATTCCAGTTGGACCAAATGATAAATCAATTATTGAAAAACAAATAAAATATACTAAAAAAAATATTATTGGTCATAGAAATATTTATTTAATTTGTTATGATTCATCTATAAAAATCGATGAATGTATTACGATTAATGAAGATATTTTTCCTTTTAATATGGAAACAGTCATAAAATATCATGGAAAATTAAAAAGAAATGGTTGGTATTTACAACAATTATTAAAATTATATGCAGGTTTAGTAATACCAAATATTTTAAGTAAATACTTAGTAATTGATTCCGATACATTTTTTTTAAAACCAACAACTTTTATAGAAAATAATAAATGCTTATATAATTTTGGCAAAGAATATCATAAACCTTATTTTTTTCATATGTTTAAATTACATCCCTCATTACTTAAAATTAACAAAAATAAATCTGGAATATGCCATCATATGTTATTTGAAACTAAATATATTAAGGAATTAATTGGTTTAATTGAAAAAAAACATAATGATATTTTTTATAATTTATTTCTAAAATTAGTTATTCCATTCCATAGAAGTAAGAGTGGAGCATCTGAATATGAACTTTATTTTAATTATATGTTAAAATATCATCGAGATAAAATTAAAATAAGAAAATTAAATTGGAAAAATACTAAAAGATTAGTGTTAAATGATAATATAGATTATATATCATACCACTGGTATTTACGATAAATATATTTATTTTAACAAATATTTTTCAAACATGAATAACAGTTCATACATAATACATAAAACATAATATTTTATAAAAACTTGTCATTCAATATATTTTTCAATTCGTTTAATCAAACTCATATAATAATCATTGATAACTTTTTTTGCATTTTCTGTAAAAATAGGGAAACTCTGTATTTTATTGTAATTGTTTGTTGCTTTCTTAATTTGTTCATTAGCCAATTTATCATTTCCAATATTTATAAATTGATAACATGCTGGATTTATTATATCTTTTTCAGGTGGTCCTACTCCCCAATATATAGGTACTGTTCCTGCCTCAAGAGCATGAAATATCTTTTCTGTATGATATCCGGGAAATTTAGAATTTTCAGGACATATATTATATTTCACTGATTTCAAAAAATTAACTTTATCTACTTGTTTTGATCCTATCGAACAATTTTTCCGAAACTTTCCAGGATACATAATTTTTCCATATTTACTCATTTTATCACATATTTTCTTTCTAATCCCAAGTCTAGAATGTCTTGCAACACATGATGCAAAAAATGGCTTATTATGTTTTTGATTCTTTTCACGTTCATTTTGAATATAATCTATGATATTATTTTCATTATCTGTCATCTCGTAAAATGGATAATACATAAACCATAATGGGAACCTTAAAGTCTTTTTGTTAGGATTCGTTGGAAGAAATCCGACAATTAAATCGAAAAATTGACATAATCTATCAATATTAGTATATTCACCATATCTATTTAGATTTTCACCATAATAAAATATTTTACATTTAGCTTTGTGTTTTTTTATATCTTGTAATTTTCCATTAACTGAAGCAATTAATATATCACATTTTGCCTTATTTTTGATCTCAATGACTTTATAATCTTTAAAATGATACTTAAGAAATTTAAGTAACCAACGATCATTAAAAGGATCTTTCCAATAATTTATATATTGAACTGTCAAAGACATTATTATACTGAATAACAATAAAATAAAAATTGAATTCGTGCCTCACGCAATTTTATAAATAAAACTGAATTCATGCCTCACGCAATTTTATAAATAAAACTGAAAAAAAAAATAATAAACATTTTTTTTCAATTATACTCAATAAAAAATGGACGACATCGATCTTTACTTCGAACTGGTCGACGCCATTGACCTTGGTAATTTATCAGCAGTTGATCGTTTCATCAAATATAACTATGAATATGTATCCAGAATTAAAGACGCTAAAAACTTGAGAGGTGAATCGTTCGTTTATATGGCAGTAGTCAATAACGATTACATGATGGTTGAATGTCTCATAGATCACGGCTTCGACTTCATTAGTCTCAAAGAATGTAATGGTAATTCACCTCTTTCACGGGCTATTTTATTCGGCTATATTAATTGTGCCAAAGTCTTACTGCGCAACGGTGCCAATCCAAATAGATCATATCGCGGTGGAGCTTGTCCTATTCATTTTGCGGCTAATTTTATTGGAGGTTCAGTTGGTCTCGATATGCTGAAATTATTAATTAAACATGGAGCTTGCGTCAATGCTATTATGGAAACACCAAAGGGAAATATTTATTCCCCACTCGAAATAGTACTCTCCAAAAATAATATAAATAAATGTGATGCCGCATGTATTCTCCTTAAAGCTCACGCTAATCCAAATCAAGTATTTAGCAAAGGTGCTACTGCGATTCATTATGCAGCAATAATGAATAATGTTGGATTTATGCGATTACTGCTTAATTTTAAAGCTGATATTAATCAAAAACTTACTAAAGGTAGTCACAAAGGTTCAACAGCATTATATATAGCATCTTATCATGGTAGTAATACTGTTATTGATTTTTTATTGGAAAATGGTGCCGATAAGTACATTAGAAATTGTTTTGATGAATCTGCAGCAGAAGCTTATTATCGCAAAGGATATAAAGATTTATATAAACAATTATTGTAGATGATTAAACTAGATAAATATATTATTTATAAAATTAAATGTTATTTGAGCTACTTAGACGAAGGCAAAATAAATTGTCTTTCTAAGAAGATAAATTGTGTGATTCCATGGAAAATAACGCATAACGATTTTACTCTTGTAAAATCAGAAATTGTACCAAATGGAAAATATTCGAGTTTGATTCATTTAATGTTCATTATTAAGGATAAAAACATTCCAAAACGAATAAAAACGATATTAATAGCAATGTTTGTTGAAATACAGGATATATATGATAATGTGAAACCGAAAGGCCGGTGTAATTTTTTAAGTTATGATTATTGTATGATTCAATTTTTGCATATATTGAATGAACCATATTATATAAGTCAATTTCGGATGTTTAGATCTGTGGCTAGTACCATTAAACATGATGCAATATTCAAAAAGATATGTTATCATAAAAAATGGATATGGAAATCACAGTTTAATTTATGAAAAAAAATAATGTTATTTAATATATGGATGAAGTTAGAATAGATGATAGTAACCATTATATAAATATTTGCAATTGTATTAAATTTATTCAAAATATGTTTATAGTGAAAAATGATGACCCTGATTATTATTATCAAAATATATTGGATATTACATTACGATTAATGGGATCAAAATATGGTTATTTAAGTAAAACAGTATATAATGACAAAGATGAATATTTATATCAATTTGTAGTTCTTTATTCTACATCTATCAAAAATGATATTTCTCAAAAATTGAAAGATACTTTTAAACTAGATAATACCAATGCCAAAGAATTTCAATTCTATGCAAATGATGAATTATATTCCAAAGCCATTAATGATGAAAAAATATTTTTTACTAATAATTTAACAGAAACATATAATAATGGAAAATCAAAATGCCCTTTTCATCCTCCCAAAAAAGAATCAATGACTGATTATATGGCCATTCCCATTATTTTTAATGGAAAGGTTCAATATGTATTTGGTCTCAATGAATCAAAAGAACCTTACACTCACGAATTATACGAAAAAAATAAATTATATTTTGAATTTATAACACTTTATTTACAAACAATTGAAAATTTAACAGGTATAATAACCAAAAATAAAGATAATACAGATATTAGAAAAGAATTACACTATAAATCTCGTTTTTTTGCTAATATGTCTCATGAAATTAGGACTCCTATGAACGGAATTTTAGGTATGTTAACATTACTCAATAATGATAAGTTAGACGATATACAAAAAGAATATGTTGATATGGCTATTAAATCTTCGGAACATTTAATGAATTTACTCAATGACTTATTATTATTGTCTAAGAAAGATAATAATACCATTAAGTTAGAAAAACATCATTTTAAACTTAATGAAATAATTGAGGAGGTTGTTGTCACAATGAATTCATCACGTGATAAGAATTCTAAAATTGATTTGGTATATTATATTGACGAGGATGTTCCCAATAATTTTTTAGGAGATTATAATCGTCTTAAACAAATTTTATATAACTTAGTGAGTAACGGAGTTAAATTTACCCGTATTGGTTATGTATCTGTAGAAGTTCATTTATTATCTATCAATCCGTGCAAAATAGAAATAGAAGTAAATGATACAGGAATAGGAATAGAGAAAGATCGGTTGAAAACTATTTTTGAACCTTTTCAGGAAATAAATGGAGATCTAAGCAGAATTACTGGAGGAGCTGGTCTAGGCTTGTCTATTTGTAAATTTTTAGTTGAACTTTTCGGTGGAAATATTAAGGTAAATAGTAGAATTGGTCGAGGAACTACATTTGCATTTGATATGGAATTAGAAATCGATTATTCCACAATTCCCGTTACTGACTTGGAATATAACTTAAAAGAACTATTAAAAGATAAAAAAATACATATTTTGGATGATAATGCCATTAATTGTTTATTTTTACGTGATTCATTAAAAAATATGTGTAAAAAAATAACATATAGCAGAATTGAAGATGATGCACTTAATTGTCTCAAAGCAGCTTTTATAAAGAAAAATCCTTATGATTTATTATTATTGGATTTTAATATAAATAAAATGAATGGAAATGATATTTTAACTATTGTAAGATCATATGACTCAGACATTAAAATAATTCTTCTTAGTTCTACGATTGATAATACCATTGTTGATTATAGTAAATTTGATAATTTTTTATCAAAACCAATAAGACAAAAAATATTATATAAAATCATTTATGCAACATTAAGTAAAAAAAATATTATAATTAAAGAAACAGTTGTTGATGAAAATATAGATGAACATAAAAGTGATAAAAACATAAATATATTAATTGTTGAAGATAATGCAATTAATCGTAAAATATTTAAGAGTTTATTGATTAATGCGGGATTCACTAATATTTATGAAGCATATAACGGAGTAAATGCATTAGAAATATTATCTTCGAAAATTGATTTGATATTTATGGATTTACATATGCCAATCATGAATGGTTTAGAAGCTGTTTCAATCATAAGAAAAACCAATAAAAATATACCAATTATTGCATTAACAGCTGATATTTCAGATGAAATAAAAGGTATGTGTGAAAAATTGGAATTTACTGATTTTTTAACCAAACCAGTTACTCTTCAAAGTATTTTACATGTAATTAATAATGCTAATATTCATAAAAATATGATTATTGATACTCATGCAATTGATGATATTAAAAATAATTTGATTGATAATGATGAATTTACAAATTTTTATAAAAATGATGTTATTAAAGAAATTAATAATTTAATCATTAAAATATATAATTTTAATAATACGGGTAATAATAAAAAAGATTTTATGGAATTATTACATTCTACTAAAGGCATGGCTTTACAAGCAGGTCTAATCTATCTTGGAGATAAAATAAGTGATTTAGAATTATATATAAAAAATAATAATAATATCAATAAAAAAACTTTATATGATCAATATATCCTTGTTAAAAATGTTTATTCTGACACTATAGATTCATTAAATAACTATTATGATCTTAAATTGAAATAAATCTTTTGTAAATAATGTTTGATATATTCATTGAGTTTATCAATACTTCCATCATGTTTTTTTAAATATGCATTTATTTTATTCTGATTAAATTTCTTTATTACTCTCCATAAATTATTCATGTCCAAATTTGGAAATATATTTGATTTAGCCAGACATGCAATGAAATGACCAAAATTAAACCAATCACCATTAACTGGATCAGAACGAGTAAGTAACCAATTATCCATTGGCAAATTTTTAATCGTATTTGTTTTATATGGCAATCCACATGTTTTTCTAAGTTCATTGGTTTTGGGTAACAATGTTGTTGTTCCGGATCGAGAGGACTTCCAATCAGCACAATATACAATCTTTGGAGCAGTTTCCATGAATTTACCTGTATCAAAATCAATAATCTTCATAAGTAAGCATGTATCATCAACAATGTATGGTGGATCTTTAATACCTAAATATGAAAAATCCAATTTTAAATCTTTTCCTTCTGGTATCTCAGCAAGAAGAATGTTATCACCGTGAAAATCACAATGATTAAAATAATTAACAGTCATTACACTCAGAATATTAAATAATTGAAGTATAACCAATCTCCAATTTTGACTATTATCATAGAGCATTTCATAAAAATTCCTTTTAGTGTCATCTTTTATATCACTTAATGCTAAATTCTGACATTTATATTTAATCGCATCTTGCAAAGGAAGATTAGTGATAGCTTCAGATCTCAAATAGTATCCTGTTGTACCTTTAAGTAATTTTCTTGTATCATCTTTAAATGTTCCATAATAATACATATTGGGGGTATGAGGATTCAATGCATTATTATTCATAGTGCTCATAGCATTAATAGTGTCAATTTCGGTTTTTTGATCAGCAACATTCTTAAATATTTTAAAAATATATGCAGTATTACAACAATTATTGGGATCTTTATCTTGAGTACCACGATAAATAATATCTCCACCTAAACCTCCTGCGAGTTTCTTGATATTCATTGTTTCTTCATGGTTATTTTGATCAACAACTTTGAGGGAAACATTTTTATTTTTTCGTAAAAAATCTTTTGCCACGATATCTCGATTTTTCAATTCGCAATAACATTTCAAACCAACTACTTTACCAAGTTGATTGTGATTATTTAATGTTGGATCGAGTGATTTTATTCTAGTTTGTAATTTACTGAGAGTTTTTAAATCTCTATTACGACTTTTTTTTCTACGAGTCGCTCGGAAATATTTAATTGTTTTTTCGTATAGGTCTTTTAATTTTTCAGTTGTATCCACTGTTTCAACAGATTTTAATAAATCATATACATCCTGTTTTCTTTGTTTTTGTCGTTTGGTAATGATAGCTTTATATTCTCGACTTCTCCTATCAAGTGTATATTTGATTATTTCTAAGAGATTTTTTTCTTCTATTGTAAGACCACTTGTAAAGCCACCTTTCTTTGAAGGTCCTGCGATAATTCTCCATTTCCACTTAGATATATTTTCTTTATCAGAATATAAAACATATGCTCCAATAGCACCGTTTTTAAGAACTCGTTTGCCCTTAATTAACATATACTATTATAAACGAAAATAATATCGGAATTTATAAAGTTTCTTTTTGTGTCTTTTAACGAAATCATGATATTTGGTTTTCCATGTTTCCGACCAATCACCTTTTTTATAATTACTCATTTTTAATATATAATTACTCGATGAAACATATGGTCTTCTCATTGTCACACCACCACTCACAAAAAATACCATATCATACACATTCTGATGCATAACCCATTCATATGAATCTATCGCAAATTCCATAAACCATTTGAATCCTTCTCGTGGATCAATACTAGATAAATTCATATAATTACCAACTATCATAAGTCTTTCTATATGATGCAAATATGCCGTTTCAAAAGCTCTGGTAACTGCATCCTGAACCGGCTTAGGCAAATTCCCATTATTCACATACCAATCCTTACTAAGCTTCATCTTATTTCCAAAATAGTTTTTTCCTGCAAAATCATAATAAATATAACAATATCTCTGATATTCTCTCCAAAATAATTGTCTTATAAAACCTTCAATACTATTAATAGGATACTTATTCTTGACCTTAAGAATTTCATCCACCACCATGGTTGGATTTATTAATCCAATATTAATTGATGACGAAAGAATTGAATGGAATAATGTATTATTTTCATTGCTGATCGCATCCTGATATGGTCCAAAATCAGTTAATTTGCATTTTATAAAGGATAATAAGAATGTTTGTGCAGTTTGATGAGAAATTGGAAACATAAAATTGGATGTATTACCATAATTCTTTGGAAAATGTTTCTCTACATATTTTGCTGCTTCATTAATATATTTTTGATCAGATTTATTAGATGGTATTGTTGGAATTTTAATATCTTTTGGTAATTTCTTTCTATTAAGTTTATCCTGAGATTTAAGATTAGGGAGAATATCGAGTTGTTTCTTGGACCACATATAAAATGCATTGAAGAAGAATTTATCGGTTTTATCTCTGTACTTCTGATAAAGTTCCTTTGTCATGAGGAAATTAGGTGATTCATTGACATGAGGTTTGTTAGGTAATTTTATTTTATCAATTGGATCAAAAATAGTATATTCTTTGATAGGAAGTTTCTTATTGAATTCTATATATTTACATTTATATTTGTTCTTTTTGAGATAGTTGTAGTAGTATTTCATTGATGCTCTATGTAACATTAATTTCTTTTTATTGTAATTGTATGATGTAAAATAATGTGGATGTTCCCAAATATAGTGAGTTTGGGATTTGTTCAAATGTTTAATGGAAAATAATTGATGGGGTAAAATCACATTCATATAATATATATACAAATAATTTTTTTAATTATTTTGAAGAGGCTTAAAGATTTATCAATATTGATATATAGTTATGGATCTCTCAAAAATTTCAATAAAAGATTATTGGACAAATGTTAATAACTTATTTACTATGGTCAGAAAGAAAAAAATAGATCTTCTTGACAAAAAGACTTTGGCTAAATATCCACAAATACGCAATAAAAAAGGGGAAACTTTATTAGTGCATTTTTTTATGAAGGGATATGATGTTAAAACTGCATATACTCTAATGGATAATAATCATGTATTATTGGTAGAAGATATTTATTATATTTTGAATAATATGACTAGATATACATATGAAAAAGTAATTTATTTGATTGATTTATTGGCAAAAAAAAATCAGATTGATAAAAAAAAGTTGAGTGAAGTATTAATATTGTGTTATTTTATTGGTAACAGGATTTATGGTGGAGCAAATATTAATATTGGTACCAATATTAATAATCAAGTAAAAACAATTAAATATTGTTTTGAAAAAGGATATTTACATAATGATCTTACTGATTATCCCCTTTATCAAAATTTCAATATTGCATTCCACACAATTGATATGGATATAATTAAATGGTTTGATCAGAATTTCAAAATGAAATGGAACAATTTCAATAAGAATGGATATAACTCCTGTCAAATAATAGGATATTATATGGTAGATCCGATTGATAGATTATGTTCATATAATACCATAATTAAAGGGGATTTAGAAGAATACATGAGATATTTCATGAGTAAAAATCCAAATTATTTGACAGATAAACATTTGCATAGGCAAATTCATAAAAATGGAAATCTTTTGCAAAACTATCATATTCTAAAAACAATGTACAAAATTCTTGGAAAACCTGACAAAGAAACTAATAAAGAATGGGAATTATTAAAAAATAAAGATTATAAATGGATATATATAAATGGTATGTTGCTAGGAGATTATGAATTGACATTGGGGATGATCAAGAAACATTCATTAAAAGTCGAAGATATCAAACAATACTTAAGTGGTAAAAGCATTGGTGGAAGGACGTATGATGGTAATTATTACAATGAAAGATATCAAAGTGGATATAAACAAGTTATCGAGAAGTTAGACCATGATCCTATTACAATCTTCATTGAAGATTTGAAAGAAGAAAATCCAGATTTGAGTGATAGTCAATTGGAAGTAAAATATCCTTATTTGAAATTTACTTATCATAATAATTATTTGATCAGTAAGGCGGATTGTATTGCGGAAATGAAACGATTAAAGGAATATCTAGCTGAAATTTTTTAATAAAAAATTAGAAAATTGATTTGTAACTTATGTAAATTTTTATTGACTTATACGAGTCACTAAAAATGTCAACAAATCTCAATCTCCTTTCACAAAATATATATTGGAAAGAAGTTGGTAAATTATTTACAATTTGCCGAAGAAATAAAATTAAGCCCAATGAAGTTTCAATGTTAGTAAAATATCCATATTTACGAAATAAACAAGGATGTACATTATTTATGTATGCTCTGGAAAAAGGACATAGTGCTGCAATGATTGATGCAATGATGAATAGTGGTCATAAAATTATTGATGAAGATATTTATGATGTGTTGGAACATAATTGTTATTCATATAATGGAACAGATGCAACAGAATATAAAATCAAGATCATATTAGAATATATTATAAAAAATAATATGGTTGATAAAAATAAAATTACTAAGAATATATTGAAATATATTGGTTTTGAGAATTCAAATTATGAATTTATCAAATATATTGTTGAATTAGATATAATGGGAACTGATTTGGATAAATATGATATTGTTTATCATACTTATAATATGGATATCATTAAATTATTTGAAAGTAAATTTATAATGAATGAGCCTAGAAAGGATGCTTTTTATCATATCATTCAGTATTACTGTAAATTAGAAAATTATGATGAAAAATATATTAAACGTTTAGCCAGTAGAAATCCAGAATGTGTAAAACCTGAAACAATAAATCATTTAATTATGAATATTGCAAGTTTTAATATGTACGATCTTAAGTGGTCGTGTACTCGTAATCTGATGCATTTTTTCAAGATTATTTATTCAGTAGTTGAATATGATCAGAATACATGGAATAATGTTGTTGCAGCATTAAAATCACGTGCTCCATCAAGAAATAAGAAAATGGTATTATTGGCGGGATATATAAATGGATATATTAAGGATTTAGATTTGGGTTTTATCAAAGGATTTAATATAGATACTAATGATTTCAAAAGAATTATGGATAAAAAAATAGATTTCAATGCTGATTGCAACCGGTATAGATATAATCATTATGATAAAATTGAATATCACATGGGCATTCATGGATTATATTTGTTCAAATAAGATTTTGAATTAGAAAATCCTGATTTGTCGCATAATGAATTGCTTGAGAAAATCCCAGTCCTAAAACGAATAGAAAATATAAAAATTGATAAAGCAACATGTATCAATAGAAAACAGAAAATTATGGAATATTTAGAATCTAAGAAACAATAAGTGTTTTATTAGTTTATTATAAATGTGTTTTAGTTTTGGTATTAGTCTTGGTACTTTCGCTTTTAGTTGGCTCGTTTCTTTATATTTGCTAAATAAAGAATTGTCTGTGGATCAAAGACATAATGTGATTTTTTTAATGATTTTTAGTTCAATACAACTAGCTGATGCAGTTTTATGGTATATTGGAATGAAAAAAAATAAAATAAATTATTATGTCACATCAATATTTGTTCCGTTGATTTTGAGTATTCAAATTATTTATAATCTTTATTTCCGAAACAGATATAACAATATTTTATTGAATATGTTAGTTGCATTTATAATTATAAGTATGTTTATGAAATTTAATGGTTATTCAGTATCGCTATGTAAAGGACAGTTTTCGTCGCCTATTTGGGGTGGAAATGAAATATCATATTGGCAAATGGTGATATTTTGTATTCTTGTTTTATATCCTGATTGGAAAATGATTTTACTCAGTGCTTTGGTTTTATTTCCTTTCATTAGAATGATTTCTGAAGGTGGTTATGGTTCTTTATGGTGTGCAATAGCTAATGTTTTGGCTATTAAATATTTACTTGTTTATTAGATAACATTTTTATATAATTCTTTGTTTTTCTCATAAAATACTCTCCATGGATATTTTTTGGGATTTGATTCTATTAACATTGTATATAATACTAATTCATGTCCAAATGGTAGAGTTGTATCATTATAATGATCCCAAAGTGATTTGGTGATTGGATATCCATCATATCCAACTATATTCAAATTATATCCTTCTTGGATTTTTTTCTGTAATACGGCAAAATCGGGCTCTTTTTGAACAAGAAGTTCATAATAATGACAATAAAAGTATCGACATTGAAGATAACTATATCTTCTTTCCTTACCATCTTTCGTATAATATACTGAAAATTCCGGAATATTTATGTTATTATTGCATTGTTTAAGGGTTTTTCGATCATATTTATGTCTATATGGAATTGGGTCTTGATAAGCCTTAGCACGAGCTTTTATGTATTTGTCAAGGATTTGATTGTCTTTATCAAGCTCGAATTTCCAAAATTTGGCAAATTGATGATAATTTTCGAGATTTTTAGCTGGAGGAAGATTTGGCATGGAATGCATGATTGGGCCAAGTGATTTCGGAGATAGCCTTGCGCATCCAAAACCGTCTTTACGATTTTGATGTTTATAATTTGGAAAAATGTTGAGATATCCTTTGATATAATCGGGCATTTTCATCATTCTAAGTTTAGAACAGATAACATGTCCAGATTTACCGGCATTTTTATTGAGAACTTTGGCATTGCGTATTTCCAAATTGCGTTTTTTCATCTTTTCTAGGAATATTTTGGCTTTATTGGGATTTTTCGGGAGTTTTTGTCGATTTTTATCCTTTTTACTATGAACTCCACATAGGAATTGATTATTGCTTAAAAAATAGGCAAAGTTATTGCAAGGGGTATTTTTAGATTTGATAGTGCCTTGGCATTGTTTTTCTCCATAATAGTTCATTTTTGGTAGTACTATATGATTGATTTTTAAATAATAAATTGAAAATCAATTTTTCTGAAAAAATAAAATGAATTTTATTATGTATGAAATATATTTTCTTGTGTCATTTATAAAAATGAATTTTGACATAGTATCGACGATGTTCAGTTATTTACAATGTCGTCATTGGTGGCGCCTAGGTTTTACTTCCAAGAATTATTACGATTTGTGGAAGAAATATACGGAGGAATATCGATTCATGATATCAGAATATACATGTGAAATCGACAAAGACCCTGGAGATGAAACGTCGTTTTATGGGTATGAAACCAAGATAATTGGTATTTACGATCGATATGACGATGCATATAAAGTTGCATTTAAAATGGCATGTAAATTTGGATATGCAGTAACATGGTGGCCAGAACAGCAAAATGTTCTTTTCAAAGGCTTAGGCGAGTGTCACGATGATGATGATTGTAATATTTTACATCATGGAGTCTTGACGCTACATTATATTCAAATATGAATTAAAAATGAATTATTTTTCAATTAGTTTGATAGTTTTTATTGAGATAGTAAAAAATGAATTACGATGTATTAACTAATATTCTTGGTTATTTAGAAATGTATGATTGGTTATGTTTTGCTAATGCAAGCAGGAAACATCATTTGATATGGAAGAAATATGCAAAAGGTTGGCGATATGTCATACATTGTCGGGATTATACATTTAGTGGTAGCCCGGCATCACTTATATATGGTGTACTTGATGATTTATTGGCTGCATGTGAATATTGCAAAAATATAATTAAAAGTTTTCATGGTGTTTGTAGAGTTGAATTTAAGCAAGGGTGTAATTGTATTTATGAAAAAATTCATAATAGGTCTTATGCTATTAAAATACATCGGTAATAATTTATTTTAATATTAATTTGATGATAACGAGGTAAAAGATATTATATAACTTGTGCTCTTGATCTTATGTGCTTAGGGAAAAATTGATTAATTTATTAATAATTAATAATTATTAATAAATATTATAAAAAACAATGAATTATGATGTTATATCGACAATATATGATTATCTATATTATTACGAATGGTGGCGTCTAGCATTTACTTCCAAAGAATATTATGATTTATGGTTAAAACATACAAAAGAATATAAATTTATCGTATCGAAAAATGCATGTTCGGTTTTAATAGATCCAGAAGAAGATATTAAATTTCATAGTGATACGAAAATAATAGGTATTTATGATAAATATTCGAAAGCATATAAAAAAATGAGTAAAGTAACACATGATAAATATCATTATGGTATTAATATGCCCGATAAACAACAAGGGATTTTATTCAGATGGACATTGAAATATCATGAAGAAGATTATCCAGTTATCATAAATCATGATACGATTATCATACATTATGGATGTTTCAAAAAATAAATTTTATTATGACAAAAACAAGAAATTTGAAGTGTTTTTAGAAAAGTATTTAGGGAAGTGTTTTTTGAGCTCTTTTTTTTAAAAAAAGAGCATGATAATGTATTAAGCGCACGTAAAAAATGTAAGGATGAATATGAAAGTGAAAGGGGCGATAAAATTGGAATTGAAAAAGGATTATATGGTCATACAGTTGAAAGATATAAACTTGAACGTACATATTATCAAAGTACTATTCACATAAATTATATTATATCTTACGATAAAATAAATAAATAATGTATATGCTTTTATGACGATTCATTTTATGTGCTTAGGGAAATGAGTGGTATGGGCGGGTAGCATAATTCAAACTCGCGTATTTTTAAAAGCATTTGAAATGAAAACCACCCATACCGGACATAATTCTAAACACCCTTCCCATATATAATAATCTAAAACAACTTAAAGATATAATACATAATAGATTTATAAAAATGAGCACAAAAAAATTAGACGAATTAAGCACAAATGATTACTGGAAAAGCATTAAGAAGATATATACAATTTGCAGAAAAAAATATCTTACTCATAAAGATGAACAAACATTAATTAAAAATATTGATTTAAGAGATAGATATGGACATTCATTATTAACATACTATTTACTAAAAGGACGTGATATAAATATTGTACATAAAATGATAAATAATGGACATAAATTAATAATTGATGATTTATATGATATTTTATACTCACTTTGTCACAGTTTAGATTCAAATTGTGATAATCATATATTTGAATGTATCAATGTTAAAATATATTTTATTATTGATAATATAATTAAATACAATATAATTAATAAAAAACAGATTACTATGTATATATTAAATCATGTCAGATATAATTTTAATTATTACATATTTATAAAAAATATAATAAAAAGAAATGTATTTATTCATAACTTACCAAATTATAATATTGTTTATTATTCTAGTGATATTAATGTTATTAAAATGTTTTATGAAAATTTTACAATGGATAATATTAAAGATGATATATTTGAAAATATTATATATGGATACAAAGAATTAAATATTGAATATATAAAATTTATAATTGAAAAAAAACCTAATTTAATAACGGATAATATGTTATATGAATTAATTAGGAAAATATCATTAAATATTGATAATATAAATGGGTTTAAAAATATATATAATATATTTAAATTTATATATTTAATAAGAGATAAACCAGACAAAATTAAAGAACATTGGAAAAAAATTATTATAAAATTTTTAGAGAGAAAACCACATTATAACATGATTTATGTAATATTGGCTGGTATTATGTTAGGGGATTTAAAGGATTTTCCAGAAGGTTTTGTAAAAGGACTACGTTTAACTAAAAATAATTTTGAAGAAATAATAAAAAATAATATAATAGTATTACCTAATTCATTTGTAAATCCAACTTTTAGTACAGATAATTGCAATGGTATATATCCAATATATTTATTTTATGAAGATTTTGAAGAAAAACATAAAAATCAACTGAATGATATGTATGAGGAAGATCAAGGTGATTATTTATTTAATTTATATCCATTTATACATAATGCTATCAGACATCATTATTCAAAACAAGAATGTATTGAAGAAAAGAAAAAAATATTTGAATATATTAAATCAATTAAATAATATATTATTCATTAAAATATTTATTTTACTTTTTCTCTTTATTTTTTATAAAATTTAAAAAATCATTTACATGTTCTTTTAAATTTTTTTCAGTTCCATCATATTTATATGTTTTTCGTCCATTTATTCTTTTTCCATCAATACGAGCATCATATATTAATTGTATTTTATCATCTTTTTTATGTTTTTTACTTATATATTTTGGTAATTTATATGAAGTATCCACAATATCATTTTCAATATTATACATTTTTTTTTCATATTCCCTAAATTTATCAATAATTGATACTTTTGTTGATTTTGTAGTTGACCAATATTTACATTTAGGATGTTTTTCTATTCTAAAATATTTTCTATCAGGTTTTTTATCATGACAATATCTAAAAAATACTGGTTGTAAACCACCATATTCTTCATCTATGATTTTTTGTATTTCAACTGGTAATTTTTGATATTTCTCTGATCTTTTTTGTGGACCAATATTTGAGTTTTGAACTGATTGAGTCACTATTCTAAGATTACTTAATCTATTATCTAATTTATTTCTATTGATGTGATCAACAGATAATTTATTTCCATCACCCTTATGTCCATAATAATTCATTAATACCTGATGAAGACATAAATGTTTTTTATTATAATATCCATAAATATATTTCATATTATGAAGATACCATGAAGTATTGATATATTTATCCATTTTATCTAAATCTAGTTTTGTAAAACAATCATATCCAACATACATTAAAATATATCTTTCATCATTATTTTTATCATAAATTTTAAATTTATTATTTTTATATCTTTTATGATCTTCTATCACTACATTTTCATATTTTTCATGAATTAATTTACTTAAATCATCTAATGAATATGATTTATTCACTGGTTTTTGTTCTTTATTTTCTTTTTTATATGTCGTTCTTTCCAAATTCTTAAAAATATTATTTAAGAAATTATTATCAGTATGTTTAATAAAATATTGTGATTCTTTCCGTCTATTATAATTTGTAATGATGTGATGAAGATATAAATGTTTTGTTGAAACAACATATCCACTTTTATCTAAATGAAATATTAATTCACAATTATTTTTCTCTTCATATTCCTTAATTTTTTCATATGATTTTTTACATAATATAATATGTTTATCATTTCCAATATACATTAAATATTTATCTTTATCTGTAATCCATATTGGATTTTTTAAGACAAAACAATCAATCCCTCGTTTTGTATAATTGCCTTTCATAAAATCAATAATTTTATATTTATTTTTAATACTATTGTAATATTTGTGATTAATTATTACATTCTCTTTTTGTAAATCATATTTATTTTCATTCTTAAATGTAATTTCGAGATTTTCAAATGAATGCCCATACAATAAAAATAATAACGAATATTTCTTAGTATTCACAATATAATATGGGTATTCATCATCTTTATTGAAATGAAAATATTTTTTACTATTATTAATTTTTAAGTAATCATCTAAATCTAAGTAAAATTTATTCTTATTTTTTCTAAAGTGTACTGTTACAATTTTAGTTTCTTGGTCGATTTCGGCATTATTCATATTATTGGTTTATAATAGTATGAATAGTTATAACTTTAAGTATCTTAATAATACTAAAATCAAATTTTTAAATTTTATATAAAAACATAAATCTCAAAACGTATATAAAATATATACAACAATGATATCCATGCATTTAGTTACTATAAGCAAGCCCACCCATACCGCTCATAATTCTTAGAACGTTATAGTTGGTAGCATAGACACGGATCTTAGAGCCAAGAGCAGCCTTGGGGGTAAGCTGAAGCTGGAGAGTAGCGTTATCGATACGGGACATATTGCAAGTGCCGGAAGGCTGGTGCTCCTCGGGCTTGAGAGCGAAGGAATACACGTTGATACCAGTGACAGGGACATTGGTGTGGTGCTGGTAAGGCTGGACAAGGTTGAAGTAGGAGCCGAGTCTCTCAACAAATCTGTCGTGACCGTTAAGCTGGAGCTTGGCACGGACGGTGGGGTTTCTACCAGCATTGATAGGACCGAAACCGGCGTGGTCAGCGTAGTCAGCAGCAGTGGTGAGGGCACTGAAGTCAGTGGGGGCAAGGTTGCTGGCGTTGGGACCAGGGCCAGCAGGGCTACTGAGGCCAAGAGGTCTCATCTGAGCATTGGTAGTGCCAAGAGCACCTCCAACACCAAGACCACCAACACCACCTGCACCCTGAACAACGTTGCCGGAAGCAAGGTTGGCGTTGTTGGCAAGGAAAGTGGCGTACTCGGCATCAACGTCACCAAGACCAACGAAGGGGAACACATCAGTGTCACCATCAACATTAGTGAAGACAAGCTGAGAAGGATCAGCAACGCCGTTGGCGCCGAGACCAGCATCAGCATCGTAGTCATCAGTGTAGTTATTCCACTGGTTAAAACCGGCCTTGACCACGTCATCTCTCTGCACAACCCAGACAAGCTCCTTGCAAGGGTGGTTGAAATTGAGCTTCACCTTAACGTTGGTATTGACGGTGGATTCGTCACCAGTAAATTGAAGCTGATCAATGAGGTACTCGTGAGAAGTCTGGGCGAATCTGCGTCTCTCGTCAGTGTCGAGGTAGATGTAGTCGATGAAGAGAGCTGCGTACTCGAGGGAAGGAACGCAGAAAGCATCGTATCCAGCAGTGGCACTGGCACCGCAAGCGGTGGAGACAGAGGTAGAGACGTAGCACTCACTCTTGGGTCTGAACTCAAGGTTGAACTTGACCTCATGGTACTGAAGAGCAATAAGAGGAAGAGCAAGACCAGGGTTTCTGCAGAACCAGAACTGGAGCGGCACGTAAAGGGTAGTGGCATCAGTGCGGGTAAGACCAGTGCCGGTAAGGGCAACAGTGTTACCAACCATGTTGTCATAACCAGACTTAAGGCCAGCAGGGATGGTGAGCTCGTTCCAGATGGTGAGCCAATCACCGTAGTGCTTGTCGATTCTCTGACCACCGATCTCGACCTCGACCTGCTTGATAAGCATGTGGCCAACATAGTTGACCCATCGGAAGAAGTGAGACGAAACAGTGGATTCGACAGAGGGGAGAGTCACCTGAAGGTAGACTCTGTGGATAAGGTCACCGTTTCTAGAAACAGTGCAGGTAACTCTCTTGCCGAAGTCAGCAGTACCGTTAAAGGTCTGCTCGATAGACTCCATGGAGAAGTTAGTGTGTCTTCTGTAGACAACCTTGAAGAAGGTAATCTGAGGATTACCCGTAAGATAGATATCTTGTGCGCCATAGGCAACTAACTGCATTAAACCGCCTCCCATTTTTTTATATTATTACAAAAGAAAAAAATTTATAATAATGAAATTAATTAAAAAATAATTAAAAAATAATAATTATATAACGTTGCCACTTTATTTACTCAATTAAATTTTTTGTAATAAAATGTTTTAAACAATCATCCAGATTTATTTCCTTTTTTAGTTGCACTGTTGGTTTTAAAAATTCAAATTGATCTTTTCCTATACATTTAACAGTCCATCCATCAGACAATGCATTGTAAATAAATAACATCTTTTTTATCTTTGTTGGAGTTAATTCACCCTTCTTAAGCTTGGAATTTATCAAATAATTTCCAGTTTCAGTATTTTTCACAACCTTTTTAGTATTGTTTAATGATATATCCATTTTAATTTATTTTAATCCTTGATAAAAATATTTTGAATTAAACCTAAATTGTTAAAATTGTGCCTAATAAAAATGATATGTATCGTGTGTCGCGTATTATTTATATTACTTATACTCTTTATGTATCTAAGTACTTAAAGACTTTTTATATAAAATATATTATAAAACATATCATATGTTTAATAATTATAAGGGGCCGAAAGTGAAAAAGAATGACAAGCGGATTACTTTGGATGCTAAACATAATGAAATGATAGCATCTTTTAAAAAGATGAAAAAAAACCTTCCTATAATAAAATCCCAATTTATTAAATATTTACAAGAATATCAAGAATTGAAAAAAAAAGAAAAAAAGCTAATGTCTATAGCAGATTTTGAAAAAATGGATGAATTAAAGAAAATTTGCAACAATCTTAAACAACAAATAATTGATATTCAAAATAATACTGAAGAAAGACAATACTTTATGAATGTCGGTTATCTTTTACATGATTATCATCAAAACAAAAAAACAAATAAAAAAAATTTAAATAACAATGATTTTTTATTAAATAATAAAAAAAAAAATAATGAAAACACAGAAGAAGATAGTAAATATCCAAGTGTTCTCGAATTTTTTGACAATAGAGAAAAAACAGAAAAAAATAATAATAAAGAAATAAGTTATACTAATGTCAAAATATCCGATTTCGTTACCACCGAAGTTGGATATAAAAGAGCCGATACCCTATATGATTATCTCAAACACGTCGATAAAAATTTCGTTCCCAAAATAGAATTCTTTATGGATTATGACAAATGCATTGACTGTAATATCGAAATGACTATCGACCCAATCGATGGACTCCAAATTTGCGATAAATGTGGCAGACAAAATAGACTGCTCATCGAAAGCGATAAACCTAACTTTAAAGATCCTCCTCCAGAAGTATCATACTTTGCTTACAAGAGAATAAATCATTTTAATGAGTGCTTGGCGTTTTTTCAAGGAAAAGAATCTACTGATGTTCCTCATGAAGTCTTTGATAAAATTATTATGGAGATCAAGAAGGAGAGAATTACAAATTTGGCCAAATTGGATTATGATAAGATCAGGGCTTATCTAAAGAAACTGAAGCTCAATAAATATTATGATCATATTCCACATATACTGAATAGAATCAACGGTCTTCCTCCACCCGTCCTAAGCAAGCAACTTGAGGAAAAATTGAGATCTATGTTTAAACAGATTCAAAATCCATTTAGAGTGGTATGTCCAAAGGCCAGAAAGAATTTCATTTCCTATTCATATGTGCTGCATAAGTTCGTACAGTTGCTGGGATTCGATGAATTTAAAAGTTGTTTTCCACTTCTTAAAGATAGAAATAAATTGCATCAAACAGATTTGATTTGGAAAGGAATTTGCAAAATTCTTGGATGGAAATTTATTAAATCTATTTGAAGGAATTCTACCTGAAAGAATTCCACCTGAAGGAATTCCACCTGAAGGAATTCTGTTTGAATTCCACTTGAAGAAATCTTTTAATATATATAAAATGACTAACAGATACACAAGAACAAATCATTTTATAAGCACTATTAACTCTTATAAATTTCCTTCAGAAAAAATAAATGATGTTGTTGATGTTTTCAGATCTAAACAAAAAGAAAATATCAATAATATAAAACAATGCTTAGATGATAAAGTCCCACCTGAACTTACAAATCATATCATTAGCTATCTCAGAACAAATAATATCATTAGTATTACTGCAATTAAAAAATATTTAAGAGAAAATAAATCATGGAAATATGATGATATAACAATGTGTCTGATTTCTGATAAACTACCTACTTTTTCACCAAATGATACACGTAAATTATGCGATATGTTCGAGAAAGTAAATGATACATTTAATACAATTGAAGAGTATGTTAGTAATAAATTATTTTCTTTAATTGGTTATGATGAATATTGTTTTTCTAAGTTAAAATTCCGTAATGACAATAAAAAAAATGATAAAATATGGAAAAAAATATGTAATGAACTTCATTGGCCATATTTATTATAATCTAATTTTTAGGTATATATGCCAATTTATGAACCAACGAAATGGAATGATAATAAATATATTAGGAAATCTCACAATTGTTATGCATATGCATTGGATAAAATTGATATGAAAATGGCGAAACAATGTAAATCTATTATTAAATCCGGAAAAACATGGAAATGTCCTCGTATTCAACCCGCAGGATACCTCAATAATAAATCTACTAAAACTTGCAAAATTATGGAAAAAAGAATGATATCCGATAGACCAGATATTAAAAAAGCAAGCTTGGTTGTTCCGAAAGGATATTATAAAATTGCATTAACATGTAAATATAATAAAACCGATTATCATTTTTACAGACAGGATGATAATGGTTTTTGGAGCCATAAAAACTCTTGGCGCAAGGCAACAAATAAGGATGCGCGAGGTAGGTTAATTCATGATCCAAAAAAATGCGATAGAGGTGTTTTTACAATATTTTGTGGATATTATATTGTTAAAATTTAATCATTAAACTTAAAGTTTTCAGTCATATATAAATATATGGCTAAAATCATTGAAGGAGATAATGTCTGTGCTATCTCAATGGAAGAAATTGAGACAGATGACTTTTACATGACATGTGATGTATGTCATAAAAATTATAAATCTAATATATTGAAAGAATGGTTACAAAGAGATAATAGTTGTCCCACCTGTCGAAGTCCATGGACAACACAGGAAAAACCTAGATTGAAAGAATATAGAAATTGCAAACCTAAAGAACGGGGTTTTTCCAGTGGTATGTATGCAATGGGAAAATTAATGGAATTATTTGGTCCAAAAGATATGAATCTAGAAGGATTTGCAGATAAAGTAAAAAATGATGTCGAAATAGGGATTTTTGATGATATTATGGAGAAGATAAATGAAAAATATAATAAGAAGAATAATAATCCATATATTACATTAGGATTATCGCTAATTTATAGTGCAATCTTAGAAAGATTTTCTTAATTATTTATATATGAATTTGAAAGTTATCCTAAACGCATTATTAATCATTCTGATTTTACATCTTTTCATTCAGAATACCGATTTGAAAGAAGTGATTGGCCAAGAAAATTTTGCTAATGCAGCCCCAGTTGCTGATGATCAAACGATGAATTTCTTAATGAAAGGTGGAAATACTGTCGTTAATGTAGGACAAAATGAAGATGTTAGAAGCAAATTAGTAGATTATGTCAAGAGAAATACTGCTTCTTATTTTGAAGTTAATAAAAACGCTTTAGGAGATTCCAATATGGATGTTGCACCAAGCAATGTTTATCAACATGATAATAATCATCCTAATTTTGAATCTAATGTAGCAAATATCTCTAAATTTTATGAAAATAATTTCGATAATATGGATCAAAAAGCACTTGAACAAGCACCAGTCAATCAATCAGATTTATTAATGGTTCAGCAACCACAAACCATTGACAATGTGAGCAAACAAGCATGCAATATAGATGAAAATGCTAATGTACCTGTTATTATCGATCAGCAATGGTCATATCAGAATGAAGTACCAATGAATGGTGGTGCATTTATGGGATCTGTTACAGGTTTCTGTGATCATGATGCACAGTATTCGGTTTATGACACATCTAAATTGAATGTGAGTTCATGTGTAGATGGGGCGTTTGAAGTTGGTGCGGCAAAAAATGATATTAGAAAACCAGATATAGTAAATTAATTTTTTTTTCTTAGGTTAATATATAAAATGCGAGGTGGTGCACGTTATATAAAAGAAAATACTAAAAAATTACGTAAAATGATAAATAATAACAAAAATGAAGATGAAATTATCGATCATATTAAAGAAACGTTAAGAGAAAGGTTACAAAATGAATATGAAAGATTAAAAAATAAAAAAAATTTTAAATTACATGATTTATATGCTATGTATGAGCTTGAAGGAGATAACGAGATTAATAAATTAAGTAATATATTTTTCTGGGATCCAAACAACAATAAACTTCATAAAGCATTTAATAATGATGTTGTTACATTACCAGATGTATATAATGAAGAATGGCGTTTTTATGTATCTTATTTTAATGGTGATCATTATAAACATGGAATTGTTTTAGCTAATCCAAAACACAATAGAAATTTTGAATTTAAACTTGGTAGATTTAGTAATAGTAATTTCCCAACGCTACATAAATCACCAAGTCCAAAGAAGAAATCTCCAACTCCTACGAAAAAACCTCAAACTCCTACGAAAAAACCTCAAACTCCTGCGAAAAAAACACCAACTCCTACGAAAAAACCTAAACCTAAGAAAAATACTAATCCATCTAGAATATTCTTGCAAGCATTAAAAGAAGCGGGAATTAAAAAGAAATCATTGAATCCCAAGACTGAATCATTGAATTCCAAGGCTAAACCATGGTCTCCTAAAAGTCAATCTGGTGGATATGTAAATATAAAAGGAGGAGGAACCAGAAAAGTTCGTCATTATAATAATGGAAAGCCTTACATTCTCCTTAATGGACGCAAGGTGAAAATCTAGATTTAACCTTATCACGGTGGTTGAGTTTTTGACCTATGTTTAAATACGTTTAAACATAGATTTTTTATAAAATTATCCTTTATAAAGCACCACGACATAATT
>JGI10211J34971_10000864_pt1 | contig 25360 bp, 28 predicted proteins | sample Etolagsediment_FD_34971 | JGI IMG/M metagenome (IMG submission 34971)
TTTTTTAAATTTTTTATTATATTTTTTAAATTTTTTATTATATTTTTTAAATTTTTTATTATATTTTTTAAATTTTTTACATTTTCTTTTATGTTTTAAAAAATGTTTAGAACTAATAATTTTCTTAAAAATCATTAGTTTCATTAATATAAAAAAAATTTCGTTTAATCTAAATATTTGTATTAAACATACCACTATCAGAACTACTTGTATGGTAGAAATAATCAAATGTTTCTCTATTTTCATTATATTGCTTGACATCAATATTTATAACTTCACCGTTTTGGCTATCAGATGGTAAGAAATGAGATAAAATATTATTTAAAAATAAACAAACACTATCATGAGATGTTAGATTATAACTTTCATAATCTTTTTCATTGAGTAAATCTTTAATATAATCCATTTCAATTAAAATAGTAAGCATTTCTTCAACTGTTTTATAATTATCTCCTTTTGAAACAAATGCTTGTTTATTACCAGTTTCATTCATATAGACGAATAGTTTATACGCTTCAAAAATCATAATTTCATTATTCGTTTTATGATCTTTAATGATTAAGTAAATAGGATAACATTTATTATCTAAATCTTCATCTGATATTGAACTACTATTCATCCATTGATGAATATCACGACATATAATTAAATTATTAATTTTTGTATTATCAGCATTATGAAGATGAAAATTCCAATAAAAATCAATATTATCACTTGATCGTAAATTAAATATTGGTAAATTTTTATTATTATCATTTACTTTAAGTTCAAAATAATGATTTTCACGATCAGTATATTCATTATTCATTTTTTTAACTTTATTTACATAAGGTTTAATATTTAGTGTTTTATCTACCTTTTTATTCTCGCGTTTTTGCTTTATATGTTGATGAATTTTTTTAATTGAATTTTTAATATTCTCTAATATATTTGATTTTTTATGTTGATTATCTTGATTATCTTGATTATCTTGATTATTTTCATTATCTTCATTATTTTCATTATTTTCATTATCTTTATTATTTTCTTTACTTTTGTTACTTTCTTTGATTTCATTCATTTCATTATCTTTATTATTTTCATTATTTTCATTCTCTTCATTATTTTCACTCATTTCACTCATTTCATTATCTTCAGTTATAAAATCTGGTATTTTATTTAATTTTTTATTAATAAAATCTTTCCATGATTTTGATGATTTTTCATTTTCTATAGGTGATGGATTATTATTTATAAAAAAACCTAAAATACTAATAAGTAGTAATATCATTGCCATTTTTGGATTTTCTTTTTTAGTAAATAATAGAAGACCAGATAGTATAAGACTTGTATAATTTTTAAAAAACTTTTTAATCTTTTTGGAATCAAATAATTTCATTCTATATAATAATAGTATATTTTTTTTATTTAATATGAAATTAAATATTAATAATCATGGGTAATATACAAAATTTAGTTTGCCAAGATAATAATTTTTTTGATAATAACTATGAGTTTGATTGGATATCAAATCAAACATGGTTTATAGATACACAATGTATTTCTAAAAAAAATAATTATACATTAGAGAAAGGTTTATTTAAAATTTTATCAAAATCAAAATGTATTTATTTTTTATCGAAATGTATTCAAAATAATCAAATAGATAATTTATTATTTCATTTAAAAATCAATTATCAATTAATAAATGAACAAGTCGAATTTATATTTTATATAAGTCAAAAAAAGGTAAACTCTATTTTTGAGAAACCTTCTCAATATATTATATCAAAGATAATTATTAAGAATAATCAACTTTTTTATGTTAATGATAAAGATCATCTTATTAAAATAAAAAAACATGATGAAAATCATAAGAATCAATTAAATTATAAAATTACTTTTGATTTCAAATATATCGAATATTTAATAGTAAATGAGATATATGATAATCATCAAGAATCTAAAAATATGTTTGAAATGAATAAAGATTTATTTTATTTAAATATTTATATACAAAGTTCAGTTCAAAAAAAAGATAATTATGTTCATTTTAGAATTTAAATTTTTAAATAATAGTATGAGAATTGTATTTATTTTACATAATCTTTTTGAAATAAAAAATGGTGTAAGTAATAAATATATTCATTTTATTGATTATTTAATAAATAATAAAATTGATTATTTATTAATTACATGTTTTAATCAAGATTTAAATATTGAATATTATAAAAAAAAATATAATATAATTATTGAAAAAGGAATAAATATTCCATTTTATAATTTAATTAAGATACCTAATATTAATTATTCAACACTTATAAATCATATTCATGAAAATGATTTAATTATATTCAATGGTGAATTATTCATGTTTTATGAAATATTTATTAAGTTAAAGAAAAATAAAAGATGTATTCTTATTCCAAATTGGCATACAAATTATGATTTCTATTATGAAATATATTTTCAATATTTACCTCAATTTAAAAATTATAAAAATATTTTATTTCAATATTTAAAAAAAAATATATTTGATGGTTTAATATGTACTGGACCTTTAATTCAAGGTGAATTTTTGAATTATAATTCTCATATATTCAATGCAAATGAAATTTGTTTAGAAAATTTTGATTCTTATAAAATCAATAATTATAAAAAAAAAGAATATAATTTTATGTTTACTGGTCGAATTAGTATAGAGAAAAATATAGATTTTTTATTAAATATATTTGAATATTTATTTGATTCTAAATTTAATGATTATAATTTAAAACTTCATATATTAGGTATTGGACCTTATTTAAATGAATTAAAACAAAAAATTTCAAATAAAATAAAAAACAATATTTTATTTTATAATGAAATAGATTATCATAAACTAAAATTGATTTATGGCAATTTAAAAAATAGAATATTTGTTAATCCATCAAAAAGTGAAACATTTGGTAAAACTTCTATGGAAGCAATACATGCTGGAATACCATTATTTTGCATTAAATGTCCTATCAATGAATCATTATATAATGAAGAAAATTCATTTTTATTTGAAACAAAAGAAGATTTTTTAAAACAATTAATAATATTTGATGCTTTAAATAATAAACAAAAAGAAAATATAATACACAATGGTTATAAATTAGCAAAAAGGTATGATCAAAAAATTGTATATAAAAATATGTTAGAATTTTTAAGAAATTTAAATTTTAATGAATTAAAGAATGATGAAAATAAAAATTTACATCATTATCTTCAAAAGACAATTAAATGGTCATTTACTTTTTTTGAAAAATAATAATTATATTGAAGATAATTTTTTTTTCAATAATTTCATTTCTTTTTGTAATTTTTCAATAGTTTCACTTTGCTTTTGAATAATTTCTTGTGATGCTTCAACTGTTTGTTCTAACTCATCTTTCATAATTTCGGCTTGTTTCATTTTACGAAAAAAACGTGTATTATGAATTATTTTTTTATTATCTTCTGCATAAGTATAACGTTGTGCTGAAAATAGTTTTCCTTCAATCCCTGCTAATTGAACATATTGAGGTTGAATGCGTACTAATAATCCTCCAAAACGGAATAATTCGCATTTATTTTTTTTATCCCATGAAATATAACGGATATGTGTATTGGGATTTATATAAGGTAATTCTTTTTGATCAATTTCTTCATAATCTTTTAAATAATGTTGAATACTTTTTTCATCTTGAACACTTTCTGTTTTTGTTTTTTTCGGACGTGCATAAGTGGTTGGGTCTAAACGTGGAACATATTTTGAACTCATTTTAATAATTAATATTATTTTAATTTTAAATAAATATCTAATTCTTTTTTAATGAATACAATTTCAATTTTTATTTTTATATTTTTTATGGGAATAATTATTTATTATATTAGAGTCAAACAAATTGAAAATTTTAATGTTACATGGACACCTTATATTATTGATAAATATAACCAACCTGGATATAGTAATTATTTTTATCATAATAATTATATGTATCCGACTTATTAATTATTTTTTACTTTTTTAATTTAAAATCTTATTTTAAAGTAGGATGACTATTATTGAAACACATCATATCTATTTAGTAAATCAAGGCTTAAGTTGTCAAGAAATAATTAAAAATATAGAACATTGTTTAAGGAAAAATAAAATAGAAACATCAAAGTTTCGAAGTAATTTAATCAATTTAAAAAAACATAAAGAAAATCAATTAAGTGTCAATGGAATTATTGAAATACGTGAATCTCGTAAAAATAATGATTTAAGTGATTTATCAAAAAAAGCAAATTTTTTTAGTATTTTATCAAGACCATGTATTGAAAGTGGAATTATTTTTAGTAATAATATACAAAATGCACAATTAAATATTCTTCCTTTCAAAGGAAGTGATTTACAATTAAGAAAAAATAGTAATCTTACACAGTTTAAGGAAAGTTTTGGGGGAAAATCAAATAATTTAAAAAAATATTGGAATATACCTAATAATTTAATAAATAAAAGTGCTCAAATAAAATTAAATTGGAGTTTAGTAGATAAAGTGGATTTAAGTAAAATTTCGTATATAAAATTTGAAAATTTAATACAGATATTAGAAAAATATGCATTAAGTTTGAGTACAAATACTCCGTTATTTTTATTTGTGAATGAAGAAATTATGATACAGTATTTAAAATTAATTAAAAATAAAAAGTATGTTTATAATCGAAATATAGTAATAGAGAATAGTTCTGTTATTAAATTAGAATTAAAAGTTGAAAAAATAAGTAGTAGTCAAATTAAGACGCATTATTCATCTTATCAAAAAATATACCCGACTAAATTCAACTACGAACCTCTAAAAATAATAAACAATCAATTTTATTATCATTATAAAAATACCGATTACTGTATTATGAATAATCAAATAACTAATTACGTGTCTCTAATTTATCCATTAAGATGTCATAATGAAGAAACATATAAAAAATGTAAAGATATTCTTAATAAAAAAAATAATAATATTATAAATACTAAAATAATGAATAATAAAAATAAAAATATAAAAACAAAACACACAAATAGTTTTGAAAATGTATTTAATGACTTAAAGGTATAAAATATATTTAAAAAAAAAAATGAATTTTATTGTTCAAAATGATTGGTTAAACCAAAAAATGACAGTAAAGAAAGATGTACAAGATATAATAAACCTTAGCATTCAAATCATTAAATCAAACCCCTATAGTAAAGCAAGAAAGTTAATTAGATCAATAGAAGTAAATGGTAGAAAGATACCGGTTAATTTAGCAAACAATATACATGATGAATATTCCAAATTTCATATTAACAATGATAATTATGAAAAATATTCAAACAATGAATCTAAATATAGAATAAAAAAAAAAACATATTAAATAAATTTTAAAATACAAAAAAAATAATAATTATTATTATTTTTTTTTTTATAATATTTTTAAAAAATAAAAAAAATGAATTTATTATTATCATTTTTAAAAAGAACAAAATGGATAAAAAGAAACAAAATCAATGCCATGCTATTAAAACATATAATGCCCGTCCTAAAGCATGGGAAGACATTCAAAAAGGAAACAATGTATTTATGATGTATCAATTAGTAAATAATAGAATAAAAGAAAAACTCGTATCTCAATGCGGTGGTTATGGAGCAAATGGTGGATGTTTCTGTAAAAATCATTTAAAAACCAAGAATATTATTAATGTAAAAGAAATTGAAACTTTTTTTGAGTCTCATAAAGAAGATAGTGTTATTCATCCTACAACGAAAGATGAAATTACATTTAAGAAAATGAATAATTCGGACCCACATTTTGTAAATATGGCAGTTCAAGGAAATACAAAAAAAATAAAATCAACTATGTATGATTTTAAAAATTTTGATGATCCTATATTGCTTATTTTGAATGATCGTGATCCCAGATTAAAGGATGATCTACGTTTATTTTCTATTGAAAAACTACAATCATCAAATAAATTTGTAAAGAAAGAAAGTAATGAAACAATTGAAAAAATAGAAGTTCAAAAAAATCAAGATAATAAATTAGCAGAAAAATTAAAGAAAATGACATTAGAAAAAGAAGAAAGTAAATTATATATCAGTGATGATGAAATGTCTGAATTAAGTGATCATGACGAAAATATTTCTAAAGAGATTGAACCTAAACTTGAACTTGAACTTGATTCTGATAGTGAAATCATTGCTGAAGAAGATGATGATAGTGCTATTTCTGCAATTTTAATTAAAACAAAGAAAGGCAAAGAATTATATTTAGACCCAAACACGTTATCTGTCATTGAACCTGAAGGAGATAATGAAGGAGATATTATTGGTCGTCTTATTGAAACTCCTAAGAAATATGGTACAATTGAAAAAGATAATAAATATTGGACAGTAATATCGAAGATTTATTATGAAGATCATAATAAAGATTACTTGTATGATGTTTTAAATTATCGTCTTTTTGACGATGAATTTAAACTCATTGGAAAGGTATATAAAAATAAAGAAGATAAATTTCAATTTCAATTTAACAAATAAATATAAGATCTTTTTTTATAATAAATAATAGATGAAGAAAAAACATGTTTTATTTCAAGAGAAAAAAAATAAACCACCGTTTGAAATTGAATGTTTAATGGATGACATGATAGACCAAGTAAAGATTAATTTAATACCTTTTTTTAAAAAACAAAAAATTTTTCATCCTATTTCTGTTGATTTACGTTTTGATGAAAAAGTTGAAATGTTAAAAGATTATAAATATATAGAAGAAAATGACAATCCAAATATTGGTTATCATATGTTAGCTTTTCATAAAAACACGTTTAAATATAAATATGGTAGATATATAAAACGATTAGAAGATAATATTTATTTAATTAGGAATAGATATAGAGGATTACAGGTATCAAAAGAAACTCATTATATATTTGAAAAAAAAACACGAAATAAAAACAATCAATTACGCCAACAACTTGAAAATATACTTAATGGAAATATTAAAATAAAAAAAATAAAAAAATGATAAATATAAAGACATAGTCAGTAGTTATTATTATGAAAACTAAAATAATATGCATTATGCCAGTATGGGATGAACAAAATATGATTGGTCTGGCATTGGCAAGCAGTCGAAAATTTATTTTTGAATACATTATTATTATTCAAGATGGAATAGATAAAACAAAAGAAGTAATAGAATATTGTAAAAATTTATGGAATTTAAAAATAACGTATTTAGAAAGTCATTTAAAATTACGTCAAAAAAGAGAAATAATCATGAATTATGCAAAAGATTATGCTGATTATTTTATAATACAAGATGGTGATGAAATATTTTGTGATCATGCGTATGATGAAATTAAAAAATTAATAGAGAATAATATTACATTTTCGAGTGCTCCTATTGTATTTTTAGAAAACGATTTAAATCATACAACTATTAATGAAAAAGATATTATAATGACAAATCATCCATTTTTTTTTAAAAATTTACCAGATATTTATTTTCCAAATAGCGGAGATATGCCATGGTATGATCCAAACTGTAATTATCATTCAATAAAGCATTTTAAACACCCATTAAAATTTGATTGTAAAATTAAAAATTATAGACGCTTATTTTTACGTGAGATGTTTACACAATGGCATGAAAATGAAAAAGAGATATGTTCAATTGAAGAATATTGTGATAAACATCATTATCATGTTAAATGGTATAGAGATAATGTAAATGTTAATTTAAAATTAGAAGAAATTATCGACTTATGTAAAATAGATTATGAAAAAAATAAATTTAAATGGAATAAATTATATGATGAAAATAAATATTATAAAAAACCAAATATAATAAATTTTTTGATAGAAAAAAAAAAATTATTAGGCATTGAAGATTTAAAAGATTTAGAATTATTAAAATCAATTTAGTAAAAATAAAAATCTATTTAACAATTATGACTATATATTGTATATATTTATTATTTGTAATACTTATCATATGTTATATATTACTTGATTACCAAGTGGAAGAATCCAGGAAAAAAATAAAATATAATCAATTAAAAAATAAATATTTATTCATTCAAAATAATTTTCAAAATCCATATAAAATAGGTGATTTTGAAAATAAAAAGATAAAAGCACTTAAAAAATGTCACGTTCCAACATTAAACACTGAACAATGTTATAAATCAAATCAATATGAGTGTCCAATAGTGAATGGAAGTTATTTACAGTGTACTAATAATTATTTGCCAAAGCCAACTGAATTCAGTGCACCATGTAATAATCGTACATTTGAAATGACTCCTCCTCAAGAAAAAATATCTGAAAATTGTTATTATAATCAAATAGGATGGAATAGAGATAAATTTAAATTAAATTTATAATAAAAAAAATAATATATGTAATGAATAATGGTAAGTAGTTATGCTGATTTTGTTCAAAAAGATAAATTTACAATGGATATGAGTGATTTTAATAAATTAAAAAATGCTCAACAAATGAACAAATTATATTCTCAACAATATGAAGGAAATGAAAAATTAAATACATTAAAAGAAAATAAAAATATATATAATTTATCAATTCATAAATTAATTAATAATTTTAGTTTAATTTTAATGGAAATAATAAATGATATATCCGCATTTATAAATTCAAAAGATAAATCAATCAATTCATTTATGATTATATTTGTAAATAAAGAAAGACTTATGTATGTAGGAATTATGTTTTTAGTTATATCTTTAGGACTATGGTTTATAGATGTTAGTAAATAAAAAAATTTTTTTTAGATGAAAATAAATAATATGTTTATTTATATTAATGAGTGGTGTTATTAATCTTCGTAATATTGATAATGCAGAACAACCCAAAGAACTTGATCGTTTGTTAATACCTAATGAAATATATGATATAACGATTCAAAAAGATACAGATGCTATTGAAAAATATTTTTTAAAAAATCTTCGTTTTATGTCTCAATTTGTTGGTTTTAATTCTTATTTAAAAAAAGCAAATTATTTAGCAAGTGACAGAAAATGCGGTTGTTTTTATAAAGTACCATGGATTACAAAATGGGCTTCTGAAAATAATGAAACAAAAACAATATTATTATTTAATCAACAAGTAAAAGAATATAGATATATGATTCGTTATTGGTACCCAAGTCCTGAAATATCATATATGAGATATTTATCGTCTATTGCTTTAAATTTAATTTTAATTATAAAAAGATATATTTATAATAAATCAAATAATTTAGCATGTTCTGAATTACAATGTAATAAAAATATAGTTAATATATTTGGTAATTCTTATATACAATTAATTACTAATTTTTACAATATATTTTATTTAAAAAAATAAATAGGAGTAAAATTATGGATCCATTAGATGAATTTTTAAAAATAAATAACAATAGTAAATTAATAGAAGAAATTAGTGAAATATTTACTAACAATGAAATATATGAAGAAATCGGTTTAAATGAAAATAACTTTCAAGATTGTTCATTATCTACAAAACCAATTATATTACCAAATATTGCTGGTTTATTATTTTTTAGAAATTATAATATATTACAATGTGGAAATGTAATCATACCTGATATTTTTAGAATATGTTTTAGTATTCCACCTATTATTTTTAAAAAAGACCAAAATTTTACTTTAATATGTCCTAAAATAGGTATTGTAGGTGGAAATAATAAGTTTAATTTTTCAAGTCAACGAATACAACGTTTATTACCAGATAATATAATTAAAGCATTTTTTTATTTTGGTTACTCAAGTGACTTACATACAGATATTTCTTTTAAAAATGTAGAGGAACAAATTAATAATTATATATATTCTAAAAATAATAATCCAGATAAATTTTATAATGTAGAATATATATTTAATATTATTTATAGTCAAGATACATTACTTCAACAAATACTTTCTTTTAGTAGTACATTAAAATATATTCGAAATACAGAAATTGATGGAACTAATTTTTGTAATTATAAAGTAGGTTGGTTATTTAGTTATTATTGTTATACACGTCAAATAAATACATATAATATTTTCAATAATATAGATAATAAAAGTATATTTTCATATTCAGACTTAACTTTATTAAATTATGTATTAGATGAAAGTAATGAAAATTTCTCAATTGAAAAAATATTTTTATTTTTAAATAAAATTAGTGAAAATAATCCTCAATCTAAAGAATCTGTACAAGAATTTGAAAAAGAATTATCCGTTTTAGTTTTGAATAATATATTTAACCTTATTAAATTAGCAAATGAAGTAAAACAATATATTTTTGAAATTATTCAAAATATATTAAGTGATAAACAATATAAAGAACGAATTTATTCGTCACCTATATTTTTCAATATAACACAAAAATTATATTCAAATTATGTAAAAAATGAGATTTATCTTAAGAAATAATTATTTATAAATAACGTACTTTAAATATGTCATTAAATTTGGATAACCAAGATATTTTGGAATGGTTATAATATCACCTCTTTTATTAGCTTCATCTTTAATTTCATTGAAAAAATCGAATAATTTATCTTTAATCTGAAACTTAGTGTTGTCTATTTTACCATTTTCTTTATAAACGGCAAAATTACTAAAATTATCAGATAAACAATTTTTGATTAATTGAATAAGTGAATTTAAAACTTGAGATTGAGATACAGTATCACCTTCTTTTTTATTCATCATCTCTAAAACAAATAATGGTGCTTCTTTTTGAAGATTTACAAAATATTTACTTTTATCTTTATTTGCTTTCTTCTTTTTTTTCTCAAGTTTACTATTTTTTTTAATATCACCAATAGTTCTATTGAAAAAAGACAGTTCAGTTATTTTAATTTCTTTATATTTACTTAAAAAATAATTTACATTTTTTTCGTATTTATCATAATCTTTTTGTTTATCAAGTTTAATATCTTTCATATCTTCAATTAATTTATTGATTTGTTCTATTAATTCAATATATTTTTCAAATGGAATGTCTTTTTCATCAAAAATAGATGAATCATTTTCATGTTCATTGTATGTGTTTTCTTGGGTAGCACTCATTATATATATATTTAGCATTTCTCCTTTAAGTAAATTTTGTTATTATTTAAAAAGAATTTGTTAAAATTTTTGAATTTAAATAAATCTTTTTAGAATAATTATATGAATACAAATAATGATTTTTGCGTAATTAAAAGAAATGGTTCAAAAGAAGAAGTAAGTTTTGATAAAGTCACACGTAGAATAAAAAAATTATGTTTTAATTTAAATGAAAAAATAAGTCCAATATTAATTGCTCAAAAAGTGTGTAGTCAAATTTATAATAATGTGACTACAAAAGAATTAGATGAGTTAGCAGCACAAATTTGTATTTCTATGATTACTCAAGATTTAGATTATGGAATATTAGCAAGTAATATTATTATTTCAAACAATCAAAAAAGTACTTCTCCTTCTTTTAGTGAAACGATATATATTTTATATAATAATAAAGATAAAAATGGTGTAATTTGTCCATTGGTTTCTGAAGAATTATATAATATTGTTATGTTGAATAAAGATAAACTGAATGATATTCTTAATTATGATAATGACTATTTATTTGATTATTTTGGATTTAAGACACTTGAAAAATCTTATTTAATGAGGTCAAATGATATAGTTGTTGAACGAATTCAACACATGTTTTTACGTGTAAGTCTTGGTATTCATGGGAATGATTTAAAATCTGCTATTCAATCTTATAAAATGATGTCTGAAAAATATTTTACTCATGCTACACCTACATTATTTCATAGTGGAACACCAAGACCACAACTTGCTTCATGTTTTTTAATGGGAATGGAGGACAGTGTAGATGGTATTTATAAAGCAGTAAGTGATTGTGCTAAAATTTCTGCTGGTGCTGGAGGAATTGGATTATGTTTAAGTAAAATTCGTTCTAAAAATTCATATATTCGTGGTGCAAATGGCATTTCCAATGGAATTATACCATTGTGTCGTGTATTAAATGAAGTAGCCTGTCATATTAACCAGGCAGGAAAACGTCCAGGATGTATTGCTGTTTATATTGAGCCTCATAATATTGAAATATTAGAATTTTTAGAACTTCGTAAAAATACAGGAGCTGAATCGGAGCGTGCTCGTGATTTATTTTTAGCATTAACAGTTAGTGATTTATTTATGGAGCGTGTTGAAGCAAATGCTGAATGGTGTTTATTTGACGCGGATGAATGTCCTGGTTTGGACGATTCCTATGGTGATAAATATAAGAAACTTTATTTAAAATATGAAGAAGAAGGAAAAGAACGTAAAAAAGTACAAGCAAGAAAAATATGGAATTATATATTGACGAGTCAAATTGAAACAGGNACACCTTATATATTATTTAAGGATGCAGCAAATAAAAAAAGTAATCAGCAAAATTTAGGTACAATTCGTAATTCAAATNTATGTGTAATTGGAAATACTGAATTACTTACAAAAGAAGGGTATAAAGAGATTCATAGTCTTGAAAATCAAGAAATCGAAATTTGGAATGGTGTACAATTTTCAAAATCTTTTGTCAAAAAAACAGGGTCAAATCAAAAAATAATTAAACTACAATTTAGTAATGGAAGAAACATAGAATGTACTGAATATCATAAGTTTTTCATAAAAGATGATGAAAATAACAAAATTATAAAAGAAGCTAAAAATTTAAATATAGGTGATGAGATTACTCCATTTGAATTACCACAAAAACATTTTATGGACTCTAATATTAAATGGACTGAAAGAATAAATAATATAATAAATCGTTTTGGTGTTTTTAAAAGAGATAGTTTTTATTTAGAATTAAATGAAAACAATTTACTTAAAATAATGAATGATTTAAATTGTATTGGGATTCATGGAAAAATAGACATAAATAATAATAATATTTCATTTAATCATCAAGAGTTAAGTATATTAAAAGATATGAGTAATAATAAAGAATTATATAAAGGGTTTGACTTTATTTTAGAGAAAAATAAAGATAATACAAAAATAGAACCTATTACAATTATTAATATTTTGGATGAAAATAAAATAGAAGATACTTATTGTTTTAATGAGCCTCAAGAACATGCTGGAATTTTTAATGGTATATTAGCAGGTAATTGTATAGAAATATTAGAATACAGTGATACTAAAGAATATGCTGTTTGTACGTTAGCATCAGTAGCATTACCTACTTTCGTAGACCAAAAAACAAAAACATTTAATCATGAAAAATTGATAGAAGTTATGGAAATTTTAGTCAATAATTTAAATAGAGTAATTGATATAAATTATTATCCTGTACCTGAAACAAAACTTAGTAATGAAAAGCATAGACCTATTGGAATTGGTGTACAGGGTTTAATTGATGTTTATTATAAACTGGGATATTCATTTGATAGTGAAGAAGCAAAACAACTTAATAAAGAAATATTTGAAACAATGTATTATGGTTCTATGCTTGCATCTTATAAACAAGCACTTGAACATGGTCATTATTCTTCATTTAAAGGAAGTCCATTAAGTGAAGGAAAGTTTCAATTTGATTTATGGGATGTTAAACCAAGTGACAGATATGATTGGGATGATTTAAGAAAAAAAATTATTGAAAGTGGAGTTCGAAACAGTTTATGTTTAGCATTGATGCCAACTGCTTCTACAAGTCAAATATTAGGTAATAATGAATGTTTTGAACCAATTACAAGTAATATATATACACGTCGTACTGTTGCAGGTGATTTTGTTGTAGTTAATAAATATTTAGTAAAAGATTTAATGGATCTTGAATTATGGAATGAGTCTATGAAAAATAAAATCATTGAATATGGTGGTTCAATACAAAATATTGAAGAAATTCCACAAAAATTAAAAGATTTATATAAAACAGTATGGGAAACAAAACAAAAACATATTTTGGATCAAGCGGCTGACCGAGGACCTTTTATATGTCAAACTCAATCAATGAATTTATTTTTTGAAGAACCTACTCAAAATACATTGACAAGTGCATTTTTCTATGGTTGGAAAAAAGGATTAAAAACAGGATGTTATTATATTCGAACACGACCCAAAGCACAAGCTCAACAATTTACGATTGAAGCGAAAAAAGTACAAAAACAACCTACCGAAGGAAATGATTCAAATTATCAAGAATGTACAATGTGTAGTGCTTAATTATTTTTTATCTAAAATATAAATAAAATTTATATTTTTAGAAATATAAATATATAATGGTTATCATTATAAATACCAAGCCTTTCATGTTATATTAAAATAGCAACCCTTAAATCATCTTATGATAAAACTGCCGTCTATTCAAGTTTACTTGATTCTAAAACCAATCAAGAAATTGGTTGTATTATTAATCGTTTAGAAACCAAAATTTTTGGTGATAATGACAGTTATTTACTAACCGATTCAACTTATACTATTTATGATCTTGAAAATAGTGGTCAAGGATCTTTTACTTGTACAAATGTACTTGGTGGAAATATTCCTACAATACCTACTTCTTTCCAAAGTAAAACAGGTACTTTAGATGGTTGTTTTGTGACTAAAACAAATAAAGTAACTGTTTTTGGGGTTCCTGATTTTTCGGACCCTTTAAATATAAAAGTTAATATTTCAATTCATTATTAATTATAAAATAATTATATAATTATATATCTTGTAAATTTATTTCATATGAATGTTAAATTCATATAATATGTTAATAATTATATAATATAATCTATATTACAAATATGATTATGTTAATAATTATATAATATAATCTATATTACAAATATGATTATATTATTAGGATTTCCAAAATCGGGTACTACTTCTTTTACATGGCTTTTTAATAAATTACATATGAAAAGTTTTCATTGGGTATTTCGAAATGAAACAGATTATATAGGAAATTGGATTAAAAAAATGAAAAATAGAAATCAAAAATTATTATCTTTCATTCCTGAAAAATATTATCATAATTGTGCTATTACACAAATGGATATTTGTATTAATGAAAATAATTCATATTGGCCTCAATTAGTAGATTATAAACAACTTTATGAAGAATATCCCGATGCAATTTTTATACTAAATATGCGAGACACTGAAGATATATTAAATTCTATGAAAAAATGGAATGAATATGATAAACGTCTATTAAAATATAATCCTGAATTAATGTTTCAATTTGAGGGGTCTAATGATGAAAAAATAAAAAAACTTATTAATCAACATTTTTATGAAGTTAAACTATTTTTTCAAAATAAACCAAATGCTAAGTTTTTAAGCTACCATATTGTACATGATGATATTTCAAAATTAAATACATATATCGATACGAAAGGATTAACATTCCCGCAAGTTAATGAAAATAAAAACAAATAAAAACAAATAAAACAAATAAAACAAATAAAAAAGTTTATAATCATTATATATGTCTATCAAACCTATTATTTTCTTTTTATTTTTATTTTTAGGAATTTATTATTTATATTTTAATTCACAATGGTTGGATACTTTTCATAAATATTTTAGTTTCATAATACTTATTATAGGAATTGGATCAGTTTTCGTATACCCTATTTCAAAGAAAATCTTCGAAGGTGAATCTTTAAAATCAATAAAAAAAACGTTAGTTAAAAAATACAAAAAAAAATCTAAATAAATAATACGTAATAACGTCATTTAATTATTTAAATTATTGTATATTATATATATTAAATATTTAATTATTAGTGTGATTTATCCTTATTAATTAATAATTCTGTTTATGACTTGTGGTAATAACATTTTGTATTCTTTTTTTAAAATTATTTATTTTAAAAAAATTTATATGTAAGAACATATTCATATTTGAATATGAAAATAATTCTAAGAACACATCATGTATTTAATTATTTAATTATTTAATTATTTAATTATTTAATTATTTAATTATTTATTACTTAAAGAAATACTAATATATAATATTAGGTCGTATAGTCCTTAAAAAAAAATACTATAAAATAGTATTTAACATATGAAATAAATTGGAATTAGCCATTTATTTTATTATTAAAGATGTGTGGTAATAATACATTTACTTATTATAAATTATAAATATAAAATAATATAAAATACAAAAATAAAATAAAAAGTGTAAAATAATACACATAATTAAATATTATATTATTTAATAAACATTGACATAAATCAAATAGGATCTATTATTTATGTTCTTTTAATTAATTATCANTTATATGTTAAGTGATAATTTTGATAAAAAAAATTGAATGTTTTTTCATTTAAATAATTATTAAGACAAAATATGCTAAAAATGAGCAATATAAGTAAAGAATGCGGGGGTGATGACGAATGGTTTTCACCTGCAATTAAAGATTTAAGTAAAAAAAAAAGTAGTCAAGAATTTCAATTACGTAACATGTGTACTCATTGTGTTTGTTCAAAACAATGCAATGGCACTCATGATAAAGATGGAATTGACTATTTACATCCTCGTGATATTCATTACAGTTTTAAGTCTTTTTGTAAAGATCCTAGAAAAAATTGTAAAGAAATAAATGATGCTATTCAAAAATTAATTGAAGAACCTGAATCTATATTAGGATCTGAAGAACAAATTGATCCAATTGTGATTACATGTGTTCATAACCATATTTATAGATCTTGTAATAATTGTGTTGAAGGCAGAACTAGTACATTTATGATTGGTGATGATGAATTTCGTTATTGTTGGTCAAAACTAATTAATAATAAAAATAATTCACAAATTAAAAATGTATTTTTTGGTATTCATTGGGATGTAAAGATGACTATAACTAATGGTGTAATTGATTCTTATGAAATTATACCATTTTCAAAAGATTTTTCGAAGAATGAATATTCATCTAAAGAAAATAGAAGAACATACGATTCACCTTTGACGATTGATACTGAAAGAACTGAAAGAACTGAAAGAACTGAAAGAACTGAAAGATCATTTCATAAAAAAGATAGACATTTTTCTGAAACACCCTCTACAACATATTCAGATAGAACAAAGGATAGTTCAAGTGAATTACAATTAATAATGAAAGAAAACAAATTACTTACTAAAGAGATTAATTTATTGACACGAGATTATGAACATCAAATTGATGAGATTAGTCGTGAAAATAATACTTTAAAAGATGAAAATGAAATCTTGACAAGAAAATTAAATTGTTCGAAAGAACAGATTTGTGAGGAAATTAAAGGACATATTGATTTAGTTGATAAGACAGTTGCTGAACAATTTTTAAAAACATATTATTGATTAGTATTTATGATTTAAGAGCAAGGTTTGGAACCTAATGCTTTTTTTAATAAAATACTTAAATTATTTATAAATTAACGAATACACGTTTTTGATTTCATCATTAATATGTTTAAAAATATTTCTTTTTATTGTATCATTATCTAATTTTAATATAAAATCTTGATTCATGACTATTTCCTCAATATCATCAATGTACACATCACTATTTATTTTAAAAAAGAGTGTTTGAAAATTCATAAATATTGTTTTTTTTATATAATGTGCGTTTGGGTCTTGTATCCATTTGTTATTTAAGAAATATTCATATTTTCGTACTCCTTTTATCTGAATAGGATAAGGATGTACATTATTTTCTTTTATTTTATAATAATGTTTAAATAACATTAATATACTTCTGTAATCACGAAATAGTAATGCATTTCTAATTATTTTTGGGTCTATATCTAATATTTCACGTTTTAATTCTTTAGGAATATCTTGTGTTTTATGTTCTTTTAGTTGGTTCATATTTGATTCTATTTTATCTACTTGTAATACTAATTTATCTATTTTACTAAAAATAGACTTAAATACTTCATCATAATCATTAAACTTATTTAAAATAAGTTCTTTGAATTCTTCCATTTGAATATAAACACCAAAAAAATAAATTCAATTTTAATATTTTGTTAAAGATATGATTTAATTACATTATGATAATTATAATTATTACTAATTAATTATTAATTATTAATATTACATTATTATAAAAAATATATTATATAAAAATAGATAACACTATGATAATAAATAAAAAAAATAATCATAAAAAAGAAAATAATCAACCCTATATATTTAAAATTAAAAGTGAAAAAGATATACCATTTTTAACAAAAGAAACGAAAATTACAAGTAAATTTTCTCCATTAAGTGGAGCTGAAACAAAATATGAACCTCAAAAGTGGAATCATCCAGATGTTATATCCAGTCATAATTGTTATAGTTATGCAATGGGTCATGTAATAAAAAAATTAACAGATAAAGCACAACCAGGTTTCTCTTCTGGGTTTAATTATATTAATGACACTAATATGACTTGTAAAAATTTTAAGAAACGAATATTAAAAGACAACCCAGGTAGTTATATTGAAAAATTTGAAAACCGTTGTTTAGAAGGTTTTTATAAAGTATTTTTAGCTTTAGATGTTGGTAATGATTATCATTGGTGGAAAGAAGATGATAATAAATATTGGTCTCATAAACCAGGTGCTACGGAGATTAGTAATGTAGATGGTAATGAACAACTTATTAAAAATCCATTATTATCAAGTCGTAATTTTGGAATACGTAATTATGATAAACCTTGTTTTTATGCATGTGTTCATAGTGATTTAACACGGACATTAGATGATATTTTTGACAAATAAATAATAAATATTTTATAATAAATAATAAATATTAAAATATATTTTATCTAAATAAATATATAATAACATAATATGGTTAAAAAAATAAATAATCAACAACCTTATTTATTGAAATTAAATATAAGCAAAAATGACTATTTAATTGAACAAGATAAATCTTTTAGTAAAGTATTTTCTCCAATGAGTGGTTCAGAACTTAAATATGAACCAGAAAAATGGAATATACCTGGAATTAAGGATACACATAATTGTTATGGTTATGCATTAGGTAAAAAAATAAAAGAAGTCAAATCAAAACAACAACCTGGATATTCATCTGGTTATAAACATATACCTAATTCTGAATATCAATGTGAATTTTTTCTTAAACGTTTAAAAAAAGATGCTCCGTCAAGTTATGTTGAAAAATTTGACAAACCTTGTTTACCTGGATTTTATAAAATATTTATGGCACTTGATAAAGAAAATGATTATCATTGGTATGCTCAAAATACTGATGGATATTGGTCTCATAAACCAGGTTTAAGTGAAGTGACAAACTTAGATGCATCTAAAAAAAGAATTAAAAATCCACAATTAGCAAATCGTGATTATGGTTATTTAAATTATAAAACAGGTTGTTTTTTTGGATGTATTAATTCAGATTTATCAAGATCTTTAGGTGATATATATAATATAAATAATAATTAAACTATTTTAAATTTAATAATAAATCATTGATTATTTTTTCTATCATTTGTTTTTTTTTATCATAATTTTTATCTCCAAAATGTAAGTTTCTTTTTTTTTCAATTAATAATTTTATTTTTTTAATAAATATTATATTACTTTTAGATTTATTATGTTTTTTTATTAAATTATTTATTAAATCAATTCCGGTTAATGTTTGATTATTATTTATGAAATTTTGATTAACTTCATTTTTATTTTGTATATTATTTTCTTTATTTTTATTAATATTAATACTTAATTCATTAAGAATAGATTGATATATCATTTTTTTAAGTTCAAGAAGTGTTTTAAAAAAATATAAAAATTCTTTACATAATTTTTTTGTAAAATGTTCAAGTTTATCAATTGAATATGAATTACAAATAGAACTTCTTAACATTTGAATAAGGTTAAAATTATCTTCATAATCTAAACTATTTTTAATAATACTTTTAAAATTATTATTTTTTTTTGTATGTAGTTTATCTAATACTTGTTTTTTATTTTTTAATATATTTTCTAATAAAAATTCAGCGTTTATATCTTCTGTACAAAATGGATTCGATAATTTTTTTTTTTTTAATTCTTCTAATGTATTTATTTCGTTTAATTTATCTACTATATATGGTTCTATTATATTAAGAAATTCTTTGTTAAATAATTTAAATAAATTATTTTCATTATTGATTTTTTCTTGTATAAATGTATTTTTCATTATTCTTAGTAATTCATCTTTTATTTTAAAACTATTATTTGTTTTATTTATTGAACTTGAAGTTTTTGATTTATTTGTATTTGTGACTATTATTGTTTTTCCAACAGATTTATTTTGAGAAGACCAATTTGCTAATTTTTCTTTTAAATTGGTATCATTACCTCCTTTAAAAAAGTTTTGATTTTGATAAAGTAAATCTATTTGTCCTCCTCTTTTACCTTGACCTTGACCTTGGCCTTGACCTTTGCCTTGACCTTGGCCTTGACCTTGACCTTTGCCTTGACCTTGACCTTTGCCTTGACCTTTGCCTTGGCTCTGACCTTTGCCTTTGCCTTTATCATTCTTTTTTTGTTGGTCTGTTTTTATTTTTACATATGAAGTTATTTTTTTTAAGTTTTCTTTTAGTTTTTCAATATCAAAAATTTGGCCAAAATCTGGATTTTCATCTGATATGTATTTTATTAAATAAAAATAAGAATAAAAATATTCTTTTAATATATTATTTTTTGCGTTTGTTTTATTCGTTAATTTAGAATAAAATTGATTTTGATTTAAAATAGAAGAATTATTACTTTTCATTAATTTAGAAAATAAAAATCGAACAAATAATTCACCAAAAATATATTTTAAATTATTTTTTTCATTTATATAAAATATGTTTTTATCAATTTTAAAATTTTGTTTATTTTCAAATTTATTATTTTTAAGTTTTTTTGAAAGTTGTATATTATCTAAAAGTCCTTTTATTTTATAAAGTTGTTTATCAATTAATTTTATATTATTTTCATATTTTTTTAGTGTTTCTTTTATTTTTTTTTTATGACTTTCTTTTTTTCCACTTAATATATTCATATAAATATTACTTTTTTCAGTAATAATATTATCAATTGACTGTTCTATATTTTTTTTAATATTTATATTTTTAATGGTTTTTATATCAAAAAATAAGAATGTAATAAACATTTTATTATCTTTTTTATTTTTTGATAAAAAATCTAATAAATATTTATCTTTTAATATATTATTCATGTTTAATATTTTATTTTTTTTTTTATTCTGATTATTATTNTTCTGATTATTATTGTTTTCATTATTATTGTTTTCATTATTATTGTTTTCATTATTATTGTTTTCATTATTTATGTTTTCATTATTTATGTTCTCAATATTTTCATTATTGTTCATAATAATGAACAATATTATTTTTAATATTTATTATTTTTTTGAAATTTTAGATAAATATAATTTTTTTATTTTATTCATTTTTTCAATTAAATTATTTTTCAGTTCAATATTCTGCATTGATGTTTCAACAATTCTAAATACAAAATAAGATATTTGATAATACATTTTAGATATTAAATAAAATTTTTTTTTATTTTTAGTGTTTATATTTGATTTTGATTGATATAATATATATTGAGTTGATTTCTTAATATTATCTTTAAAATGACTCAATATATAATTACCTATTTGAATTTTTTGTTTTTTATCTAAATTATTTTCAATAAAATATGGTTTTTTACTAATTAAAAAACGTAATAGTTCAATAGGAATACATTCATTAAATGTATCTATTAACATTTCAATTATTTTTTTATTTATTTTATCGAATGAAGTAGATTCATTTATATTATAATCTAATGTACTTAAAGCATCCTCTAAATAATTTCCAACCATGTATTGAGTACCAATATAAAGTTTTTCTTTAGAATAAATATCAGTTTCTGTAAAATTAGTCATAAAATCATATACTTTATCAATATCATCTACTAATTTAATTGGATATTTTTGATTTATATCTTTTCCAAAAAATACAATGCTATCTTTTATATCAAATACTTGTCTATCTTCATCAAAACTTATTCCATAAATATCAATCATTTTACTTGGTTTAAATAATTGATATGCATTATTAAGTAATATTTTCTTATAAACAAGAAGTCCTTCATTTAATTTTTTTAGGTAATCAAAACAATCTTTAAAATTTAAATTTTTAAAAGATGTGTTATTAGATTGTTTTAAAGTAATAATATATTTTGTAATATTATCAATGTATAAATAATATAAATCATAAAATATTTGAATATGTTGAAATAATAATAAATAAGCTATTTTATCAATATATGCTTTATTTGTTTTTATTATATTATTTTTTAAATGGTTTTCAATATATTGAAATAATTCATTATATATTTTAAAATAATGCTCAGGGTTTTTCAAAAATGATGTTATTTTATTTCTTTCTATTCTAAATATATTATTGTCCTTTATATAATAAGGTATAACATATTTAGGATTTAATATTTTTTTATCTCTACTATTGTTTGTTTTTAAATATTTTAAATGATTAAAAGTTGATTCTAATTTATTTACATATTCAATTATGATTAAAATCTTCTCATTATTACCATTTGTTAATAAATGATTAAGCGTTTCACCTAAGTTCAAATTTTGTATTGGTAGAAAAAAAAAATTATTTGAAGTTTTATCTTCATTCATATAAATATTTTTTATATCAGAAAATAATTGTGTAATTTGTGAATAATTTGTTGTTTCTAATTCTATTTTAAATTTATTATTAATTGTTGAATTAATATTTCTTAAAATACCTAATGATGGACTATTTGTATTTGTTATTTTACCTTGTACTAATAAATTAAGTTGTTTCTTAATATTGATATTTTGAATCAAATTATTTGAATTTGATACAAATAATTTATTTAATTTAATATAATTTGACTTATAAAAAGGATTCTTTTTTAAATTAATATTATTATTTTTTTTATTTATTTTATCATTTAATTCAAATAAATTTTTTACAAAAACAACAATATTACCATCTAATAATAAACTTTCATATATATTCTGTAGTTTATTTAAGATAATATTTTGAGATAAATTATTTTTATTATTTTTTAATTTATTTAAATTATTTTTATATTTTAATAATATTGATTTTTTAGAATTATTATTATTTAAAAAGTTATTTTTTATATAAGAATTACTTGATTTACATAATAATTTTGATGTTTCAAAATAATTTTCTATTTTATTCATACTAATAAATAATACTATTTTTATTTATTCTAATTCAAAAAAAATATTTAATAATTACCAAATTTTGAATTGATATTATTATCATTTCCACTTACATAAGCATTTAATGAAACACCATCGAGACCCATTCTTGGTGATGATGGATATAAATAAGATGGTAATTCATTTGATAAATTTTCATTACTCAAGTTATTAAGTAAAATAAAGAAAATAATAAATAAAATAATAGACGCAAAAATACCATTTTTATTTATACCTAAAATAGGATAAGTAAGAACAGTTGCTAAAATAAGAGCACTTAATATATTTCTTAAATTTGGAAAGTATAAACTATTAGGAATAGCTACATTAAAGTTTTCTACAATCATATACTTAATAATTATATTTTTTTTGAAATTTAATTTTTTATAAATTCAACTATCTTATAAATAAGTTCATTATTAAATTCAATATTAGAATGAGTACCATTTGTTATAATGAATTCATTACTGTATTTTGATAACTCTTGTGCGTTTGATATACTGATAATTTCATCATTATTACTATGAATAACCATTGATTTCATTTTTTTTTGTATTAAATTAATTTTATGTCTATATTTTAAATAATTTAAGGTTTCAAATCCTAAATGTTCTATAAAATAATTTAAATAATTTGATATACTTAAATTTTTTATGATCATTTTTATATCCGTAAAAGTTGATTGTAAAATTAAATGTTTTGCATTTAATTTATTTGCCAAATTACATACACATGCACCACCAATCGATTCACCATAAAATACAATATTTTCATGTTTAAAATTTTTATTTTCAATTAAAAAATTATAAAATAATTCACCACTATTTACACAATTATTTTCATTAGGTAACCCTTGACTTAAACCAAAACCTGGATAATCAAAAAACATAAGTGAAAACCCCAAATCATAAAAAATTTTTATATAATTAAGTCGAAAAGAAATATTTCCAGCATTTCCGTGTAAAAATAAAATTACTTTATCTTTTATATTAGTATGCATATCTTTTTTTACTTTATTTTTTATAAACCATCCATGAATCTTATAAATATCCATATTTAAATATATATCTTGATATTCAATACCTAATTGAGAGGGTGTTTTTTCTAATTCTTTTTGAGGAAAAAATACAAATTGTTCAATTATATTTTTAAACATTATCTAACATTACAAAAATAATTATTCTTAAAAATAACCTTAGTTTAAGAATTTTTATTTTTTTAAATTATTATTATATGTTAGCTTCCTTTCAAACATTTCTAAAAAATAGTGGATGTTCTTATTGTCAAGAAAATGATTATAATGATTCTAAAGAAACATATTCTAATTGGTCTCTTTATATAAAAGAATATGAAATGTATTCATCTTTAATTTTATATCATGATAAAATGAAAAAAGATATTTCTTATTTTATCAAACAAAATGAACCCATTAAATTACTTAAAAAAAATAAAACTATTTTAGAAGTAGATTATATTTCAAAAGATGATACGAATCATTTAGCTATTTTAGTTCCTCTTGAAAAATATCAAGAATATTATGAGAATATTGAAAAAAAAAGTAAAAATTTTAATAATGAATTAAATGCATATTTAATTGACCATTTTGATATACTAATAAAAAAATAAATTGGTATTAGTTATGAAAATACTCTATATATTTATTTATTTAATTATTGGTTTTGTGAGTGGTATTTTCACAGGCTCTATTGGTATTGGTTCAGGTGTATTACTTATTCCATTTTTAACTCAATTTGGAATGACATTAAGTCAAGCAGTGGCAACAGCACTTGTTAATCAATTAGTTCCACGTGGATTTTTTGGTGTGACAGAGTATTATAAAAGTGGGGATATAAAATTAAATGAAACAGTTCTTATTATTTTAGGATCATCAATTGGTATATATTTAGGCGCATTAATACATTTAAACCATTATTTATCCGAAAGAACATTATATTTTATTTTATCTATTATATTATTTGTTGCTTCTATTTATTTGTTCATAAAACATGTGATTTATCATTCATATAAAATAAATATAAGTAATTAAGTTAGTATCAAACCAATTAAATCATCATCTGAATTACTTTCAAAACTTGAAT
>JGI10211J34971_10000866_pt1 | contig 25323 bp, 19 predicted proteins | sample Etolagsediment_FD_34971 | JGI IMG/M metagenome (IMG submission 34971)
AATGATATCAATGATGCAGTTACACAAGTTATAGACACAGATGCAATAGCAAATGCAGTAGATGAAAATGTAGCAGATGGAACATATACAGGTGTAACTCTTAATGCAACAGATGCAGATGGTGAAGTAGTTACGTACTCAGTAGAAGATGGAGTACCATTTAGAGTAGAAACAGATGGAACAGTAGTAGTTGATGGAGATAATGCTATAAACTTTGAAGCACAAGAGAGTTATACATTTGATGTGACAGCTACTAGTGCAGATGGAACAAGTTCAACTCAATCTATTACTATAGATGTAGCAGATGTAGTTGAAAATGTAGCTCCAGTTGCAAATGATGATAGTACAGGTGTTGGAGAAGGATCAGTAACATTAAATGCTTTAAATATAAATGATGCTGATAATGGATTTACAGTAACTGCATATGATACAAGTGGAACTGAAACAACAATATCGACTACAGATAATGGATTCGGTGTTGATGGGTATGCTAAAGGTTCAGATGATGCTATGGCAGGATACGATAAAAGTAGTCACAAGTCAGAAACTATATCTATTAAGTTTGATGATGATGTAAGTAGTGCAGATATCACTTTTGCATCAATTCAATCAGCCTTTTCTAATCAAGATGCTACAGTTAATATAGAGTTTTATAAAGATGGTGAATTAATTATGAATCCAGCATATGCAAATAAGTCTGCTGGTATTTCTGTTGATCAGTTAGAAAATACAGGTATTGCACCAGTTACGGGTGTTGATTTTGATGAAATTGTAGTTAGCCCAGGAACATTTGATAGCTTTTTAATTCAAGATGTAAGTTATCAGGGAACAGCAAACGATATAATCTCAACAAATGAAGATACATCAACAACAATAGATGCTTCAACACTACTTGCAAACGATACAGATGCAGATGGAGATACATTAACAATCACATCAGTACAAGATGCTACAAATGGTACAGTAAGTCTAGAGGCAAATGGAAATGTAGTGTTTACTCCAGAAGCAGATTATAACGGTGAAGCAAGCTTTACATATACTGTAAGTGATGGTAAAGGCGGAACAGATATAGCAACAGTAACTCTTAATATAGATAGTGTAAACGATACAATCACACAAGTAACAGATACTGACGTAACAGCTAATGCTATAAATGAAAATGTAGCAGATGGAACATACACAGGTGTAACAGTTGAAGCTACAGATGCAGATGGTGAAACTGTAACGTATAGCTTAGAAGATGGTGTACCATTTAGAATAGAAGCAGATGGAAGAGTCCTTGTAGATGGAGATAATGCGATAGACTTTGAAACACAAGAGAGTTATACATTTGATGTAACTGCTATAAGTGAAGATGGTACTACATCTACGCAAAGTGTAACGATTGATGTGAATGATATACAAGAAAATATTGCTCCAGTTGCAAGCGATGATGGAGTCATTGAAAGAGAAATAGTCACGATTAATATTGATAATATAAACGAAACAGATAGTGGATTTAGTGTATCTGCATTTGATGCATATGGGAATGAGTCCACAATTAGTAACAATAATTATGGTTTTGGTGTAACAGGTGGTGCATCTGGAGCGGATGCAGAACTTGGTTATAAAGATGGTGTAGGATCAGAATCTCTTGCAGTGAATTTTGACAATGATGTTTCATCTGTTAATGTTTCATTTGGGTGGAAAAATTCTAATGAAGATGCAGAAGTGACTTTTTATAAAGATGGTGTGGAAGTTGGAAGTGTAAGATATGAAGGTGGAACTGATAGAATTGATGCAGCTGTCACACTTCAGCCAGATAATAGTCAAGCATTTGATCAAATTGTATTCTCAGCACCGGAGGGAGGTAGTCATGATTATATGATTAACTCAATATCGTTTGAACATGTTATGTCAGAGATTAGAACAGATGAAGACAGTTCAATTACAATAGATGTACTTACTAATGACACAGATGCAGATGGAGATACTCTTAATATTACAGAAATCCAAGGTCAAGATGTAAGTAACGGTCAGAGTGTAAATATAACTGACTCAAATGGAGATGTTTTAGGTACTGCAACTGCAACAGTAGATGGCAAAGTAGAGTTTACACCAAGTGCAACACTTCAAGCGATGAATGATGGTGAAGAACAAGATGTTAGTTTTGAGTACACTCTAAGTGATGGTCAAGGTGCAACTGATACAGGAAGTGTAAGCGTCAATGTAACCGGTAATGATGAAGCTTCATTAAATACAGCTGCAATAGCTTCAGATGATAGTGTAAGTACAAATGAAGATACAGCATATACATTTACAGCAAATGACTTTGGATACTCAGATACTGATGGGGATGCAATGCATTCTGTAAAAATCACAGATACTCCAGATGGTGGTAGTTTAACTTTAAGTGGTTCAGCAGTATCTGATGGAGATGTGATTAGTGCTAGTGATATTTCAAGTGGAAACTTAGTATTTACTCCAGCTGATGATAGCGATGCAAATCAAAACATTAACTTCCAAGTATCAGACAATGGAACTGACTGGAGTGCTACGCACGAGACTACGATTACTGTAGATGCAGTTGCTGATGCAGTTACTCTGAGTGTATCTATAGATGTTGCTTCATCTTCAAGTACATCAGGTGGTACGACTATATCTTCAAGTAGTGATAAGATTAAAAATGATTCTAAAGAATATGACTTAGAGGATTCTACAAAAGATTTCGAGGTAGATATAAAAAGCTATAAAGAAGGTCAAGATGATGGCCAAGTTAAAATCTATTTTGAAGATGGAACTACAAAAACATATGAGATAGATGATCTTTTACCTGGCACAGCCAACAATGAAGAAGCGACTATGAGTTTTTCAGAGTCTAAAAATGTTGATAAGATCGAAGTTATATCAAACAATAATAAAGAGTTTAGAATTGAGGGTGTTCGTACAATTGGTGAAAGTAGTTATGAAAATGCTCTTAATATTTCTACTTCAACTACAGATACTGATGGAAGCGAATCGTTAAGTATTACAATTGAAGATATACCAACAGGTGCTACACTTACAAATACTGCAGGGGATACTATTTCAATTAGTGGAAACAGTGCAACAGTATCAAGTAGTCAGCTTGATGGATTAACTTTAGTAACTACAAGTCTACTCAGTACAGGTGATACAATTAAAATTACGAGTAATGCTACAGATGGATCAAGCACTACATCGAAGGTTGTAGAGTATGAAGTACCAGAAGCATCTGAAACACTTACATATGATGATCATGTAGATGATGAAACTATTAGTACTGGATCTGGTGACGATACTATTAGTGTTACTGACAGTAAAGATATTAAAGGAACTACTGATATTCAAACAAATGCAGGTAATGATATTATCAATGCAAGTGATTATATTGAGGATGATGTTAGTATTGCTACTGGCTCGGGTAATGATGAGATAAATGTCGGTGATGAAATTAAAGATGATGCCAAAATCGATATGGGATCAGGCGATGATACCCTTAATGTAGTGGATGATATACAAGGTAATGCTCAAGTAGATATGGGTGTAGGGAATGATACTATTAATGTAGGTGATGAAATTAATAACAATGCAAAGATAGATATGGGTGATGGAGATGATACTCTTAATGTTGGAGATGATATCGATGGAAGTGGTGTAGAGATTGATATGGGATCTGGTAATGATACTCTTAATGTGACTGATGATATTCAAGGGGATTCTAAAGTTGATATGGGTACAGGAGATGATACGATTACACTAGGTGGTAGTGATGCAAAAATCGAAGGAGATTCTACTATTGATTTTGGAGAAGGACTAGATGCTTTAGTGTTTGATGCTGGTATGGAGATTGACATGAGTGCAATTGACGATCAGGTATCGAATCTTGAGGTAATAAAACTAGATACTGGAACTCAAAATATCACTTCTTTACATACTTCAGATGTATTAAATATGACAGATGATGACAATATTCTTCGTATAGATGGAGATAATGATGACCATGTTGCAATAGATTCGAGTGAATGGAAACTCGGTGATTTTCAAACTACAGATGAAATAACAGGTCAAACATATGATGTATATGAAAGTGCTGATGATTCTGGAGCAACGTTAGAAATCAATACAGATGTAACGATAGATCAGAGTTAATTGTGTTACTCAGAAACAGTTCAAAAAAGCCTATACAGATTGATAATTATAAGATTCTAAAACAACTTCGAAAGAGTGGTTTTGGAACTCTCTATCATGTATGTGATGTAAATGATACTTCAAAAGAATATGCTTTAAAACTTTTACATACAGTATATAATGTAGTAAGGTTAAAACAACAGTTAAGTGTCTTGGAAGTTTTAAATAAATCAGACTTATTTTTTAAAGTCTATAAAGCTAAAAAAATGGGTGGACAATTTTATCTACTTATGGATTATACTAATGAATTCAATGTAGAAAAATTAACAAAGCAAGAAATTTTTTCACAAGAAAAGACTCTCGCGNTTCTTGATAATATACTGGACTCCTTAGAGTATTTAAAAGAAAATAAAATACTCCATAAAGATATAANACCTGAAAATATTATGCTAAAAGATAAGCAATATTATCTTATTGATTTTAATATAGCTAAAGTGTATTCATCAATGAAAACTTTGCATATTCAAGGTGATAATGATTTTACAGCACCTGAAATTTATGAAGGGGTTGATGACTATGCTTCAGACATTTATTCACTTGGTTGCTGTTTATATTATATGTTAACAGCGCAGCATATTTACAATTTTGATTCTAGTTATAAATTTTCACAAAAAATGTTTTCCCATCTTTTTTTACAAGCAAAAGAGAATTCACTCATAAGCAATAAAATGATGTATCTTATAATGAGGATGACAGATAAAAATTATAAAACAAGAGCAGATATATCTGAGATTAGAAATATTGTACAAGAGACTCAAAAAGAATATGATTTAGTCCTTAAAGACAAAAAAAGTATGAAAAATTTTACTACAGAAGCTGAGCTTTATAAAGTTATGGCGGATGCAGGAGTTTCTTATGCTCAGAATATTTTAGGTTTAATGTATGAAAAAGGGATGGATGTAGATAAGGATATCTATAAGGCGTTTAGATGGTATAAAGTTGCAGCAAGCCAAGGTCTTGCAAAAGCACAGTTTAATTTAGCTTTATGTTATAAAGAAGCAAAGGGTTGTGATAGAGACTATTCTAAGGCTATTGAATTCTTTACATACGCTGCTAAAGAGTTGCATAGCCGTTCTTTTTTTGAATTAGCAAGGATGTATGAAGAGGGATTGGGTTTTGAAATAGATGATGCTAAAGCATATGACTTCTATACCAAGGCGGCATTACATGGTTTTAAACCGGCATATAAAAAGTTACAAGGACTATCTAAGAAGTAAAACTAAAGAAATTCTATCACTCACATGGAGTTTTGAATATATAGAACTAACATGTGCTTTTGCTGTACGAACCGTAATAGCAAGTTTGGATGCGATTGCATCATTAGTTAGTCCATCAAGAATATAATATATTACCTCAATCTCTTTTGGTGAAAGTCTATTTTGGATTAATGTTATAGAGTCTTCATTTAGAGATGGTTTTGAAGAATCTTTTGCTAAAGAAGCTGTAAGTTCTGGATATGTCCAAACTTTTCCTTCTATAACTGCGCCAAGCATTTGAATATAGTGTACGCTTTGCATTCTTGCATTTCCATATGCTTTTATACCGTGAGAGAGTAACATTTTTCCAGTAGCAATTTCTGGATCACGTTCAAGAACGATAGTGTTATTTGGAATGGCAGCTGCAGAGATAAGTTTGTTTATTTCATTTGAAACACTGTCATAATCTATGACAAGAACATATTCTTCATACTCCTGAAGTACTTGTTTTAGGGTGTCTAAATCGTAGCAAGAAACAGAATGTTCTATACTATGTTTTGACTTCCACTCATTAATGATTCCAAACTCTGATGATAAGAAAATTATCTGCATTTATCGCTCCGAAAATACATATTGTTTAGATTTTAAAATTGGTTTGAGTATATATTGCATTACTGTTTTTTTACCAGTTACTATATCTACACTCGCCATCATACCTGGAGTAATATTAAGAGGATTCTCTTGTGTACCTAGGTAGTTTTTATCTGTTTGAACATTAATCATATAAAAAGTATTATCTTTTTTATCTGTAATGGTATCTGGTGAAATTTTTACAACTTTTCCAATAAGTCCACCATGAATAGCATAGTCATAAGCAGATATTTTTACCTTAACTTCTGCTCCTGGATGGATAAAAGCGATATCACTTGGTTTTATTTTTATATCAAGCGAAAGTCGTTTATCTGTTGGAACAATCTCAATTAAATCCGCTCCCGGTTTAATTACACCGCCAACAGTATTTACAAACAATGTTTGTACTATTCCATCAACAGGAGACTTTACCATTGTCCTATCAACTTGATCTGAAAGAGCGACTTGCTGTGTTTTGAGTCGTGATATTTCTGCTGTTACTTCGTTTAACTCTTTTTTAGCAATATTTATAAAAAGTTGTTTAGCCTCTATACGTTTTTCTTGGTATTCTTCTATAGCGAACTTAAGTCTTGGAAGTGAAAGCTCAGCACTCTCTATCTCATTTTCTATACCATTGGCTTCACGTTTTAATTGTAAAAAGTCTACCTTTGACTTTACTCCTTGTCGCACCATCGGTGCTGTCATAGAAATTTCTTCCATTACGAACTCTAAAGATTTTTGTAAAGTCTTTATTTTTGCCTGCGCTTCTTTATATTCTTGTTTTCTTTGTTGGATTTGTTTGTAAATTGATGTATCTTTTGCTTCAAATTCTAGCCTGCTAGAATCATAAAGTAGTTCCTCTAGTTCAGATTGAAGCGTAACTTTATTTGATTTATAATCAAGATCATTTGCTTGTGCATAAAGACGCATTCTTTTTGCTTCTAGCTCTCTAAATTTCATTGCATTGGATTCTGCTGTAGATATTGATTTAGAATTATTTATTTTTAAAATGACTTGCCCAGTTTTAACAAGTTGACCTTCTTGAATTAAAATAGAATCAACTATTCCACCCTCAAGATTCTGAATGATTTGATTTTGTCCATAAGGAACAACATCTCCATCACCACGAGTAATTTCATCTATCTCAGCATAGGAAGCCCATACTATAAATATTAAAAGACTAAAAAGCCATATCTTAATAACTCTACTTGTCTTAGAAGGTGTTTTTATCATGATAGCAGCACTAAGGCTGTTCATAAACTCATAATCGTTGTTATTAAACTCTACAGGGGCATTACTCTTTTTCAATTTTTTTGCCTCCACCTTGTAGTTGCTTTAATGCTTGGGCCTTTGGAGCATCTATAAAGACTTTACCATCATTCATAACTATAACTCTATCAACAATTTTTAATAGTGTCATTTTTTGAGTTACCATAATAGAAGTTTTATTTCTGAGTGCTTCTTCAAGATTCTCTAAAAGCCTTGCTTCTGTAATCTGATCCATAGCATTACTTGGCTCATCCATAAGCATTACAGGTGCATCAATTAAGAATGCTCTTGCAATCCCTATACTTTGTCGCTGGCCTCCAGATAAGCCTTGACCGCGTTCGCCAATAGGCATCTCATAACCACGAGGATGTTTTTTAATAAACTCTGCAGTTGTACTGATTTGAGCTGCTCGAATCATCGCACCATCACTTGCATGAGTCGCACGGAATGTAATATTGTCTTTAACTGTTCCACGAAAGAGCATTATATCTTGAGAAACATAACCCATATTCTTTCTTAAATCTGCAGGATCAATTTGTTTGATATCAATTCCATCCACAAGTATTTGTCCAGAATCAGGTTCGTAGAGTCCCAGGATAAGTTTTTGCACAGTACTTTTCCCACATCCTATACGACCGATAATAGCGACTTTTTCACCAGGTTTAATGTCAAAAGATACATTTCTTATAGCCGGTACATCTGTATTTGGGTAAGTAAAAGTAACATCAACAAATTCTATATGACCAGAAAAATCTGGTCTTTGAACAAACTTTTTACCTGCTGGTCTTTCACTTGGTTGTGAAATAATTTCATTGAGTGTTTCATAAGAAGTTTTTGTATCTTCATAATTTGTCATAAGTCCGGCAACCTGACCCATTGGGGCAAGTGCCCGTCCTGTTAAGATAACAATTGCAATAAGTCCACCCATAGAAAGATCATGTGATTGGATAAGGTATACACCAAAAACAATAATCATAACTGTGTTTAACTGAATCAGTAGTTGTGTGATAGTTGGGATAGATGCTGAGAGCATGCGGGATTTTAAACTTTTTTCCGCTATTTCACCAGTTGATTCTTCCCATTTCCATTGTACTTGATTAAGTGTACCAAGTGTTTTAAGCGTTTCGATATTACTAAGTGTTTCAATAAGGATAGAACTTTTTTTCGCACCGGCTTCATGAGTACTTTCTATACTTGCACGAAGTGGTTTTTTAATAATGTAAGCATAGCTTATGATAAAGAACATTGTAACCATAGGAATAAGAGCAATAGCACCACCAATATAGGCAATAACAAGTAAAAATATAATAGAAAATGGTAAGTCAATTATAGCAGCCATCGTAGCATTGGTTAAAAAGCTTCGTATTGAATCAAAGTCTTTGAGGTTACTTGAAAAGGATCCAACTGAAGATGGATGGTTCGCCATTTTTAAGTCTAGTACTTTTTCAAAAATGATAGAAGACATAATAATATCACTTTTTTTTGCAGCACTCTCAAGTAAAAATGTTCGGGTAAATTTTAAAAATGTATCTATAAGGTAGACTATTGTAACACCTATGGCAAAAACCCAGAGCGTTTCTATAGCATCATTTGGTACAACCCTATCATAGACATTCATGGTAAAAAGTGGTGAAGCAAGAACGAAAATATTTATAAGTAAAGATGCATATAAAACATCTTTATAGACAGGTACTGAGAGTTTAAGAGTACTCCAAAACCAATGCTTTTGAGTAAGATTTAGCGTTCTTTTAGTATCATCAGTATACTCAAATTCTTTTTTTATCATGAATCCAAAACCAATGTACTCATCGACTAAATCTTCTATATCAACCCATTGTTCAATCGCTTCTTCTGTAGGCATTATGATTTTAGCTTGTTCGCCATCTTTAGAAAAACTATCAAGTATACAGGCACCTTGATTGGAAAGAAGAATTATCATTGGAAGTTGTAATGATGAAATTTGGACTAATGGACGTCTAAGAAGAGATGATTTTAGTCCAGCTCTTCCTGCAGCACGAGAAAAAAGTCCCTTTGCACTGTTTATAGAAAAGAGTTCAGGAGATTCTGCTCCCGGCTCGATAGGAAGACCTGCAGTAAGTGCTTCGGCTGAAAATGGTTTGTGATAAAGTTTTGTAAAGAGTACTAAGCAGTCAAGTAGAGCATCCATTCGTAAATTATCAACACTAGTTATTAGCATTTTTTACCTTTATTTATTTTACTAATTTTTTAACAACTATATCAACTCGATTGTTGAGTTGTTTACCTTTTCCTACTGCATTTGTATACATAGGAGCCTTGTCTGATTGTGCGTGAATAGTGATTTTATCTTCAAGAGCACCAGCTTTGATTAAAATTTCTTTAACAATTCCTGCACGTTGCGCAGATAATAATAGAGATGTTTTAGAGTCTAAACTCTCTGTATCAACATTCCCAAGAATATCAAATTGCATATTTTCAAATCCATATTTACTTAGTTGTGTAACTAAGTTTTCTAATCTTTCTTTACCATGATTGGAAAGCTCTACACTTGAACCAGAAAATGTAAACTCACTATATCTTTCTATCTGTGCTATATTAGGAAGTAGATTTTTACATCCATAAATACTCTTCATTTCACTTGGAAGTGAGTTTGAACAAATATCTTTCTCATCCACTATAAGATCATTATCCATATCTAACTTAATAGGTAGTGTGTCTTGTTCTAAACTTTTAGAATTTGTAAGACCTACATTTGAATAGATAATATCTGTACCACCAAGGATAGTGCTAACAAGAGTACCCATTGCATCTAGTATTCTGTATTTCGCATAAAGTATACTGTATTTTGTATTAATAATTTGAGATTTAGAACCTATGAGGTCATTTTGAGCCGATAATAAGTCAAGTAATGAACGTCTTCCCAAATCGTATTCTTTTGAATAAAGTGTTAGAGTTTTTTGTGAGAACTTTTGGTATTCTTGAAGATGAATAAGTTGTTGTGTGAGTTTTTCATTTGAGGTCCAAGAAAGGTTCATCCCTTCTATCACTTGTCTTCTTAAATCATTTTTAGATTGATTTTCTTGATGGATCTGTGAGATGCTTTTTTGTAAAGCTGCAGAATCAGCAAAACCATTAAAGAAATTGTATTTTAAAAATGCCATTGCTCGGAATTTATCTTCATTTCCCTCTGTAGCACTTATATTTTTGTTCATAGATTGTGATACTTCAAGATCAATTTGAGGATAAAATGGAGCTTTCTTTTCTTGATATACTGCTTGGGCTAGTTTAATATTGTATCTACTCACAAGTAATGAAGGATTGTTCTCTATTGCAAACTGTGCTGCTTCTTCTAAAGAGTTTGGTAACTGCGTATTGAGTGATGGTTCTACCATCGATGCTGGATCCATCATTCTTCCAAGTATTCTTTGCATATTATAAGCTACATCTAAGAGAGTGTTTTCTTGAACTACATAATTTGATTTTGCCAAGGCTAAGGAAGATTCGATTTTGTTAACTTCTGAAAGAGTGGTTAAACCAGAGTCAAAAAGTTTTTTAACTTTTACAAAAATCTCTTGATTGATATCTACATTTTCTCTTGCTGTTTCAAGTAGTTGTGTATTTTTCATAACTTGAATATAGCTGTTAACCATACTAAAAGCTGTGTCATTTACCTTCTCAATATAGCTATATGCTGAAGAAATACTTTTATTTTCCTGTTGCTCTATTTGGTAAGTTGTTTCAAAGCCTTTGAAAATATTTTGAGTAAGCGTAAGTGAGTTTTGATATACACTAAGGTCAAAGTCTGGAGCATTATTTGGTCTATTGTATCTATTTGTACTCTCCCTACCAGCACCTAAAACAAGATCTAATTTTGGGTAGTACCCAGACTTTGCACTTGTAATATCTTGTTTAATTGAATTATAGTTTTTTAATCTTTCTAAGATAACAGGGTTTGTAGAAAGAACTTCTTGAATAGTGGATGGAAGATCTTGAGCGTTGAGTGTGGCCACCAAAGACATACTTATAAGTGCTTTATAGTTCATATTATTTCCTANGATTTTGTAACTTATTTTAACCGTTATTTATATCACAATTATTATAACTAATTAATTCATTTTATTAAGATTAAATCGGTAATATTGAGTATATCCTAAGCATTATAGGTCTAAATGTGTAATTATGATATAATCTTAATAATTCAAGTACGGAAAAGTGATAAATGCAAGCATCGGATCTTAGCTCTCTTCTTAATAACAAAGATAAACTCTTAACGCAAACATATTTTGACTTACAAAACTTCTTTGAAGAAAAATATGGTCATGATACTGTCGTTTTTATGGAAATTGGAACTTTCTATGAAGTCTATGAGGTCAACAATGATGAATTGCAAGTTGGAAAAGCAAAAGAGATTGCAGAACTTTTAAATATTCAACTCACAAAAAAGAACAAAAGTATTATAGAAAACTCCGATAAAAATCCACTGTTAGCAGGGGTTCCGGCTGTAAGTTTTGAAAGGTATTTAAGCCGTTTAATCTCTGAACAAAAATATACTATTATTGTGGTAAAGCAAAAAGGAAATCCTCCAAAAATCAGTAGATATATATCACAAATTGTTTCACCGGGAACTAATTTTGATCATATAGTAGATAATGATGATAACTATATAGTGTCACTTTTAGTGGATAAACATAAGGGGATATATAATGTTGGCTACTCTGCAATAGATGTAACAACAGGAAAAACATATTTATATGAAACACATGGCACAAGTGAAGATTTATCGTATGCTCTTGATGAAGTATTTAATCTTTTAAATATTTATAGAACTTCTGAAGTAGTTGTTACATTCTTAGACGGTGTGGATAATCAAAGACATGTGATGCAGTATTTGGAGATTGCAGAACATTATCATTACAGTGTGAACAACGAGCGACCAAAGATAGAGTTTCAAAACGACCTTTTTAAAGAAGTGTATCAGATACAGTCACTTCTTTCACCAATAGAGCATTTAGACTTAGAACGTTCTCCTATGATTACAGAATCTTTAGCAGTGCTTATACATTTTGTGATAGAACATGACATCCATATAGTTCAAAAGCTTAATATGCCAATACTTATCGATAATCGTCGTTTTATGTACTTAGGTAATAATGCACTGGAACAAGTTGGCATAATCTCTAAAGACAAGAAAGAGTTTACACTTTTAAAGATGTTAGATAAAAGTGCAACGGCGATTGGTAGACGTTTACTTAAAGAAAGACTCTTGAATCCTATTATGGAAAGAGAAGAATTAGAACGTCGTTACAACTTAATTGAAAGAGTCTCTTCTCATGTTCGTTTTTTAGATGAAACTATGCGTGGCATATATGATTTAGAAAGGTTGTCCCGTCGTCTTTCACTTGGCAGACTTCACCCCTTTGAGATGAATCATGTTTATGAATCAATGTTAAGTGTAAAAGATTTGATGACCTATGTAAAAAAGTACAAGATACAAAAGACTCCTTTTCATGAGAATGAACTTGATGAGTTTATAAGAGATATACAAAAAAGTATAGATCTAGATATTTCTCGTCGTTTTACTAACAATACTGTCGATGAAAACTTTTTGATGCAAGGTGTGGATGAAGCTATAGATACCTTGGCGCATGAAAACTCTATTATGATGATTGCATTTGAAGATATTATGGAACGTATTACTACTCTTTTAGAAAATGTAAATGCAGGAAGTTCTAACCGTTTAGTTACTTTAGGTCTTTTAGAAAAAGAGGGCTACTACATTTCACTTTCAAAAAATAGATTCTCTCAAATTGAAGTTGACTTTTTTAAAGAAGAATACTTTGTAAGTTTTAATGTTAAAAAGCTTACAAACAATGTAAAAATAACTTCACAATTTACCGATGAGTTGTCTGACAAAATCATGAAAAACCGCCGTAAAATAGTCTCTTTAGTGAAAGAAAAATATATGCACTTGCAAGGAGTGTATGAGCGACGTTATTCTTTACTTTTTGACAGAGTTATCGCTTATGTGGCAGATTTAGATGTTGGTGTGAGTTCTTCAAAAGTTGCACAAAGTTATAAACATTCCCGTCCTATGATTGTAGAAGCACAAGGTNAAGAGAACTTTATGCAGATAATGCAGTTGCGACACCCACTCATAGAAGTTCAAGAACGCGGCGGGATTTATGTGCCAAATGATATAGTTATGGGTAATCGTGAACACATGGATCTGCCTCACCCCAAGACGGTAATGCTCAATGTGAGTGTGCATGATGGGCATGATATCAATGGTGTCTTACTTTATGGAATCAACTCCAGCGGAAAATCATCTTTGATGAAAAGTATAGGGATAGCGGTTTTAATGGCACAGGCCGGTTTTTTTGTGAGTGCTGCTGTGATGAAGTTTTCTATTTTTGATTCACTCTTTACCAGAATCGTTTCAAAAGACAATCTTGCAAAAGGGCTCTCAACCTTTGCAGTGGAGATGCTTGAGATGAAAAACATCTTTAACCGTTCCACTGTTCGCTCACTTGTTTTAGGCGATGAGATAAGCCATGGAACAGAAACTCTCTCAGGTGTGGCAATTGTTGCAAGTGCGATTATGAAACTTGCACAAACCCGATGTTTATTTCTTTTTGCAACCCATCTTCACCAACTCTCAACAATGCAAGAGATAACTACACTCAACAATGTTGTGAATTTGCATTTGAGTGTGGAATATGATGAAGAAAAAGATGCACTTTTATTTAACAGAGTGTTGCAAGAGGGAAGTGGAAGCAGTATTTACGGTTTAGAATTTGCAAAATCCTTACATATGGATAGTGAATTTTTAGACACTGCAAACAGAATCAGAAAAAGACTCTCAAATGATTTTGATGAACTCGAACTTTTGGTGAAGAAGAAAAAAAGTAAGTATAATAAAGAGCTTTATGTCACCAAGTGTGTTATCTGCGGTTCTATGGCGGAAGATGTTCACCATATCTCTGGACGTTCACTTGCAGATAAAGCAGGTTTTATAGGACACTTTCACCAAGACAACAAGCATAACCTTGTACCTCTTTGTAAAGAACATCACAAGCAAATCCATGAGGGTAAAATTCATGTGGATGGTTTTGTGATGACCTCAAAAGGTTTGGAGTTAAAGTTTGAAGAACAAATGAGTAAAGCTAAAAAAGAAACGATAATCGAACCTGAAATAAATGAGCCACAAAGTGTAGAAAAAGAAACAAAAGAAGAGAATAGTAAGTTTATTTTAGATGATTGGTAAAGTCTCTAATCTGTAATTGAATTAAATTATAATTAAAACAAAGGAAGAAAATGCATTATTTTAGTAAAGTAAAAGTTGGTGAAGAAGTATTTAGTTTGGTATTTGGAAAGGGTGTTGTTGTAATGATACTTCCAAAAAAAAATAGAATAGAAGGTTTTTATGTATTTGCCGTAGAATATAAAAAGGACAAAAAAGTTTATTACACCCTTGAAGGCTTTCCAAATTGGTGTTCTTCTGATGGTTGTATGCAGACTGTTTTTTATATGAAAGATATTGATTTAACAGATACAGATATTCAACCTGTTGATAAAATTCTTTCTTTAAAACAGATCACTAAATATAAAGATAGGGGAAACCTAGAGATACGTTGTCCATCTGGCATATGGAGGAATGTAGATGTTACTCCTGAAAAAATTATGAAAAAAGCACTTAAGAAAGAACAATACTTTCTCTTTAGAAAAGAAAAAAACTAGTAGAAATTTTATACTTTCTTCTATGTAATAAAATTTATTACTATTAGAGTTTAAAACTATATTTCATATAGTACTTGATATCTTCTTTTTTAAGTTTTGAGTTTACAAAAAGCTCATTAGCCAAAACGCCTTGACCAAGTAACATATCTGCACCATCTTTATAAGTAATATTTTTATCTTTAGCTAGCTTTAAAAAAGGAGTTAATTTTCCATAGATAGCGTCTGCCACAAAAGATGTATTGTCTAAAACAGAATCTATGATATTTTTTGGAGCAGGAAGTTCTTCATCTTTTAGCCCGGCACTTGTCGTGTTTACAACTAAGTGGTATTTGTTTACTTTAAAAGAATCCCAAGTAAAAGTATTGCAGCCAAGTTCTCTAAAGTAAGAAAGTCTTCCCTCGCTTCTGTTGATTACGTCAACTTTTAAATCATCTTGTAAAAATCTAGCTGCAAGAGCTTTGGCAGTACCTCCAGCTCCAAGAATTAATATGTTTTTTACGTTAGTAAACTCTTCAATAGCAAACATAAAACCATCTGCATCTGTGTTATAACCGATAAGCTTTCCATTTTCATTAACAATAGTATTTACAACACCAACTTTTTGTGCAAAGCCTCGTATTTCATCACAAGCTTCAAAAGCTACTTCTTTATGAGGTACTGTGATGTTAGCACCACTAAGACCAAGAGCAAAAAAAGTTTCTTTGAGTTTAGAGCCATCTTTGAGATGAACTCTAGTATAAACTGCAGGGTAGTTTAAATTTTTAAAGATGCAGTTATGCATAAGTGGTGAACGCGAATGTGACACAGGGTCACCAAAAATAGCAAAGATTTGTTTTGTAAACATTATTTTGGATCTAAGTCTTCTAAAGAGTGGACTAGTGCTCCAAGCTTATTAACTACTTCTTGGTACTCTGATTCACTGACACTGTCTGCTACGATGCCAGCACCTGCTTGTAAGATTACTTTATCTTCTTTCACCATAGCTGTCCTAATTGTAATAGCGCTATCCATATTTCCATCAAAACCAAAGTAGCCTATACTTCCACTGTAAAAACCACGCTTGATTCCTTCATACTCAGCTATAAGCTCCATTGCGCGAATTTTTGGAGCACCTGTCATTGTACCAGCTGTAAACGTTGCCATAAATAGATCAAACATATCTTTGTCATCATCTAATTTACCAACCACATCTGTAACAATATGCATTACATGAGAAAATCTCTCAATATGCATCATATCTTCTACTTTAACTGTTCCAGTTTTTGCAACTCTGCCTATGTCATTTCTTCCTAGGTCTATAAGCATTAAATGCTCAGCCAACTCTTTAGGATCAGCTAAAAGCTCAAGTTCAAGTTCTTTGTCGTGTTCTTTAGTATCACCACGTTTTCTAGTTCCTGCAATTGGACGAAGAAGTAGTTCGCCATCGGTAAGTCTTACCATGACTTCTGGTGAAGAGCCTACGATATTAAAGTCATCATATTCGAGTAAAAACATATATGGCGAAGGGTTTTTTGTACGTAAGACTCTATAAAAACTAAAAGGATCCACTTTTATGTTTCGAGTAAAACGGTTTGTCATTAAAATCTGGAAAACGTCTCCGCTGCGAATCATCTCTTTAGATTTTGCAATCATCTCAAAGAATTTTTCTTTAGAATGTGTATAGCTACCTATATCTGAACCTATATTTCTAACACGATGTTGGTATGTATAAGTTCCCTTTAGATCATCATGAATCTCTTGGAACTTATCACTAAAGCTTTTTAGAGTACTAACTAAGCTTATTTGGTGGTTTTTATGAGAATAAACTAAAATCATTTTTGGCAAAATAAGGTCTAGGTCAGGAGTGTTGAGTTCGTCTGTAAGATTGTTCATACTAGAATTAAGTTTAGGCTCAAACACCTTAACCATATCATAACCAATATAACCTATAAAGCCGTCTACATAACCTATTTTTAGTTCTTTAGTAGCTTTTTTATACATTGAAGTATCTATATTTTTATAGTAATTTTTTAAAAATGTAAAAGGGTTTTCTTCTTTTTCATGTACAGTGTTATTAGCATCAGTATAAATAGTCTTATCATTTATGTACTGAAGTCTTTCTCTCGCTCCAATACAGATAAAACTATAGTTACCTTCACTTTGTCCAGCACTTTCAAATAGGTAAGTGATTTCACCATGAAACATGGATTTAAGTTTTGAGTAAACAGCAATAGGTGCAAGTTGGTCGAGTGTGAATTGTTTAGAGTAAATCAAAAGGGAATGACCCTCCCTTTTATAGTTTAATTAAAAAAGCGCCTGGCTCAACTTTAGCACGAAGAACACGTCTTGCATCTTTAGCAGTTACAGTACTTTTGAATGGACCAACTAAAACTTTATTAAATGATGCTCCATTTTTCGTGATTTTATGGAATTTGTATTTATACCCTAAGTTAGTAATTGAAGCTAGGAACTTTTTGTTCGGAGCATATTTTGAAAAAGAACCAACTTGAATATAGTAGTAACTTTTAGATGTACTAACTGGAGAAGAAACTGGGGCTACTTCTTTTGCTTTTACAACTATTTTTGGTTTAGCAACAGGTGCAGGTGTAGGTTTTGTTTCTACAACAACTGGAGCCTCAAGCATTTGTACTTCTTGAGTGTCAAGTTCTTGACTTTCTTCTTTGAGTTTTTTAGCTATAGCATCAAGATTATCAGTAATTTGTGACTCTTCTTGCATCACTTCAACTTCTTCAAAAAGAGGTTCATCTTTCATCTCTTGTGTAGCTTGTGTTTTAGGTTCAGGAGGAAGTGGGGTCTGAGGCAGATTATCAGTACCTGTGGATGTCAGGCTGTTCATAAGCATAACCACTACAATAAGTATAACACCAAGTGTAGCTACAGCTAAAATAACTTTTTTGTTATTATTAGCAGAACTACCTTTGTTTAGGATAATATCATTTAATTCATTATTGTCTTTCATCTTTTTTCCTTCTTATAAGTGCTTCGACCAAGAAGCCCCTCTTTCTTTAGAATAAACTTCATAAGGAAGCGTTAAAATATTATACTCATCAGGCATATCAGCATTTGGGAACATACGCCATTGTTTGGGTTGTTTGGATGCCAATTTCATAGAAATCATTTTACCTAACTGAATTGCTTCTTGCAAGGTTGTATGACCTTTATGAATATAAACATGAAGATGACCTTCTGTTTTTGTTTTATATGCTGTAAAGTTTATATATCCCTCTTCACGAAGCAAAAGTTGTGCCTTATGGTAAAAACGCTCAGGATCTCTTCCGTTATAATCAATTACGATGTTCTCAACTTTGTTGTGTTTATTCACTATAGAGTGCGCAACAGTGATTTCACCTTTTATATGTTTGTTGATAATTGACTGATTTAAAGGAGCATTTATTTTTTCAAATTTATTGTAAAAAGTACGTCCTTTAAATGAAAGTTTATCCACTACTGTTTCTTTTTTCTCCCAGTAGTGGTCGCTTACCATTTTTATAAGTTTGAGATCCATCGCTGTCATAATATCTGTTGCCTTAGTATGTAGATTGGTTATAGATTACAAAGTTTTGCGCTAATGCTTTGAGTTCTTCTTTTATACTTGCTTGAAGCTCAGTGTTATTAATATCATCAAGCACATCAGCCATTTTATTTGCAATAAGTTCAAACTCTTTTTCTTTCATACCACGAGAAGTTAAAGCAGGGCTTCCGATTCTAATACCAGAAGTTACAAATGGACTTCTTGTTTCACCAGGAACAGTATTTTTGTTAATGGTAATACCAGCATTTCCTAAAGCTGCATCTGCATCTTTACCGCTTATCTCTTTACCTACAAAAGAAACTAAAATCAAGTGGTTATCCGTTCCACCTGAAACAACATCATATCCACGTTTAATCATAACTTCACCAAGCACTTTTGCATTTGCTTTGACTTGTTTAGCATAGTCTTTCCATTCTGGAGACAAGTTGTATTTGAATCCAACAGCTTTTGCTGCGATTACATGAACAAGCGGTCCGCCTTGAAGCGCAGGGAAAATTGCAGAGTTTAGTTTTTTAGCTAAATCTTCATCATTTGTTAAAATTAAACCACCACGAGGTCCAGCTAGGGTTTTGTGTGTAGTTGTTGTAACGATATCAGCATAAGGAAATGGTGAAGGATGTTCACCTGCTGCAACTAAACCGGCAATGTGAGCGATATCGGCAAATAAAATTGCTCCTACTTCATCAGCAATTTCACGGAATTTTTTAAAGTCTATTTCTCTGGCATAAGCAGAAGCACCACAAACAATAATTTTAGGTTGTGTGATTTTTGCAATATCCATAACTCTGTCATAATCAATACGACCATCAAGTTCAACACCGTATGTAAATGAACTATAGTTTTTTCCAGAAAAAGAAGGTTTGGAACCATGTGTTAAGTGACCACCATGGCTTAAATCCATACCAAGAAGTTTATCTCCAGCTTTTAAAACTGCAGCATACACAGCAGCATTTGCCTGAGAACCAGAATGAGGTTGCACATTTGCGAATTTACAGCCAAAAAGTTCACATGCTCTATCAATCGCAAGTTGTTCCACAGCATCAGCATATTCACAACCACCATAATAGCGTTTAGCTGGGTAGCCTTCAGCATACTTATTTGTAAAAACTGAACCCATCGCTTCCATTACCGCAGGAAGGGTGAAGTTTTCAGATGCAATCATCTCTAAGTGGTCAGTTTGACGCTCTAACTCTTTTTCACATAAATCAAATATTTCGCTGTCGTATTCTTTTAAAAAACTCATAGTTGTAAAATTCCTTGTTAAAATTGCAAGGATTATACTTTAAAATTAATAACAATAGACTTAATAATTTTGAGGGAAATATTTATTGTAAGGCTAATTAAAATCTATAACTTTAATTTAAAATCATAGATTTTGTATATTATGTATATATAATAAAATTTTATAATATAATGGTGAAATACATTTTAAATTGAAAAAGGATTTCCTATGCTACATCCTGTTGCGGCACACTTTGCCATTGTATTACCATTAGTTTCACTTTTATTAGGTGTATTGTATATCATTAAACCAAGTGAGTTGATGTCAAAAATATCAACACGTTTTATGGTTTTTGCAAGTTTATTTTTAGTAGTTGCCTTTTTTACCGGAAAAGAAGATGGTGCTGAAGCCTACATTTTTTTAACTAAAGCAGGAAAAGAACTTCTGTTAGAACATAAAGAATTTGGACTTTATTTAAGTGTTGCTATGTTTGTAACAACTTTAATAAAGCTATATGGATGTAAGAAAAATATTTTTAAAATAGAGATTTTTTCTATTGTGTTATTGTTGATTATTTCTATGGGTATTTTTTATCAAGGAAAGATTGGTGGTGAATTAACGTATACACATGGTGCAAACGTAAAACAACATTCTGATGGAATAGATTGTTTAGAAGAACAAGCAGAAGAAGCAGCGGAAGAATAATTAATACACTTTATGTGTATTAATTACAACGCGCTAAAGTTTATCTTTAGTCTCTAGCTTCTACTACAGAGATGCTATTAATGCCATCTTGACCTTCGATAGAGTTAAGTACATTAAAACTACTAGAGTCATCTTCTTCAATAGCACCAAAAACAGTATGAACACCATCTAAGTGAGGTGTGTCAACAAAAGTAATGAAGAATTGGCTTCCACCAGTGTTTGGTCCAGCATGTGCCATTGAAAGTGTTCCTGGTGTGTGTGTAGATGTGTTTTTCTCAGTTTCACATTCTATAGCCCAGTCTGGTCCACCAGTTCCAGTTCCGCTTGGACAACCACCTTGTGCCATAAAACCAGGGATTACACGGTGAAAGTTTAAGTTGTCATAAAATCCAGAGTTTCCTAAGTGTGCAAAGTTTGCAACTGTATTTGGAGCTTCTTCTGGAAATAATTTTAACCAAATAACACCTTTTGCTGTATCCACTTTTGCATATTGTTGTTTAAGTGATTCTTCTGCAGTGATCTTATAGTCTTTTAACTTTGTATTTCTCATTTTATACCTTTGTTTTTTTTAATTTTGGAATTATAGTCAAAGTTTATAAATGATTGTTATAATGTTTCTTATGATAAATTCACTTAATAAAATTCGTAGATACTTTATACTAAAAACTAGTAGTATAACTATTAAACAAGCAAATATTTTTACTACACTTTTTATCTTTATCTTTACTATTATTTTTGCATACTTGCTGATTGTAGAAAACTATCATGACTATGAACGAACACTAGTGAGTCAAAAATCAGTTCATGAACATATTTTATCAGCAGAGGAAGAATATCTAGAGACACAAAAAAAATTAAAATCTTTGTTAATTAAAAATACGATTGCAATTGCAACATTGGCATTTATTCTTTTTGCAATTATGTTAGGCTTATATAAAATTTTTAACACGCTTTTGCAAAAAGATATGCAAGCATTTTTGGATTTTTTTAAAGATACCGCACATAATGAACAAGTACTTAACCCCAATGCTATCTTTTTTAAAGAATTTAAGACTATGGTTGGTTATGCAAATAATATGGTAGATACTATTAGTGAGCAAAAAAGAACTCTTAAAGAACTAAATCTAAGCCTAGAAGATAAAGTAAAAGAAAAAACGGCAGATTTAATTCTGATAAATAAAAACTTAGAAAAAGAAAAAACTTTTTCACAAGAGTTATTAGTATCTCAAAAAGAGTTTTTACGTTACACTGTTCATGAGACAAATACACCATTGAGTGTTATTCTCACAAGCATAGAGCTTTTTGTTATGAAAAATCAAAAAGACAGACAACTCTCAAAAATTGAAGCAGCTGTGAAAAATATTTTTAATATTTATGATGATTTGAGTTATTTAGTAAAAAAAGATCAAGTAGAGTATCCAAAAACTGCCATAGAGATAGATTTATATCTTCGCTCGAGACTTGATTTTTTTACTGAAGTTGCAGAGTTATCGAAAATTACTTTCGTATATAAACAAGAGGTCAATGATTTATTTATTTACTTTAATGAGACGAAACTCCAAAGGATTATTGATAATACAATAACTAATGCAATTAAATATACTCTAGCAGATGAAAAAGTCGAAGTATGTTTAAAGCAAGTTGGTAGTTTTGTTGATATTTCTTTAGGTAGTAAATCTAAAGAGATAAAAAATAAAGATAAAGTTTTCAACTCCTTTTATAGAGAAGAAAAACATCAAGAAGGTTTTGGTATTGGTTTGAGGTTAGTTAAAAATATTTGTAGTGAAGAAGATGTAGTTATTAGTCTTGACTCGAGTGATGAAAAAACAGTATTTACGTATAGATTTAAGATGATGGGTGAATAATGAAGATTCTTTTACTTGAAGATGAACTTATGCTCAATGAATCTATACAAGAGTATTTAGAAACTTTAGGACATAGTGTTCAAAGTTATCTAGATGGACTTGAAGCGTATGAAAAAATAAAAGAAAATGCATATGATTTGTTGATATTGGATATTAATGTACCTGGAATAGATGGACTAAGCTTTTTAGAGATGATTCAGGAGCTTAAAATTCATACACCGGCGATTTATATTAGTGCTTTAGTAGACATAGAAGATATTTCACGTGCATACAACTTGGGATGTTTTGATTACTTGAAAAAACCTTTTCACCTTAAAGAACTCGCACTTAGAATAGATAGAGTTAAACTTGATAAAGAGGTGCCAAGAGTACATCTTAGACTCTCTTCACATTACAGTTATGATCAAGAACACAGTACGCTTTTGTTTAAAAATGAACCTCAAACACTTACAAAAAGACAATCTCAAATAATAGACTTACTCGCAAGAAACAGAAGTAGGGTGGTTGACTTTGAACAGTTCCGGATTTATGTTTGGGATGAACAGATTATTGACAACGCAACCATACGAGCAGAGATAAATAGACTCAAAAAAATTCTTAAAGAAGACCTACTTATAAATGTACGCGGTATGGGGTATATGATAGAAAAGCCCTAAGCCCTATATTCATGCCTATTTTTAAAGCTGAATACTTATGATTTGTTTTTCATACGCTAGGATAGTAGGAAATTAGCCTCAAGGTTTAAAGCCCTAAGATAGATGAGTATTGACATTACTCGGGAGTAATGTCCTTAGAGATTGTGCGTACAGATCTACTCATCTCTGTAGTGCTTGTGTTGGTTGCTGAGCTTACTTCTTTTGATATTGATTTTGTTACGTTATTCATCTCATTTGAGATACTTTTTGTAGCATCACTTACATTTGAAGTGCTAGTATTGGCAACTGACTTAAGGTTTTTAGAAGTTTTGGTAAGAGCGGTTTTTGTTTCACCAGATGTAGTATTTAGAGATCTTTTTACATTTTTAGAGAGTGATTTAGTTTCATCATTAAGATCTGTATTTGCTGTATTTACCTTAGTGTTAAGACTCGATGAATTTGAAGTTATTCTCTCTTTAAAATCTTTAGTAGCTGCAGTTGATTTATCTTTTAACTTGTCATTTGTTTTAGAAATATTGTTCTTTGTATCTTCTGCAGCTTCGATTGAAGTGTTTTTTAAATCTTTTGAAATATCTAGCGTAGTGGATTCAAGCTTTTTTATTGAACGTACATGAATATCTTTGAGCTCCTCAGAAATATCTATTACAGCTTCTTTGGATTCAGCACTTGCTTCAACTGTAACTTTTTCAGTATCTAAAGACGCATCTACTGTTGCATTAACAGTCGATTGAGTAGCCTTGCTGCTTTCACTTGACATTGAAGTCATACCTTCTGTCATATCTTTAAAGAGACCGTTAAAACTAAAGTCTGCACAGAGACTAGTGGATAGCGATAATACAACTAGAGTAGGCACAATTAATTTTCTTGTCATTTTATTTCCTTATATATGTTTATTTTAAAATTTTACTTATATTGAGAGTTGAATTATAACTATATATTTATATATTTTACATAAGAAGATAAATTAACTCATTTGCTACATTTTAATATTTTCTAGATAAAGATCTAAATCGTTAAAGTCCTGTATTTCAGTCTATTTTTAAGTACTATTACGTATACTAACATTTTAATAACGTAGAGTATAGCTTTACACTTTACATAAAGGAGATTAGATGGCTAATGAAATAGATCTTTTAGTAGTATTACCGCTTTGTGTATTAGGCTTTTTTACGTGGGTTGGAATTTATATTTATGTGACTCTGACAATTATGCGATTGGACCCTAGAGAGATTAAGTACAGAAAAAATTCTGGTAAAAACTTAGGTATATTTCCAGAAAAACTATTTAAAAATAAAATTAATGAGGATGAACAATGAAAAAAATTATCATAAGTTTACTAATGTTTTTTAGTTTAACACAAGCAAATGAAAAAGCAGTCTTTGACTGTGCATCAGAAGATATGAAATTTGTTTACACTAGGATGTCTTTAATAGAATTAACTGCTAAGGAACTTCAAGAAGCAAATAGGCCCTATGATTTTGTTTTAACCATACATTCGAAATGTACGCAGATTGTGGATAAGTCAAGCGAGGATAAATATGTAAAAAATATTCATAAAAAGCTTGAAACACTTCAAACAGCATACAATGTTAAAATTGAAGTATGTGGTATAGCAGTTGATAGACTTGGTTATGAAGAAAGTGATTTATTGCCTTTTGTAGATACGGTGAAAAATTCAATAACAAGAGTTATTAGCCTTCAAAATAAAGGATACGCATTTATCCCTTTCCATTAAATATTTTATGAATCAACATACGAATAAGAATAGCATTATATTAGTGTTACTTATATACTCATTCTTGTTATTTTTGTTTTAAAATACTAAGAAATCTTATTTTGCTATGTTCATGCTATACTCATTTTTTATTATTGGAGTGTTAAATATACACAAGGGATAATACATATGAAAAAACACATTATACTTAGTGCACTGACGATTGGACTATTAAGCTCAGCAAATGCTGCTGATAGCATAGAGACAATGTTTAGTGAAGGTAAGACAAGTGGAGAAATCCGTGCATTTTATATCAATAGAAATGATAATACAAAAGTTGATAAGCAAGTAGCAACAGCGGTTGGCGGTCATTTAAAGTTTGAAACAGCATCTTTAAATGGGCTTAGTTTAGGTACTGCTTTTTATACTACAAATCGTATATTAAAAGATCTTGAAGCAGGTCCTTCTACTCTTAATACTACATTATTGAGAAATGATGGCTCATCTTATTCATTACTTGGTGAAGCATATGTTGCTTATGATGCGAAAGATTTAGGTACAAAAACCACATTTAAAGCTGGTCGTCAAAAGTTAAATACACCTTTAGCCGGTGCTGATGATGCTAGAATG
>JGI10211J34971_10000867_pt1 | contig 25312 bp, 24 predicted proteins | sample Etolagsediment_FD_34971 | JGI IMG/M metagenome (IMG submission 34971)
TGCCGAATGGCCGGCTCCAAAGTTGATTTCAGTGAGGTTTCGAGCGCCTGATGGAGTTGCTCCACGTCCGGCGGTGCGCCAACTGTAATTCGGCCTATCGAATATCCGGCGAAAATCAGCAACACCGCCGCGGCGGCCCAGCGCATAGCCCACTTAATGTCCCACCGCAGCCTGGATACACCTCTTTGTTCCTGCGGCAATTGCCACCTGTCGAGCTCTTTCATTACACTGCGCCAGGTGGTAACATCATGCTGGCATTGCGAGCACTGTTTCAAATGCTCCTTCAATTCAGTTTGTCTTTTTCGGCCAAGCTCTTTGTAGAGATAGGCCATCCATTCTTCACGATTCGGATGATTCATAAGACCCCCTTTCCATTTAACTTGCTCATACCTTGTTCATTTTTTGGGCTGATTGTTTCCTCGCTCAGGATTGGTTTGAGAAAACAGCCAAGCTGCGTCAATGCCTCTGCCATTCGCGATTGAATCGTCCCTTGGGGGACATCAAGCACCTCGGCAATTTCGCGAAATCGCAGGCCTTCGTAGTGGCGAAGAATTACAACCTGACGATAGGATTCCGGCAGCTGAAATAATGCTTTACGCACTAACTCCGCACGTTCCTCCTTCGCTGCTGCCATCTCCGGTGAGAGCGTGCACGCCTCCAAAGCAGCGTTACAGGTGCTGCCCGTGTTGTTGTGAGTCAACGCGTTTTCCTTTCGCCGTTTCAGACGCCGCTGTTCGTCATAGCAGGCGTTTAGCGCGATTCGCCGCAGATAGGTTGCGAAGCTGGCTTCGCCTCGATAATCATTTCGATGTGCAAAGACTCGCATAAAAACTTCCTGTGCCAAATCTTCTCCGCGATGCACGTCCCCTGTCAGCCGTGCACAAAGTCGTTGAATTCGGCCCTGCCACCGGCGGACAAGCAGAGCAAAAGCACGCGAATCGTTTTGTTTCTGAACCCGCAGCATTGCCTGCTCGTCGCTCAATGAAAACAGCTCCGACAAGTACGAGAATCGGGCGCGCATCCGGCCTCCAATACAGTGGGTGAGCAGTTATTTTCCTGACCTTGCCTTTAAGCTTCAATACGCTCAATCAGCACCCACTTTACTATTTTATTAGACGAGCAGCTACCCCCTTTTAGTCGCAGAAAAATACGCCGCTCGGCAAAAATTTAGAGCACTTTCCACAACTTTAAGAAAATAAAGCCCCCTCCCCAATACAGACCTCTGGACAAAGACAAAAACATTTGACATAATTGTCCAGAGAGAAGCCCTGTACCAGCCCTGCACCCCCCTTGTCTGCTGTCGCAGACGGCAAAGGGGGCGGGGCCAGAACGGTTCAGGGAAAATCGCGTGCCCCGCACCAACTTAGGCGTGAGCCTAAGCTCAATTGGTGCGGGGTCAGGAAAGGAGCAGATTATGAAACGTATCGTATTGACGCTCGGATGTCTAATGGCCTTGTGTTCGCCCACCCCTTGTCTGCTGTCGCAGACAGCAAAGGGGGCGACAGCAGACAAAGGGGGTGCAAAAGATTACTATGTTTCGCCTGACGGAGCTGATAAAAACCCAGGTACCAGGGACAAGCCCTTCAAAACTATTCACAAGGCCGCTGATATAATGGTTGCCGGAGATACCTGCTATGTCCGCGGCGGAACGTATCGCGAAACGGTGAAAGTGAAGAACTCGGGCACCGAAGAGGAGCCAATCAGTTTTGTCGCCTGGCCAAAAGAAACCGTAACCATCAGCGGCCTCGAGCCGGTTAAGACTAACTGGGTGGGCTACTTTGGTTACAAAACCTGGACGGGTGAGCAGGAGAAGGCCTTCCAGGCGGGAGCGCCAGCAAAGTACACCCAGTTGTTCGTTGATGGAAAATTGATGAAAAGGATGGACAAGCCGGAAGCGATAGACAGTCCTAAACAATGGTCCTCAACAAACGGAAGGATTATGCTCTGGCCGCCAGAGAAAAAGTCCGGTAGTTATAATAATCCCACCGACCGTAAGGTCGAAGGGAAGGTACGTGATTTTGCATTTGAAGTTAGCAGTGCCAATTACGTGGTGATACGCAATTTCCGTTTCTTCGCTACAACCATCAAGTTTGAAAACTGCGATTACTGCACAATTGATAAGTGTTGTTTTTCACAGCCTAAGCCATAAGTTGTTTCCCCTGTTCCTGTCTTCCCGCCCCCTTTGCTGTCTGCGACAGCAGACAAGGGGGGCAGGAAAGGGGGATGAACTATGAACAATGAACATTTGTTAAAGGTAAGAGAGGAACTATGAAACTCGACCCAAGAAAAATGGAAGATTGGCAGATTGCAGAGGCAGCAGAGGAAAATATGAAGTCTCTCGATGAACTGGCCGCAGATTTAGGGCTGAAGAACGAGGAACTTATACCAATGGGACGCCAATTAGGCAGAGTTGATTACATGAAAGTGTTTGACCGTCTCAAAAAAGCCCCAGACGCAAAGTACATTGATGTTACTGCTATTACACCAACTCCGCTGGGTGAAGGAAAAACAACCACCGTTATAGGACTGATAGAGGGCCTGGGCAAACTTAACAAGCGGGTCATCGGCGCAATCCGTCAGCCGAGCGGCGGGCCAACATTCAATATCAAGGGTTCTGCTGCCGGCGGAGGTCTTGCACAGTGTATTCCTCTGACCCCGTTCTCAATTCGACTCACAGGCGATATTGACTCCATCACGAACGCCAACAACCTCGCAATGGTTGCTCTGACCTCGCGTATGCAGCATGAAAGAAACTACGATGATGCCCGTCTGGCAAAGAGCAATATCAAAAGGCGGCTCGATATCGACCCCGAAAGGGTCCAAATGAAATGGGCTTTGGACTTTTGTGCTCAGGCACTACGCAACATCACCATCGGCAAAGGCGGAAAGATGGACGGCTACGAAATGGAGTCCGGGTTCATTATCTCTGTCTCAAGTGAGATAATGGCCATTCTGGCGGTGGCTAAGGACTTGAAAGATTTGCGAGAGCGGATGTCCCGCATTGTTGTCGCCTATGATAAGAAAGGTAACGAAGTTACCACTGCCGACCTTGAAGTAGATGGTACTATGACAGCATGGATGGTTGATGCTCTTAATCCGAACCTCCTGCAGACCATTGAGGGACAGCCCATGTTTGTGCACGCCGGGCCTTTTGCCAACATTGCTATCGGCCAGAGCTCTATAATCGCTGATGAGGTTGGCGCTAAATTGGGAGATTACCACATCACAGAAAGCGGGTTCGGTACGGATATTGGATTCGAAAAGTTCTGGAACTTAAAGTGCCGAATGTCGGGCTTAACGCCGAATGCCGTCGTCATAGTCGCGACTATGCGCGCTTTGAAAATGCACGGCGGCGGCCCAGTTGTTAAACCGGGGGTACCACTGGCAGAAGAATATACCAAAGAGAACATCGAGTTGCTGGAAAAAGGATGTGATAACCTTGTTGCTCACATCGAAACCATCAAAAAGAGTGGTGTCCGGCCGGTCGTCTGCATCAATAGGTTCCTGACCGACACCAAAGCCGAAATTGAATTGGTACGCAAAGTAGCTGAACAAAACGGTGCGCTGGCCGCGGTTTCGGAACACTGGCTCAAGGGCGGTGAAGGAGCAATCGAGCTGGCCGAAGCCGTGACTACTGCATGCGATGAAAAAACTGACTTTAAATTCCTCTATGAACTTGATACGCCCCTCAGGAAGCGAATCGAGCTTATCGCTAAAGAAGTCTATGGTGCAAAAGGTGTAACTTATACCGACGAAGCTCTGGAAAAAGCAAAGGCCTTTGAAGCTGACCCAGAGACTCATAGATTGGGAACCTGTATGGTTAAGACCCACCTGAGCTTATCGCACGACCCGAACATAAAGGGCAGGCCTTTGGACTGGGAGCTGCCAATCCGCGATATTCTCGTTTATAAAGGTGCCGGCTTTATTGTGCCGGTTGCCGGAGCGATTAAGTTAATGCCCGGCACGGCCTCGGACCCCGCTTTCCGCCGTATCGATGTGGATGTGAACACTGGAAAGGTTCAGGGCCTGTTCTGAACTGCCGGATATAGAGTTTTTTGTCTTTAAGAAACAGCATTCCGGTAATATAATGCGTTATGCAGTAAACAGGGAATAACAGAAGCTGTACATGAATTCGTACTGCAGGAAATATTGGAAAGAAAGACAAGTTGTCACCTGATTTAAGTAGTGCGCGATGCGACCTATACTGCAATTAGCACTGGACCATGAAAATCTTGGACGAGCCCTGAAGGCTGCCAAGGAGGGGCTGGCAGGCGGTGTGGACTGGCTGGAGGCAGGAACACCCCTGATAAAGAGCGAAGGTCTGGATGCGGTTCGGACACTGCGACGCGAGTTTCCCACTGCGACAATAGTCGCTGATATGAAAATTATAGATGCGGGCCGGTTGGAGACTGAGTGTGCGGTCAAGGCGGGTGCAAACGTTGTTAATGTCCTCGGCCCGGCCTCGGATACAACCATAGCCGAATGCATCGAGGCCGCTCGCCGCTACGATGCCAAAATCACCGTTGACCTGCTGGGTTTGCACAGCAGGGAAAGAATGGTTCAACGGGCAAAGGAAGTTGAACTTATGGGCGCATTTTCAGTGTGTATTCATACGCCGATAGATACGCAGATGCAGGGTGAGCTGCCGTTTGATGACCTCAAAGCGGTAGTATCGGCGGTCAGCATTCCGGTTGCTGTCGCAGGGGGAATAAATTCCGAAACCGCTGCAGATGCAATCAAGGCCGGTGCAGCAATAGTGATTGTCGGCGGAGCAATCACAAAATCCCCTGATGCTAAGAAAGCTTCCGAGACAATAAAGAAGGTTATCACCACAGGTGTTCGGGCGGAGACAACCTTTTTCAAACGCGGTGATAAAAAAGGTATTGCTGAGGTTTTGGCAATGACCTCTGCTGCTGATGTAACTGAAGCACTACACAATACCGGCGCCTTGGCCGGCATAAAACCCATAGTTCAAGGAGCCAGAATGGCTGGGCGGGCCTTGACGGTGTGGACATATCCCGGCGATTGGAGCAAGCCGGTTGAAGCGATAGATGTTGCCGTGCAGGGACAGGTCCTTGTGATAGATGCGGGGGGGATGCCGCCGGCAGTTTGGGGTGAGAAAGCTACGAAGAGCTGTTTGCAGCGTAAGCTGGCCGGTGTGGTGATTAACGGTGCTATTCGGGATGTTGCCAACATCCGCCAGATGAACTTCCCGGCCTTTGCCAAACTTATAACGCCTGTTGCCGGTGAGCCGAAAGGCCAGGGCATGATTGATGTGCCGGTGAAAATCGGCGGACAGTATATCCGTACGGGCGACTGGGTCGTCGGTGACGATGATGGAGTTGTGGTAATTCCTCAGGAGAAGGCCGTGGAAGTTGCGAACCGAGCACAGGCAGTGGTCGAACGTGAAGACAGGGAAATGGCGGAGATAGACCAGGGCAGCACGCTTGGGAAAGTTGCTGAACTGACGCGGTGGGAACAGTTGAGGAAGAAAAGTGCCCGCAGAAATGATGACAAATAGTAATTTAGTCGAGATTATTACGTCGCAGCTTGCAGTTATCGAATTATTGATTGGGCGAATAGCGCCTGCAACCACAAGAAATTTAATCGAAATGATATTGCAAACCGACAAGGTTTTTGTCACCGGCCAGGGCAGAAGCGGGCTGGTCGCCCGGTGTCTTGCTACCCGGCTTGCACAAATGGGATTCAATGTCTATATCCCCGGCCACGCAACGTGCCAAAAAATCGGAGCAGGCGATTTATTAGTTGCGATTTCCGGTAGTGGAACAACAAGAACCACTGTTGAGTTCGCACGAATCTCGCAACAAGCCGGTGCAAAAGTTGTTGTGCTAACGGCCTCTCGTGAATGTGACCTGGCTCAACTTGCAAACGAGGTGGTGGTGATTCCCGCAAATGATGAGGATATTAGAAAAAAGTGCAAGTATATTGTCGGGCCCAACAATAACACACTATTTGAAGAAGCAATGTTGCTATATACTGATGCGCTGGTTTATATTCTGCTGGAGCGAAAAGGGATTCCAAAAAGCATAATAGACCAAAGACACACGAATCTTGAATAATAATAAAAAATACGCTGAAGGGAAATTCAAGGAATACTTGGATGATTTAGCGGCGGGGAAACCAACTCCCGGCGGGGGAAGTGCCGCAGCCGCCGCTGGTGCGCTCGGAGTGGGCCTGCTCAGTATGGTCGCAAATTTCACCATCGGTAAAGATAAGTACAAGGACGTTGAAGCCAAGATTCGCAAAACTCTCTCTTCGTCTGAAAAACTGCGAGGCCGGCTCCAAAAGCTAATTGATGAGGACATCGCCGCGTATCAAAAGGTATCTTCGGCATACAAAATGTCGAGGCAGACAGACGAAGATAAAAAGGCAAGAACAGAAGCAATCCAGGTGGCGTTGAAGGATGCGATGGCGGCGCCATTGGCAGCGTGCAGAACTTTGTTTGAGGCGATGAAGTTATGCAGACCGCTTCTGGAAAAGGGCAACCGGAATCTTGTAAGCGACGTGGGAGTAGCGGCCCAGCTTATTGCTTCGGCGTTCGAGTCAGCACTGTTAAATGTCGAAATAAATCTCTCGGCAATCAGGGACCGTGACCTCGCTGATGAGATTAACAAAGAATTATCCGCTAAAGAAAAGCAGATACAGATTATAAAAGAGAATATCGTTAAGCAAGTGAAGAGGAAAATCTAATGGCGGCAACTTTATTACAAGGCGACAAGCTGGCCTCTCAAATCAAGGAAGTCTTGAGAAAGGACATCGAAGATTTGAAAGCCAAAGATATTCGGCCGCATTTGATGGCGGTTCAGGTCGGCGAAAATGCCGCATCAAGACTGTACATTAGACAACAGCAAAAGGCCTGTGAAGAAATCGGAATTGCGTATGAACTTAAGGAATTGCCTGATGGCACCACTCAGAAGGAGCTTTTAAGTTTCATAGAGCAGTTGAATCAGGATAAGGCGGTTACCGGCGTAATTCTTATGATGCCGCTTCCGAAGGGCTTAGATGCCCGAGGAGCGCAGATGAAGATTTCGCCCGACAAGGACGTCGAAGGAATGCACCCGGCGAATATGGGAAGACTGGTTTATGGCGATATGGGTCTTGCTCCGTGCACCGCCCACGCAGCGGTGGAGCTTCTGAAGTCAACCGGCCTCGAGCTAAAAGGCAAAGACGTCGTTATCGTAGGGCATTCCGAGATTGTCGGCAAGCCTCTTACGCTGATGCTTCTTTCGTCACAGATGAAGTCACCCACTCCTACCGTTTGCCACATTGCGACGAAAGACCTGTGCTCGCACACGAGAAGAGCCGACATTATTTTTGTGGCTGTCGGCAAACCGGGTCTGATAAAAGCTGATATGGTAAAGGATGGAGTAGTTGTTATTGATATCGGCATCAATCGTGTGCCTGTTACCGATGCGGGTGGTAATCCGGTGCTGAACGAGAAAGGTAAGCCCAAAAAGAAAATCGTGGGCGATGTTGATTTTGAAGCCGTAAAAGAAAAGGCAAGCTTCATTACGCCTGTCCCAGGTGGCGTAGGGGTCGTGACAACGGCAATGCTGCTTTTTAACACGGTCGAATCTGCCAAAATAATTGCTGCTCGGAAATAGATTAGCCCTCGATTTCTTCTTTGGATATAGGTTTTTTTGTCACCAAGAAGGAAAAAGGTTTATGCGAAATTTTGATGTTACTTCTGAAGATGTCGCGAGCTTTTCCAACACCATGGAGCTAATGGAACGCGAGTGGGCGCCCTGTCGGCACGCCTGTCCCGTGCACGCCGACGTTAGAACGTATATCGAGCTGGCCGCCCAGGGGCGCTGGAAGGAATCTATAGATGTCATTCGCAGGCATTTGCCGTTCGCGGCTGTTTGTGGTCAAATCTGCCATCATCCTTGCGAAGAAGACTGTCGGCGAAACGACGTAGATGAGCCGATTGCCATTCGTGAGGTGAAGCGTTTCGTAGCCGAATACGTCGGCAAAAATGCAACTGTTGACAGACCTGATATTCAAGACAAGGCCAAGGTCGCTGTTATAGGTGCCGGCCCGGCAGGTATGTCCGCAGCACTGGAGATGGCAAAGCTCGGTTACCGTCCGACCGTGTTCGAGAAATTCCCCCTGGCCGGCGGCATTCCGGCAACAGCTATACCCAAATACCGTATGCCGCAGAATGTTGTCCAGATAGATATCGATTGGATACTGGCCCATGGTATTGAACTGCAGACCAATATCCAGATTGGCAAAGACAAAAGCATTGACAGTTTGCAGAATGAACGGTTCGAGGCAATACTAATCGCAACAGGTCTTGCCAAAAGCCGGATGCTTCCAATTCCGGGCTCGGAACACAAACATGTCCTGCCTGTTATGGAGTTCCTGACAAATCTTGCCTTTGAAAAAGAAGTTAATATCGGCGAGGACGTGCTGGTTATCGGCGGCGGTAACGTCGCTTGCGATGCAGCCAGGAGCGCAGTTCGGCTCGGAGCTGAGCGGGTCCGAATGATGTGTCTCGAAACTCAGGAAGAAATGCCGGCCTGGAAGTGGGAAATAAGCCAGGCGAAAGAAGAAAGTGTGAGCATCATAACACGTCGTGGGCCTGTTGAAGTTGTTGCCGAAGATGGTCGAATCAAGCAGGTCAAAGCTCGCAAAGTTACTCGAGTATTTGATGAAAACCAGCAGTTTAACCCCCAATATGATGACAGCGATGTGACCGGCATCAAGTGTGACACGGTAATACTTGCGATTGGTCAAAAGGCCGACTACGGCTTTGTCAAGGGCAGCAGTCTCAAGCTTGATTGCCGGGGTCGTCTTGAGTTCAACCCGGCAACACACCAGACAAATGTTGAGAATATATTTGCATGTGGCGAAATTGTGACGCCTCCCGGCTCTGTCGTCGAGGCCTGTGCAAACGGTCAGCGAGCGGCAAAAGCAATCGATATGTATCTAAGCGGAAAAAAAATCGAGATAGATGATTCCCTGCCGCCTGCTATCGACAAAATCGCTGCAGATACCGCTGAAAAAGTAATAAAAACCGAACGAGTTCACATCCCAACTGAAAAACCGGAAATACGAATCGAATTCTTCGACGAGTTTGAGCACACGCTCAACTCGGAAGCTGCTGCCTGCGAAGCTCGAAGGTGTATGAACTGTGGAGCCGGTGCTGAGGTACTGCTCGACAAGTGCGCCGCCTGCCTGACATGTTTACGGGTTTGTCCGTTTGATATACCAAAGGTTACCGATGTCGCTCGGATTGACTCGGCTCTGTGCCAGTCGTGCGGAATATGTATTGCTGAATGCCCGGCCAATGCCATAATCGCACGTGGATGGGACAAGGACGAATTAAAGGCCAGGACTGCCGAGATCCTCCACAGTCTCGGCACTGACCGAAAAATAGCAGCTTTCATCTGCGGCTATCGCGCCTCAACAGCCGCATGGAGAGGTGAAGAGATTGATGTGCCGACTGTGGCGCAGGTCTATCTGCCCAGCTTGGCCCGGTTGAGTGTTGCCGATGTGCTTAAGGCGTTTGAAAACGGTGCCGATGTCGTGGTCGTAGTTACGGTCGGAGAAGACAACGAGCGTTATCCACAAGCTGCCAAACGTATAGACAGGCGAGTCCAGGAGGTTCGCAGGATGCTTGTGGAAATCGGCATGGACGGCCAGTGTCTGAAAATGATAAGGGTTGCCGGTGATACAGATTCGATTCGTACGGCTTTGGTTCAGGCCGCCCAAGAACTGGAAAAAATCGTGTCCTGATTTTAGGAGGCAGTTTCAATGATAGTAGCTGAAAGAAAACCATTTGATGAGATACTTGAAATGCTCAAACCATTCAAACGTGTACTTGTGCTCGGGTGCGGAGGATGTGTGACTGTTTGCCTTACCGGTGGAGAAAAACAGGCTGAGGAACTGGCCTCACAACTCCGCCTGGCATCCAGACGAAGCAATTTGGGTCTCGAGGTTGACTACGAAAGCATATCACGCCAGTGTGACGAGGAGTTCATTGAAAATCTCCAACACGACCCGAATAAATACGACGCTGTGCTTAGTATTGCCTGTGGCGTGGGCGTACAGTTTATGGGTGAAAGATTTCCGGAAGTAGAGTTTTTGCCCGGCCTGAATACCACGTTCTACGGCGCCAACACGGCTCCGGGCCTGTGGGAAGAATACTGTCACGGTTGTGGTGATTGTGTACTTGCTCTGACCGGTGGCATCTGCCCAATTGCCCGTTGCTCCAAGAATCTTATGAACGGCCCCTGCGGAGGGACAAACAACGGAAAGTGTGAAGTCTCACCAGATATGGATTGTAGCTGGCACCTGATTTACGAACGGCTCAAGCAGACCGGCAAGCTTAATCAGATGCGCAAAATCCAGCCCCCGAGGGATTGGAGAAAGGACCGAGGTGCCGGCGTCAGAAGAATGAGTATCGAGCAAATGATTGAACAGGAGTCTGAAGTATGAGTCAATCCGTTAGTAAACTGCAACAAGCGTTTGAGTCCGGCAACTTCGTAGTTACCGGTGAAATCGGCCCACCTAAAGGCATCAATGTTGAACCCTGTCTGCGTGGGGCTGAGAAATACCTTAAGGACACAGTAACAGCGGTAAATGTCACAGATGGCCAGACAGCCGTAATGCGTATCGGGTCAATGGCAGTGTCCAAAATGCTCCTGGACCGTGGTGTTGAGCCAATTTTCCAGATGACGTGCCGCGACCGCAATCGTATCGCGCTTGAGATGGATTTGCTCTCAGCTGCATCGCTTGGAATCAGGAACGTTCTGGCCTTAACAGGCGACCATGTAGCAATGGGCGACCACCCTGAAGCCAAACCTGTGTTTGACCTGGATTCTGTGACTCTGCTACAGGCTATGGTTTTACTTGAAGCCGGTACTGACATGGGCAGAGACATCAAAGGCAACGCGAACAAACTCGACGGAGCGCCTAAGTTCTTTAAAGGCTGCTGTGTTACACCCTGTGCCGACGAACTCGAGCCGCAAATCATTAAGCTGGAAAAGAAAGTTGATGCTGGGGCCCAGTTCGTCCAAACCCAGGCCGTTTATGACCCGGCAGCTTTTGAGCAGTTTATGAAGCGCATTGAGCACCTAAAGGTGCCTGTAATGGTTGGAATTGTCGTGCTTAAAAGTGCCGGTATGGCCAATTATATGAATCGTTCCGTACCGGGCGTTAGTGTGCCGGATAATATTGTCAAGCGAATTTCGGAGGCCTCCAAAGAGGACCGGCAGAAGGTCTCAGTCGAAATCTGCGGCGAATTGATTCGCAAGATGAAAGATTTTTGCCGGGGCGCTCATCTAATGACCCTCGGCTGGGACCACTGCGTCCCGGACATAATCCAGGCAGCAGAACTGACATGAGATTTGTGGGTGCTTGGTATATCCATTGACTGGAAAGAGTCCGGCAACGGTCGGCAATGAGCAGGATAATCACCAGGAAAAAGGCCGATGTGATAACTGCTTAGAGAGCGGAGAGTTAGACAAAAAAAATGACCGTTTGGCAACGGTTGGAGTGGAAGTAAATGAAATGGGCAGGGGCGGAATTGAACCGCCGACACACGGATTTTCAGTCCGTTGCTCTACCGACTGAGCTACCTGCCCGCTAAGAATTTCATCCTGATTGTATCAAAACTTAAATTTAACAAAAAAACCTGATGTTGCAAGAAAATTAATCCATACTTTTCGAATCCAAACACCAAAAATTACGATAGCAGCACGATACCTGCATTAAAGTTGAGATTACAACACTGGTAGAAGATATCGCTTGGAGAAGGCAGCTTGTTTTTTTACAGGGTCAAATGACGCCTTGTTAATAAGCAGCACCACTGAGTAAAGCCGGCCCAAAAAATTTGAGTGCCGCAGATGCAACTGTAAAAATTCCCCGAAAAAGCAGATTGGTCGGCTCGAAGAACCTGCGGGACATTTGAGCCCCGTATTTCACCGCAGCAAAATTCCTAATCTGCCGGACGCAAAAGTACCCGGCAGGATTGTATCGCTCGGGACAACCCCGGCGTTATTGCAGTTATGTTCTTTAGTTCATCGGCAGTTAATTTGTTTTGCGACGAGCGGTAAATCAGCATAAAGCCCAATGATGAGCCAAGCTGACCAAGTGGAATTGTAACCGCTGAGATTTTATTTAGCACAGTTAACTTGCCCTGCAGACCCATTGCGAACATATCATCAACGGTGCATATTTTGTTCGACTCACAGATGTTGTTCACCAGCTCCGCAGTGAAACAATTCTCCAGATGTCGCTTTTCCAGAGTGATTGGCTGGTCGCTTTCAAACATATGCAATTCGAAGCTGTCTGCTTGACGCAGGAAAAAGGCGACGTTTGAATTGGGGGTCTCGTCTTTGATGAGTTTGCCGGCGGTAAAAATAAGTGTGCTCAGGTCGGTCATTCCGACGATTGCCTTGTAGAAATTTGCCGTGAAACCGATGGTATCTAATCTTTTGATGAAGCCCCTCTGGGCTGCAATTAGGTCATTGCAGAGTATATCTATTTTCTTCGCCTGCTTTTTGCGTTCTTTATTGAGCTCGCTGATAAGCAGGCGCAGTCTTCTATGTCGTCGTTTGTCGTCCACCGGTACTTGCTTTTTTCAATAGAACAGCAGAGTTTACAACGGGTTCATAATTTTAGGTTCGGCTTAACAAAAGACCGGCTTTAAGGGCAAAAAACATTAAAAAGCCTGGTGGCAGGTAGCCCTATAAATAACCAGTTACCAGTTTTGGTGTGGTTAAGCTGATTAAAGGTCGGACATCGGCAAAAGTGTGTCCCAACACACGGGCACCGATTTGTCTTTATTTTCGGACCTATTAATAGTATATGGCGTTTACATATACCATATAGTTTTGCCAACAACAATGACGAGACTGCTTAGGTCAAAGAGAAACACGACTTTCAATAATCAAGCACTAACAGCATTCGCCAACTGGTTCCGCTGTCGAATCGCTGCCGGAATTCTACCGACGCCTTTTGGGAAAAATCACCTTCATAATAACCGAGAAACAGCCAGCCGAGTTAAACTCTCCGCCAAAGGAACCGATATATGATAACAGGAAATATCGTTTCGTCTTGGGGGCGAACAGTCTTATTCAGCAAACAGTAACCGAAGCAATTGTTCCCAATTGTACGGTCATGGAACGCAAAATAAGGACTACATAATTAGCAAAATAAAAACGTTTATCTTGCTTCAGCTTCTGGCTGTCGCAGTTGTGATTGTGGTGTTCTCGGGCTACTATCTTTTGACTAAAGGGACACCCGGAACCGTAACGGGGATACTCTATACGGCGGAAAGCCGGTCTGCTGTAATTGATGGCCAAGTCGTTAAAGAAGGGGACACGATACATGGCGTTACAGTCGTCAAAATATACAAAGCTGAAGTTGAATTCAAGAAGAACTACAAGGCCTGGAAACAGCGGGTGGAGCAGCGCCCGAATCCCATCTGGACAGGAGATTATTAGTACCGACCGCGAACTGACATCCCCAACCTTTTATTATGGATTCAAACCGGCTTCTAAAACCGTTTACGCTTAGGTTTTGGCGACCTGAGTCGCCCAATCCGTAAGCTTCCTGAATTTTGCTAATGCTATAATGATACAATCACGCAGCGAAGTGTGCTTCCAACCCCAATCTCGCAGCCGGACTCGCAGTAATTCATCTTATTTAATAGAGCAAAATGGTGAAGCCTGGGCAGGAATAGTCGTTTATGTGACCTATGTTTTCGAATATACAGCGATTTTGTTGGCACCATCTACTACCGTAATCCTGGCATCCGGCTCTTCGGCAAGCCAATTGTCAACAACCACCTGCGGCTCATCTGTAGGATGCAAATGCGCCGCTTCAACCAGGTCGCTGGGTATTTCCGAATATATCCAGATTCGTCCCAACCGCTGTATCATTTGCGCAAACTTGTACGCCTTGTGACTGAACAGTTTGTATTCACTTTCAATTGATTTTAGTGTCTGGTCAATAGGACCGGTCAGGCGATTGTAAAAGTTTTCTATCGTCTGCTTCTCACCAATACCATTTGGACACGCCGCTAAAAACAGTATCTTGCCGCCGTCTGTAACACCGTTTTTTGTTAGCTCAAGCGCTCTTTGAGCAACGTAAAGACTCACATCATTCGGCAATCCGCCCGGCGAAACGATTAACCGCCCTACCGGTCTTACCGTATGTGTATTTCTCTCATCGATTACGTTAAACGCCTCACCGCTGACCCTATCGACAGGCCCGAATCGTGCCCACTGTATTTTCCCCGAGGAGCTGATAGTTACCAGTGCATAAACTGGCCGAGACCGTACAATCAGCCGCATTCCCTCCAGCTGGTCCTCAGCAACCGGATTGCTTCTTCTGCTTTCATCCCAATGCCAGGGATGAACCCCGAATGTCGATTTCTCATCAAGCGCCAGACTGTGATTTTGCTCAGTAGTCTCAAACGCACATATCCCAGGCACAAAGTTCTTTATCGGATTCGAATATCCTGAAAAATAGTGAACCTTCAAATCCGAGAGCACCACAAAAACCTCCGCATCGTCGGCATTGGCATTGAACAGGACCTCCGTGCCTCGCGATGTCTGACCCACTTTTATGAACCTGTCCTTCTCGCAGTCGTGGGTATGAATCTCAAAATTCCTGATACCCGCTTTCCTGACGGCCTCTTCTATTTGCTCCCTAATTTTATTATTTTCCTCAGTCTCGGCATCGTGCGTTCCGGTGCATATCAGGAATCGCACCAGTGAACTTTTTCGTAACATACCAAAGAACTGCCCGAATATATCGTCAAATGGCTCATCACGAGTGCCATCGTCTATCAGCACACAAAGACGTTTACCGGCAGCTTCATCTTGAAAGTTGTCTGCTTCCCCGCCTGTCATCGCCTGCCGGATAAGCGTCACGTTGTCCGCTTTTCCCTCCCCCTGCCAAGGCCGCACGATTTCCTCTATATTGGCTTCGGGAATTTCCAAAGACACAAAAGCTTTTCCGTAGTGAAGCTCTACTTTCATATCGATAATTAACCTTTAGGCATTTAATAGCTTATCCCAACATTTAATATATACCGACTTTAGATGACCAATCAAGCAAAAACACACTCTTAAGGATTAGTAATGGCGCACACCGAAATGTGAGCTGTTTTGCTCCCCCATTTTACTTTCTTCTTGAAAGCCTGGTTACATTGCAGACCGAAAGACAACAAAGCCAACACCTATGAAAACGCTTTCGCGCCTCCTTCTTAACATAACCGTACCCAAGAAGTAAAAGCGCGGAGACTTTGGGGATGCACGTTTAGGACAACCCTGCCTCGACAAATGAATTGCCTTTAACATCTACAGCGCTTTCGATGCTGACCGATATCGTAATCAAAGAATCGAGCGTCACCGGACTCGGAAAGGACAAAACTACTCGATGGTTTCCCCGACCGAAAGTCTTAACCTCTATCACTTCTAAGGATGGCAAACACCGATGACTTTATGCAACGGCTTTCTTTCTGTAAAACAGGAAAAGAATAATAGCCAAAGCAATCAAACCAACAAGCCCATTGTCGCCCAAAGTCTTAATCAATGCGGTGAGATTGACAACAACCCCTCCAAAGAAGGGAACTGCGTTGCCAAAGAGGATTTCCACTGCAATCCCGAGGGCAATCAACAATAAAGCAATTTCGGTAATCTCACCAAGCCATCTTTTTGCTTCTTCCAGAAAACGCATCGTTAACTCTCCTACATTGAGTATTAAAAAAATGGGAAGCTACAAACGTCTTGATATTTTATTCGGCTTACTCTTTCGGATTTCTTTAATATTTATGCCCAAAAACCCTAAAACATATTGTCCCCAAGTAACCGTTCACGGGCTAATATGCTGAATTTTGGCCATTTTATGTCATTGCGAGCGAGGTGGTCCTTAAATTCTGGGGACTCCGCCGCAAGGCGTCCCCAAGCGGACTTACGGAGGACTCCCCAGGAAAGCCGAACATGGCAATCTCTTTTTGCCCTGCGAAGTGCTACGCAAAGCAGGCCGTTTTGCCACCCTGAACGGTTATGACTTTTCTTGTTAAAATAGACAGTTTTCGCTTGACTTCCCGTGTCAAAATGGGCTATAATATGCCTATGTTAGGAAGAATGATATCCTTTATTTTACGCATAGGGCTTATTGCAGTACTTTGGGCCTTTATATGGCAGGTCGTGGAACCCAGAACGCAGCTTATGCGAATATTCAGGGCAGCATTGCTGCTGCTCGGCCTTTTGGGTGTCTTGGCCATCCTAAAAATCACAGGCCGGTGATTGCACCCGACCTTTTAACCACCATCTTTTTTCTTCAATCTATCCTTCCGCCGCAGTGCTACGGGTGATAACCCAAGCGGCAGGAGCATAGCTGATTTGGAGACTTGTGATAACCATTAGAAAGGCGGTACCTGCCGGCTTTTACTCGGTCTCGATTTCGCTCGCACCCAATTTTTGTGAAGATGCGGAACGCTCTCGTATTCGTTCAGCTAATCTGTCTATGCGCATTGCGAGGAGTATTCGCTGTCTCATTGAACTGGCACACGATATCAGGACCACGCCGAGGCAGACAACAAATAGATATACAGCCCAGATGTAAGTGTCGAACCAGACGGACCGCCCAAGAGCCAGACCCGTTATCGACACCACAACCAGAATCCCGCCGAAGATATATTCCAGCACCCAGACTACCGCATTATCGTTGAACATAATAAACCCCTTAAAATCGAGAATGTTTTTAATTATTTTACCAGAGCATTCGCCGAAAGACAAACTCTCTGCCTCAATGTCTTGGGTTCCCCTTCTTTGCGGCAGGCTGCTCTCGGCTGCACGCAGCAATTGTCGGTCAACGCCCTGACAACCATTTTCCAGACCCTGCGCCCGATTGCAAGCAGACCATTGCTTAGACTTAAAAAAAGAGTAAGTCTTTTCCGGAGATTTTTGAACCAAGCTGTAAGGTAGAACAAAAATTTTGCACGAAAAACTTGTATGGCCTGGGCGAATTCAGTAAGATTATGAACGATGGTAGTAAGCATCAACAGTGGCCTTAAAAAGACAGGAAGGATGCACAAAATGAAAGAAACAGGTTTTTTGAATCAGGAAATCTCGAACGTGATTTCAATAATGGGACATATGGATGAGCTAATCGTCTGTGATGCCGGCTTTCCCATACCGCTGGGCGTGTGGGCAGTGGATATTTCCCTGGCCAAGGATAAGCCAACGGTGCTCGAGCTTCTGGAAGAGCTGATGAAACACTTCTCAGTAGAAAAGCTGGTTTTGGCCAACGAAACCAGAGAGGTAAGCCCAACACGATTCAATAATATTGTGGACCTCTTTCCGAAAAACATCCCCGTGGATACTATCCCCCACACGGAGTTCAAACAAAGAAGCACGAAGGTAAAGGCCATTATCCGCACCGGCGACTTTACCGCTTTTTCCAACGTATTGCTGGTTTCCGGCGCCGGCGACCGGTGGTATGTGGAAAAGTAAGCTCCCCTCTGAATGGATTTTTGGCAGGTCTCAGGGAAACTGGTTCGGCACGCACCCTTTCTTGCTTTCGCCCGCCCCTGCGCCTCCCCCTGTTCCTGTCTTCGATAGGAAAACACAGGGGGCTGGCGGGCAAAAAGGCAGGGGGCCCTGTTCTCCGCAGGAATTTTACACCATCACCGCACCCAGGCTCTCGTCCTCGCGAGCTACCGGTAGCAGGCCGGTATAGGCCACCACCTTACCACCGGGCATTTACGTTGGGGTTTTCAACGAAATTGAATTACCATTGGTATCGTGCTAATTTGCTTGAAGGGTTATTTTCGGCACAATATTCTTCCACAGCTTTTTGAATTCTGCTTCCGACATGCTTGACCATTTGGGTTTACCCAATATTGCTACTTATCTCGTGTTGAAAAAGAAATTCACTATAGGCCTGGAAACTAATTGAATTCATGACCGAACCAAGAACCAGATTCAGTTGCTTTCTCCTGGCGATTGCCACTGGAGAACAGGAAGGTACCAATAACAGGGGACCGCAAAGAACCGCCAATTGTGATTTCACAGCTTTGTTCATCGGATTTCCCTTTTCTTCGTAAAATCAACTTTATTCACATTTCACGAAGTCAGCGTCCGCCAGTTCTGTCCAATAGTATCTTTTTCCAGTCAATCTCATCGATATTTGGAATGTCCGGCACGGCCAACTCACCGGTTTTGTCCAGCGGTAGTCTTATCGGCCCCAAAGCAGGTGTATCGAGCGACAAGGCTAAGTCAGCCCTGTAGGGGATTTTCGAGCCAGGTCTTATGTCCTTAAATGCCTTGACCAAATCAATGTACCTGACTTTAGCTGGAAGAGAAACCACTCGCTTGTCTTTGGCTGGAATGGTTGTCTGAATGTCAGCCTGACCGGAAAGCAACTTGTTAGCACCGCTTGCTAAAGCGTAATCCATATTCAACAGCGGCAAAACCACCGGATACGGATTCTCCACCTCTACATCGAATAGAAGGGTGGCCGACTCAAGCGTAATATCCTCAAACTTTAAACCTTTTAGATTTGCACTTGGCTTCTTAACCTTCAGAGCCTCCTGAACTGTCCCGCACCCCGCCCAAAAAACAAACAAGAACACCATTGTCCAAGCCGCATATTTTTTTGATTTCATAGTTTCAACCTTTCCTGAAATAGGATCGAATTTTGATAACCTTGCATATGCCCAATTGAACTCAACTTAATTGTAAGCTCCCGCATCTTCAAAGCAAGAGTCCACGGCATAAAATATTGCCTTTTGACGCGTTACGCCATAACCTGTTTCTATCAAACGGTTTATAGAAACCCAAGAGTCGAAACCTGTGCAATGCACTAAGGGGAGGACAGCTGTAATTTTGATTAGCTCATCGTTATTTTAGTTGATATAATCACATAGTGGCTATATTCGATTAGGTCAACTGCTTCCAATAGGAGAACAGTTAATATGATTCTTCCAAGATTTATCCGTAAAATTCTTGCAATATTCCGCGGCGGGGTTTCGCCTGTTCTTATCACGCTCTCAGTAGGGTTAGGGCTGTGGTTCGGACTCATCCCCGGCTGGTCTGGATTTCATACGGCAATACTCATAGTCTTTCTACTATTGAATATTCATGCCGGCCTATTTTTGCTGTCGGCGGCAATAGGCAAAACGCTCTGCTTTCTAATCGCACCCGTGCTGTTTCACATAGGAGTTGGCGTGCATAACTATCTGTTCGCTTTGCTGCGTTTGCTGTCATCGGTACCCGTGTTAGGCATGACGGATTTTAGCAGATACTCAGTGGCAGGGGCTATCGTACTCGGCCCCATTGTCGGCTTCGTCTGTGGGTTGGTTTTGGCTCGGTTTGTGATTGGCTTTCGCCGGAAGATGGTGAAACTCGAAGAGCGGTCCGAGCAGTTTAAGAAGTGGTATTCCAACCGTTGGGTACGGCTCTTTGACCGTCTGCTTATCGGCAAGCGCACAAAAGATGCCAAATCACTCTTTACGGCCAAAACTAAGATTATTCGCAAGGCGGGGGTCGTAGTAGCTGTATTCGTGTTGGCCGTAGCAGCAGCGGCAACAACGTTAATCAAAAACGACATGATTAAAGACTATGCCGCCAAGACCATGACGCGAGCTAACGGCGCTGAAGTTAATCTGGACACCGTTGAGCTGTCTGTTTTTACAGGAGTTGTGTCCGTATCCGGGGTACAGGTCACCGATGCAGAAAAACGTCAGAACAATCAGGTATCGATAGAAAAAATTACTTCTGATGCAAGTCTATACAATTTGCTTCTTGGCAGATTGGTTATGGACAGCGTGGAAGTCTCAAATGTCAAATTCAATGAAAAACGCGCCGTACAGGGTAAGATAGTTGAGGGCACTAAATGGAAACCTCCGGTTTTCGACCCGCGCGACTTTAAACTCGAACCCTCCGATATTAAAAAACTCGAAAATTATTTCAAGGATGCCAAAGCCCTAAAGCAATGGCTCCAAAAAACGCACAAATGGGTGCTGAAACGAAAAAGGAAAATGATAATTCCTGTGGGAGACGTTCCGCAGAAATATCTTCATTATCTCCGGGCCAGGGCTGCTACCCCGCCGTCGCCTCGAATATTGGCCAAGAAAATCCTCCTTGACAAAGTTCAAATACCTTCGCAGCTCTTCGGCAACAGCAGAGTTTCGTTCAGAAACCTGAGCGATTCTGCTGAGACGGCTGGGCTGCCAGTAACACTTGAGATAAAATCATACGATACACCAGCTTCTTTACGTGCTACCGTTGACTACGCCTCCCAAGAGCAAACACCGCCGGTGTCCGGAACATTTGATGGCTTCGACCTCAAAAAGATAACATCTAACCTTAGCCGTAATAGTGGACTAATACTTGAATCAGGTACGGCTTCCGGCAAATTTGATGGCAACGTTACAGACGAATTAATCGACCTTACGATAAACGTAGTTGTCCGCGATATAAAGGCTAAGTCGCAGGGAAATGGAATTTGGGGATTAGATTCAAAGACAACTTCCCAAGCTCTTGAGGTCTTGAAAAACCTGAATGCTACTATTCGCGTGGTCGGGCCTGTAAGCCAACCGCGTCTGGCATTTGATGTGAAAGGCCTGCGAGAGGAGCTTAAAGAAGCATTGGTCAAAGCCGGAAAAGACAGACTCGCACATGAAATAGACAAGCAAATCGAAAAGGAGTTGGACAAAAAATTGGGCGATAAACTCCCAGGTGAACTCAAGGACGCACTAAAAAAATCCGGAGGATTCCTGGACGGACTCGGCGGGATACGGAAAAAGAAGGACGACAAAAACCAAGAATAGAACTAAGCAGCCAAGCCCACCGCCGCCCAAGAACATAAGGTTTTACATTCTGCTCTGCTATTCTTGGACGTTTTCCTTGCCCTTTTAAAGTGCCGCCGGTTATAATTATCTTATGAATAAATCGTCAGCCTTTATTTTGTCCGCCTTTATTTTAGTTGCGGGATGCCAGACCACAGATACCTCCTCCGAGAGCGAGTACGACCGTGTCTCCCGCGAAATCGAGCGGCTAAAAACCGAATCTGAAGCTGCCCTTGCAACCGGCGATAACATCAAGATAGTAGTGAATATGCTCTCGACGAACATGGTTGAACATTTTGCTATTGATTCTCTCTTGCAGTATGTCGACAAAAATATTGCAATTACCAAACGGCCCGAAGTCTTTGCCAGGTCCGGTTTGAGCATAGGCGTTGCAGGGAAAAATTTCCAGGCCCGACTCGACATCGCAAAACAGCAGCTCAAGTCCTCTGAAGAAACTGAGCTTTTCATCGTGCTGGCCAACGGTACGACCGGCTACATAAACATTGGTAGAGAAATTGCAGTCCCGCGTTTTTACTATTACGGCCGATGGTACAGCTCTGTTGGTTATGAATTTCGGCAAGCCGGTAGGTCTCTGAAAGTCACTGCCAGTAAACTCCCTTCAGGTCTGGTCGATATGGAACTGACTCCCGTATTCTCAAAATTCTTAAGCGATGGCGGTGATTTAGAACTGACTGAGCTTTCAACCAGAGTCATCGCCCAACCAGGCCAGACACTTGTAATAGGAGGCGGTGACACTACTGATGAAAACGTAGCTAAAGCATTGTTGAGTTACAGCAAACAGGGCGAGAAAAAGCGAACCTTAATCACTGTAACTCCGCACGTTCGGTAAAAAGGCCCGAAATACTGCCTTGATACTGTGCCTCAATAGGGCTTATGCCTTGTGCTCTTATGCTTTTCATCCCCCTGATTTCCTGATTCACTGCCCCCTGATACCCTGATTCCCTGATGCCCTTACGCACTTATGCTCTTATGCCTTGTGCTCTTATGCCTTGTGCTCTTATGTCTTGCACGGCAGCAGAATTGTCACTGTTGTCCCTTTGCCCGGCTCACTCGCTATATTCAGCGAGCCGTTGTTTAATTGGATAATTCGCGTCGCGTGAGCAAGTCCCATCCCCCGTTTTCGACCTGCAGCCCGGCTGCAGAAAAATGGCCACGTCGCCTTTTGAAGCGTCTCGGCGTCCATTCCACAACCGAGGTCACTGATTTGCAATTTTACAAAATCGCCGGATTCGTTACTGGCAGCGGTAATCTTTACCTGCCCCATCTCGTCCGTATAGGATTCAAGAGAATTGGAAATAACATTTGCTATTGCTGATACAATCTGGCCTGAATCTACAAAAATGTTGTTGATATCGTCGGCAACTTCAGTTTGAGTATCGATATGTTCCGCATTCATCTTTTGGTTGGTCAACTGTATAGCTTCTTCGAGCACCTGTTTAACATCTGTTTCCGCAGGCAGGGGTTGTTCAGGCCGGGCAAAAGCCATCAGGTCGTCGATAATCGCAGATAACTCGTTAGCATTTTCCCGAACCTGTTCTAAGATTCGTTTTTTTTCCGCATCAGTCTCGGCATCGGCCAGTAATTGCGCCCTACCGGATATCACCGAGAGCGGGTTATTCAATTCGTGTGCCGCACCCGCTGCCATTTCAGCCAGAGCGGTAAGAGAGTCGTCTTTGCCGGTCAGCCGCTGCCTGTCCTTTAGTCCGGTCAGAAGCCGGGCAAACTGCTCGGCGAATCGCTGCCGGTCGGTGGAACTAAAAGCAATATCCAAAATACAGCCCGCAATCGAGCTAACTATCTGAAACTGTTCACGGTAAAGCTCTACATCGCCCGGATAGCGAAGCTCAAAAGCAACCGCCCCGACCACTCTGTTGTTGGAAAGCAGCGGTACCAGTTTTGTCTGGCTAAATCCAAACTCAACATCCAATTGCTCAAACAGCCAGCCAATGTAATCCTGAGCATTTAAGATTGCAAAGCCGCTTGCTATTGTTTTTGGTATTGCAGGTATTTCGCTTGGCGCCTTTAATATAACAGCTTTTGCCTGGGCCAAAGCTTCTACAACGACTGCTTCAAGCGTAGCCGAGCTGACTGGAGGAGCTAAATAAAGGCAGACCATACCCGTTTGGTAAAACTTCTGCCACCGGACAGCGAGGTTTTCTGCTATATCGATTGGCGAGTCGTTCGGATTTACGCTCAAAAGAAATTCCGTTATAAAATCCAAATGGCTTGAAGCGGTTTGCAGCCGGCGGTTCTCCAGAGATAGCACGCTGTTATCACGGGCTAATTGAGCGGCGGTGGTGTGAATGATGTCACGATAGGAAGCTTCCGGCTTTGGCAGGTCCAGGCCTAAGACTTCGGACCTTTGCCCGACCTGCTCGGCCAGGTCTCGGCGGATTTGCTCCAATTGCTCGACATTTATTGCAAGTGACTGTGCAATCTGTTCTATTGAATCGGGCAAATCGCAACTGCCTGACTGGCCGATGCCGCATTGGCGCGCTAACAAATCCGCTGACTGGACGATTTGAGCGATTCTTGTTTCCGGCATATCTTGAGAAATTGTCACAGCGTCACTGCGGTGCAGCCAAATCGCAAGAGTAATCTCGTTTGGAAGGTGCCACTTCTGAGCCAGTCGCTTGCCGAGAATCGTATAGTCCAAGCCGAAGTATTTTTGTTCAATAGTGCAGATTGAAGTATTTTTTGACTTTGCTTCCTCGACGATATGAGCAAAGCTTTTCGGCATTGCCTGATGGAGAGCAAGGTTGCCGATGTTATGCAGCAGGCCCGCTGAGTATGCCAGTTGCGAATTCATCTTTGGCGATATTATTTCAGCAATCGCCTTGGCGCAGCAGGCGACCGCAATGCTGTGAAGGATAAGTTCTTTTCCGGACGGGATTATGTTATTATTGATGTCACCAGCCACCCTAACGGAAAAAATAGCATCCCGGACAAGATGTGTGGGCAGCTTTTCAACCACCTGCCGAATTGAATAATTCTCTTCAGAGAAGCTCAATCCCTGCTCGTGCACAAGCGAGAGGATTCTGACGGTAAGGGCCGGGTCAGACTCAATTATTTCGGCTAATGCTGCCGGCGATGTCTGAGTCTGCGGCAGATGCGAAAGAAACCGCACCGCAACGCAGGGCAGAGTCGAAAGCGAACCGAGCCGACGAATAACAAGCTCTACCTGATGTGCAACTGACGTGTCGGCAGGTTTATCTGGCATATAGGTGTCCTTTTTATAACCCGTAGTGCATAGCGTTTAGCATATAGCTTTTCTTTTCCTATGTGCTGTCCGCTGTGCTTTATATGCTGTTGTTCATTCCATTTGTAAGACAGCGGTAATTTTGTCAGTAAGTTCAGTGATATCAAACGGTTTTCTTATGAAATCTTCGGCACCGGATTTGAGCAGATGGTTGATTTCATCCTGTTTTATAACACCGCTTACGATTATAATTTTTACGTTTTCAAATTCGGGATTTTTTCTTATCGTCTGGCAAACGACGTTGCCGTTGACATCGGGCAGCATATAATCGAGTAATATCAAATCGGGGCGCATCTGCTGGGTCAACATCCCCGCGTCATAGCCGCTGGATGCGGTCTTGACTTCGAATCTGTCATCGTGCACAAGGACATCAACTATAAGCTCTACGATTTCGGGGTCATCATCGACGATAAGGACTTTCTTTTTGCCGGTCTCAAGGGCATCCAGAGGGATATTGTTCTCCTTCATAAATTTGACCAGGCTCTGGCGTGGAATTCTGCGGAATTTTGAGCCTGGGATGCGAAATCCCTCCAGCCGGCCGGCATCAAAACAACGTATGATGGTCTGCTGACTTACCTTGCAAACTTCGGCGGCTTCGCCGGTCGTGAATAAGTCCTTCATTTTATCCATCCCTCTTTATTAACCAAATCCTTTCGGCACAGGCTCTCTCTAAATTGCCTCATTGTCCTAATTTAACCATCGGACTCAGGGTTTGTCAAGGATTAAAAATAATTTAAAAAGCCGATTTTTAGTTGCGAGAGCTCAGACATTATCAGTCGTTGCGTGAAATTGGAGCCGTCTTTGCGCTTTTAGGTTGCGGTTGAGACGAAGCCCCCTTACCTGTCTTCGACAAGAAGACATGGGGGCTGGCCCACGAGATGTAGGTTTTTGCCGCTCCCCCTTGCCTCCTGCCGGAGGCAGGAAAGGGGGCTTTAGTAAGGATTCGACGGCATCATATCCCAGGCCTGGAGCGTGTGGACTCTGGTCGAACTGCCTTTCGAGAACAGGACGACGCCCAGACTGTCTTTGCGCGTCGGATAGATGCGTCGCATCACCGCCTGGCGGTCGTTGGCAAAGACCTCGACGACCGACTTGTCCACGAAGACCCGCAGCTTCAGCGGCTCGGCCGCCTTCAGTTCAAACGGCCCCGCTTCAACTGACTTTGGCCCTTCGCCGAGGCTGGACTTATTCGTGTC
>JGI10211J34971_10000868_pt1 | contig 25276 bp, 23 predicted proteins | sample Etolagsediment_FD_34971 | JGI IMG/M metagenome (IMG submission 34971)
CGAACCGCCCGCCGAAAGAATTGAATTTAGTTAAGTCGTTGAAGCTGGCGAAAGATCGCGCTATGGATGCGGGATGGATCATCGCCGAGATTCAGGGATTCGAAGCCGACGACGTTTTGGCCAGTTTCGCAAAAACGCTTTCGGATCGCGGCGACCGCGTGTTGCTAGTTTCACGCGATAAAGATTTAAACCAATGCTTACGGGCGGGGCTTGTCACGATTTGCAAAAAAGTCACGTCGGCCGACGGCCCGGTCGATTTTTTAACCGCGTCGGATTGCCAAGAAAAATTTGGCGTCGATCCTGATCAATGGATCGGCTATCAAACGCTAATCGGCGACGCTGGCGATAATATCAAAGGCGTCGACGGGATCGGGCCCAAGACCGCCGCGAAGTTAATTCGCGCCGCGGGCGACGTCGAAAAAGTTTTTCGAATGCCAGAGATAAGCGGATCGCAAAAATTGACGGCCAGCATCAAGCGTTTTGTTTCGCGATCCGAAACGGTTCGCCAGTTGGTCACGCTTCGCGACGATTTGCCGGTCGCTGATTATTTAAGATAACGATCAAGGTAACCGGGTTGCCGGGGAAGACTATGAATACAAAGACCGACGTAGACGGCAACTCCGGTTCACCGCCTTGTTATCCGGCTGTTCTCGATCCGTGTTGCGGTACGCGAATGTTTTGGTTTGACCGAACAGACGAGCGAGCAGTGTACAACGACATTCGGAAAGGCGTGCGGGTGATTGATGTTGGCACGCCCGGAACAAAGGGGCGAAAGCCAAAGGTTGTGGCCCCGGATGAAATCGCGGATTTCCGCCAGATGGCTTACCCGGATGAGACGTTCTGGCATGTGGTGTTTGACCCGCCACACTTCCACAAGGGAGCAGGAGCGACTGGTCGAATCGCGTTTGACTTCGGTTTGCTTGCGGATACGTGGCGGGATGATTTGCGGGCCGGGTTTGCGGAGTGTTTCCGCGTATTGAAGCCACACGGGACGTTGATTTTCAAGTGGTGTGAAGCCGAGATACCGTTGCGGGAAGTGTTGGCGCTGACGGAAGAAAAACCGCTGTACGGGCACCGGAGCGGGAAGAAGGCACAGACGCATTGGGGGTGTTTCATGAAGTCGCCAGCGGGTGGCGGATAACTTGTTTTTATCCGGTCTAGCTAACCGGGCAAGCACTTATTTTTTTAATTACCCGGTTCGGGGCGTTGTTTCGCGATCCGAAACGGTTCGCCAGTTGGTCACGCTTCGCGACGACTTGCCGGTCGCTGATTTTCTCAGGTGATCGCCGCCGGTTTTTACAGAATCTGTAAAGCTTTTTTTGCCCGCCGCCCAAGGCCCGCCGCCCCGCGATAATATGAAAACGAATAAAGCCCGCCGACGCGGACACGTCGCCGGGCTTTTAAAAGTTTTGCCTATCACTTTATTCGAAAAACGATGAAAAAACCGGACGCTTTNAAAATGGAATTGGCAAAAATTTTTCTTACTTGGTTGCTGGCATGTATTTCTAAACGGTATGCCGCCCAGAAACGATCNGAAAGGCTGATTCGAGACAANCACCGGCAATATCAAATTATGAATGATTTAGGCAGGAAAACGCACGCNCTNCGCGTGATTATCTTNCGAACGGAAAACAACGGGGGAACGTTGCGAACCGATACCCCGTTATTCGTGCGGGCGTTAGACGAGGTGAATTTAGACGACGAAGCCCCGAACCGTTTCGACACGTGGGGAATTCCACGCCAAATCGACGCGTCTTATGTCGACATGCTTTGGCAGGTTTGCGAATCGCCCGATTTTGCGATCGTAAAAACAAACAAGCTTAAAAAAGGCGTGCTACGATCCGTTTACGAGGCGGACAAAGTGGCGTTTTCCGCGATCGGAAAGTTAAAACACACGGCCCACCACATCTATTATTTATCGATCAACTACGCCGACGGAAACACGCTTGCCGATAGCGAACGAATGTTAATTTTAGATTCAATCGCGTTGTTGAAGGACTTGCTCAAATAATCATTCGTCAACAATAAAACCAAGACGGGAAACAAAAAAAACAAAAAAAACTTTTTTGCCCGCGTCGCCGCCGGGAATCGTGCAAAATCCGGAAAGTTAAGTTTTCAACATTTCTTCCCGGAGCCAAAACAATGACGCCACGAATCAAAGTCTTGATCGTCGCAACCGCCGCCGTCGCGGTGTTCGCGATCCTGATCGCCCCAGCCGCCGCCCAGTCGCCGCCCAGCAATGCCGCCACCGTAGACTGCCCCGAATGCGTGGCGTCGCTAGACGCCGACGAAACCGCCGCTCTGATTGATAAAATCGACAATCTGATCGACGCGGCGGTCGCCCTTAAAGACGCGTTAGAAACGCCACCCGCCCCGGAGCCGTTGAAAGCGATCAACCCAGCGGCCGACGAAATCGCGGTCGGCGGTTTCTGGAATCGAAAACGCGAAAAATCATTTCTTAAAAAGTTTTGCGAAATCTTGGATTCGCCAGAATGCGATTTATCGAAACGCGAAAAGCGTCAAGTCAAGTTAGCAATGATCTTTTCGAAGAAAGCCCGCGACGAAGCTAAATCGTTAATGCAGGAATCGTATGACCTAGCCGACACCGAATTGAAACTTCGGTCGGCCGGAACGTCGGAGCGCGGGCCGCCGTCAGGCGTCGACGAAATCCCAGTCGGAACGCCGGTCGAATTCGGGAACATCGATTGGTCGAATTTTAATTGGGAGGGGGCCCGCGATTTTTGGGTCGCTGTAATCAAGGCTATCGCCGACATCATAAAAGTTTTAATCTAAAAGGCCAGCTATGAATCGTTATTCATTCGCGGCCACGGTCGCCGCCGTTTTTCTTATTGGGTCGATTCCGTATCCGTCGAATTTCGCGATCGACGGAACCGGCCCGCGTGTATCAAGTACCGCAACGCAAAACGCCCCGTCGTTGATCACCGCGTCGAACGGCGATTTCGCGATCGAGATCGCCGCAAGCGAATACGAAATCAAAGACGTGATCGTCGTTGAAATCCGAAACGCCGTCGGTGATTTGCGGTTGAAAGTTTTCGCCCCGAAGTTCGCCGCCGTTTCGTGCTTGGAACTTCGGCCGCCGGATGAATCGACCCGGTTGTTTTTCTGGCAAGCCAAAACCGCCGGGCTTTATTTGGTGGAGGCGTCCGACGAAGCAAAAGACGTTTTCGTAAAAGTCACCGTCGGGAAGATACCGCCCAGCGACAACGACAACGACGACGGCAACGACGACGGCCAGCCGATCAACCCACCCGCCCCGAAACAGAAAGTCGGCGGCGTTGTCATCGTCGAAGAAAAAGACGATTTCACACACGCGAAAGCGATTCAAAAATCTTCGACGTGGGCGAATATGAAAACGTTTGTAAAAGATGCGAAATGGTTCGACGACGACCAACCCGCCGCCGCCCCATTTGCAACCGCCGCCCGCGCCGCTGGCTTGCCCGCGATTCTTTTGTTTGATCAATCCGGAAACCTGATCGAAACCCGCCCGCTACCCCAAACCGAAGCCGAATTGTTAGAGCTAGTGAAATGATCCATTTATTTGACAAATACCCGTGCGGAACGACACCGGAACGAAAGAAACGTCGCCAGCTTTTAAAGCGATCGACAAAGCTTCCGAATTGGTCGCTTGATCAGGTGGCCGAATATGTAAAGGCGAACCCGTGGAGTCGTGAAGAATGGTTCCCGATTGATCAGTTTCAAAAGAATCAAGGCCGTCGCGGGTCGTGTAATTATTACGCAAAAGACGCCGTCGTTGAACGTTTGATCAAGCAAAACTTTCTTTATTACATCAAACTTTCGCCCGAACTTGGTTACGCGAATAACGTTAACGGAAACGATACCGGGTCGCTTTTAACCGAGTCGTTAAGGGACGGAATGAAAGTCGGTTCGCCGCCGTATTTGCAACGACATTTCGAAAAGATCCGCCGCCGCGACTTTACGCAAGCCGACTTCGAAAACGCCCTTCGGTTTCGCGGATTGGAATTCGAGCCGGTCGACACTTATTTGGAATTGCTGATCGGCGTCGCGATCGGATTTCCGGGCGTCGTCGCGATCCACGCCGGGGCGAATTACATAAAGCAAAAACGCGACGGATGGGCGGGCGTCGACAACGGTCGCGGAAACCACGCCGTCGCAGTTGATAAAGTTCGAATCGGAAGCGATGGCCGGATCGGTTTAGAACAGCCGGGGAGTTGGGGCGTTAACGTTCACGACGACGGGATCGCGCATATCCACGAAGGCCATTTCAGCCAAACAAACCGTTATCACAAATTCTGGATCGGAACGGGTATTCGGCTTGATCCGAAAATCGAACTTGATTTCAAAACGAAAATCGCAGCCTAAACTCCGTGGGATGGGCCGTCGCGTTTCTCTCGACGCGGCGGCCCTATGTTTTCATAAAGGGAAATCGTGAAAAAGTTAGTTGCCATTTTTTTATTATTTGCGTCGCCAGCGTTGGCCGACGATTTTGTTTTTCGAATGCCGGTTTTGTCGACCGTCAAAACATCGCCCGCGAAACAAAAATCGCGAACCGTGACGCGTTCGGTTTATCGAACCGCGTCCGCCCCGCGTTGGAATCTTAGCGGGTCTTGGTCACGGGTCCGCAACCGCACCGATTTAATCAACCATTTAAGCACAACCCACGATTTCGAAACATCGTTTTTGAACTCGTTAACGATTGGCCAATTGTGGGCGATTCACGACGACCTACACGCCGCCGAGGAAAAACAGAACACCACCCGCCAAGCCAAAAAAACGTCGGCCGCAGCCCCGACGACCACGTCGACGACTTATTGCCCACCCGGCCAAACGTGACCGCCGACAGCGAACGCGGTCGCGTTCCCGTTGTTTCGATTCCGCCGTCGTTGAAACCAAACCCAAGCCCAAGACCAAACCCAAGACCAAACCCAAAACGAAAACCGCACCATGAAAAACGTTTTTGAAGCATTGCGACGCTATGGCCACGACGACCATTTCGAGCCGAAGGTTAACCGCCAGCATTTCAAACCGATCAAGAGCCACCCCAACACGGAAGAAGGGCACGCCGAGCGTTTGGCGGTTTATCGCAAGCGAATCGAGAACGGCCAGCCGCTTTGGCATCCGGACGACTTTAAACCAGAAGTCGACGCGTTTTCGAAATCGCCATTTTCACGGCTTGCCGTCCGCCGGGCTTGCGGATCGATTGGGCAAGGCGTCGTCGACCAGCGACGTAACGAAATGAGTTAAACCGATGGGCCGGACGAAAGCACAAAAACGCCGCCGGAAAAAAACGCAAAAGTCGACGCCGCTTTTTGACCACGCGACACAACCGACGATCGCCGAGAAGCCGAACCAGTTGATTTTGCGGACAGCCGGACAGGTCGCCGCGCATTTCTCGACAAGTCTTCGCACGGTTCAAAATTGGATGAACGACGGAATGCGTGATTTTTGCACGCCCGCCCAGCCCGGCCACGACGACGGCCATTTTCCCGTTGAAGAAATCAAAGCTTGGCGAGCCAGAAAACGCGGAGCCGTTTTGACACATGGCCAAGACGACCCGGCCATGCGGGCGATGAAGGTCGAGCTAGAAGAATTAAAACTAAAAGAAAAGCGTTTCGAACTCGAACGCAAAACGGGCGGCATGGTCACGCTTGATGAAGCGATCAGGTTATCGGCCCGCGCCGCCGCCGCGTCGAAAGCGAAACTTTCAGAGCTTCGGCCGCGTCTTGAAATGATCATGCCGCAAGAGATCGACGCCGACTTGAAATTTAAATATCTGAATTCGGTCGACGAATTGTTGCAAGACATTTTCGAAGAATTGGGCCGCGAGCTTTTAGCACTTGGCGACGAAGAATGAAAACAAACCCGCCCCGCAAACCGTTCCGAAAAAAACCATGCGTCGACGCGTGTTTTTTGGACCCGGAAAAATGGATCGAAACACGCAACGCCGCCGGGCAATTAATCATCGTTTGCAAGATTTGTGGAAAGTACATAGGAAGACCAAAATGATTTCGAAAGAAGAAAAAGACGCGATCAAGCGCGTTTTAAAAGTTGGTGAAAAACACGGCTTCGGAAACCTAATTGCACACTTACGTACCGCGTGGGCCGCGTCGTTAATTGCGTCGACAGAAAATAACGTAAACGTTACCCCGTGGACGTGGGAACAAGCAAACCAAGCAACAATCACCGCGCCATATTCGATCGAGCAACAAAACAGAATTCTTTCGGACGAAACGCCGTGATCAAAAAAAACGATTCGCCGCAAACGGCAGAATACTTTAAATCACTAGCGAACGTTTGGAAGCAAAATCGCCGACAAAGCTTCGCGGAGTTTCTCGAATTGAATTATCGGCTATCTGAAAACGAGGGGATCGCGCCGCAAGCGTTTAACCTTCGCGATAATCCATATTGGCGAGAACCGATCGACAATTGCAACAATGGCCGCACGAATCGAATTTCGATTTTGAAATCGACACAAGTCGGCGGAACGATCACGGCGCAGGGTATTTTAATGGCGGCCGCCGCGATCAACCCCGCGCCCGCGATGGCCGTTTTCCCGGACCATTCCGAAGCCAAATTACAACGCGACCGGATCGTCGCGAACATGCTAGAAAGCCGACCACGAATCCGGAATTTGGCCCCGTTGCGAACCAACGCCCGGTCGATCGACATGCAAACCCAGCAAGTTTTTCTAGGTAACGCCGGATCGGATCAGTCGCTACGCGGGAAACCGTGTCGATTCGTGATTAAACACGAAGTCGACGTTTACCCGCGGAAGGCTAATGACAAAGCAGGTAACCCACAAGAGACACCCGACGAGCGGACAAAAACATTTACGTCGCCGCTAATCTTCGAAGAAAGCACGCCCGCCGGGAACGATAGTTATATCGCCGCCCAATTTGAAGCCAGCCAAAAACGATTCTGGTTTGTTCAGTGCCCGAAATGCAAACGCTGGCAAAAAACGCGTTTTTTCCCATACGCCGAAGGGAAATTTAAAGGCCGGGGCGGGATCGTCGGATACAAAGACGCCGCCGGAAATTTAAGGTCGATCGAGGAAGCCCGGCGGCTTTCGTATTATCTTTGCGTGCATGGTTGCAAGATCACGCCGCAATACAAAAACGACATGATCGCGGGCGGGCGTTGGGTTCCGTCGGGATGCAGCATTGACGACGACACCGGCGAAACCACGGGCACGCCGTATCGATCCGATCGCCACATCGGTTACCACATTTGGACGATTATGCAATCGAAAAAATCGATCGGTGATATCGTCGAAGCGTACATCACGTTTTCGCGAAAAGGAAATTTGCGGGGCTTTTTTCAAGATTGGCTTGGCATTAAATACGAGCGGAATTTAAAGCTTCCGACGTGGGAGAAATTAGGAACGAAATACAAGACCGGCCACAAGCTAAAACAGGTTCCGAATGATTGTTGGTTCTTGACACTAGGGGCCGACGTCCAAGAGCACGAAACGTTTTGGGTCGTTTGGGGATGGTCGCCCGGCCGCACTCCCGCGTTGATCGACCTAGGGGTTTTCGATCAAGAGGCCGAAGAAAAACCGTTTGTCGTGATCGACGGCCAAATGCTTTCGTCGGATATCGCCCAGCTACTCGACAAAGTCAACATTAAAAAAACGCAGTACCCGGTTTTGCCGCACGAAGGAAAACAAACCAACCCGATCGGGCTTTCGTCGCTGGCGATCAAGATCGGCGGCACGGATACCAACTATCGAAACCATGAAGTTCACGCCGTCGTTAAAAAGATGCGTCACCCAACCGACCCGAACAAAGATCGATTACGTTCTACACGCGGCGACCGACACGTCGATCCGGACACCCGCTATAAAATGTCGTTAGTCGAAAAAAGTTCGCGAGACGGCAAGCCCTACCCCGGCGGGCTTCGACTTTGGAATTTATGCAAAGGGTTTTATCGGGATATTTGGGAAACGCGTTTGGTTTTACCGCCCGGCGAAACGCAAGCGATGAGACTTCCGGACGACTTATTAGAAAGCCCACACGGCGAACGGTTTTTGAAGCAACTTTTAAACGAGCGAAACCAAGAATCGTTTAACGCCCGGACGAACGAAAAAAAAGACCATCCACGAATTATCGATAAAACGTTGCGATGCGACTTTCGCGACGCGTCGATTATCGCCGAAGCGGTCGCGGACATGGCGACCGACTTGATTTTCGGCCAAGTCGAATGGATGGCGACCGAATGGGCAAAAAAAGTGCAACACCAACACCAACCCGCAACGCCGAACGCGGAACCCGGCCCGGTTGATCAGTCGCCACCCGCAACCGATCGCCCAAGCGACCACCACCCGCCCGACGACATTGTCGCCCGTTAGCGATCGCCAGTTGCAGAAAAACGCTTTCTCTGAAAAACCGCCCGCGTGAAACACTAAACCGGCGTAAATTGTTTTTCGACAGTGGTGATCCCCGGCCAAGTGGTTTTTTTGATTTCCTACGCTTGGCCGGGACACTACCATTTCACAACCAACCGAAACGGAGTTTACCCAATGGCCAAACGCAAACCGACGCCACCCAGCAACGACGCAACCAAATCACCCGAATCCGCCGTCGGGTTTGAGCCAGAAAAAACAGAATCCACGCCAGCCGCCGACGAGCTTTTCAAAGCCGATTCCGACACGACAACCAAAACCGATTATCAGACCGACGACTATTCCGAAGGCGTCGACCATATCGAAAACGACGCCGACGGCTTCAACGACGAATCAGGATTTGCGGCCGGATCAACCAGCGAGCCGCCCGGCCAGCATTCCGGCGAATTGATTACCGACCCGGCCAGCGACCCGGCCAGCGAACCGGACCAGCCGCCCGCCGCTGAAAAGCGACCGCCGTTTCGAACCGAAGTTGAAAAACCAATTTGCCCGATCCATTTTGTCGGCATGGTCAAAAGTTCGAGCGGAAAAACCCCGGAAGCGGGCGAAGACCGCGTCGCGTATTGGCGATGCAAAGTCGACGATTGCACGCATAAAGACGCGACCGTCGAAAACGGTTTGGCGTTAAACGATCCGGTGTATTGTCCGCGTTTGTCATGCCGCGAATCAANACAAGCGATGCAAATTGACTTAGAAAAAACCAAGCTTGATTCCGGGCAACGGTTGTTTTTNGTTTGTCCCCATTGCGGCTACACGGAATTTAGAAANGGCCGCGCGACGCGAGCCGCTGAAATCAAGTTGCGTGATATTTATAATCGGTGAACCATGCCGCGAAATTTTATTGTCTACAAAAAAGAATCCGACCAAACGTTTGTTTTTGATTTTGACGATTCGCCGGTCGGCCCGCTATTCTTGCAGCTTGGAAAATTTGCGGCCGACCCGCAAATCGATTTCAATTGGCGAGACGCGACGATCGTTCGAAAGAAAATATTTGATCTTTCGCGGCCCAATTTACAGAATCTGTAAACAAAACGGCCGACCGAAATTCGTGTCGGCTTCTTGCCGTTAGAATCATTTTTGCATTCTTTTTTTTGGAGTAGATTTTTGAGCGTTGACGAAAAAGCCGAAGCCGCATTGACCGCCGCAATGCAAAACGTGATCGACAACGACGGCGAAAAGAAAATTCAAGACGGCAACATATCGACCGAATCCAATTCGCTTGGCGATATGGCGAACTTCATCAAGGCCGCGTCGGCCGCTGGAATTAAAATCGGCACGCGAGCGACGCGAACGATCGGAACCCGGATCGGTTAATCGTTGTCTCTGTTTAAACGATCACGCGAAAGAAAAAAAATGGCCGATCCAAAATCTTTTTTATCCCAACTCGAAAGCGTCGCCGACCCGGCCGCCGCGATCGCCAATCCGACGACCCGGCAAAAGCTAACCCGCGTGATCGTTTCAACTCCAACGCAATCGTCTAACGAGGGCGGTTATCGCGTCGGGCGGGTCGATGCGTCAAATTGGGACCATACGCCGACCGGGATCGGCGAGAATTCAGCGATTACCGCCGGGGGCGATCTTGCCAACCGCCGCCAGCGAGACAATTACAGACAAATCGCGTTATCGCGTCGCACGGTTCATTGTCTGCGCGACTTGATCGTCGGAATGGGGCTTCAATGCCTAAACGACCCGATCCATTTTTCATTGACTGAATTACTGGAAATGCGAAAGCTTAATCGGTTTGACGATATTTTGTCGTTGATCGATTACGGTCTGGCGTCCGACGAATCATTCGAACGATGGGCCACCGATCCGGAGTTATGCGACCGGGAGGGGCGGCGAAGCTGGTTTGAAATGCAGCGAACCGCGATAAGCGAAGAGATTCAAGTCGGCGATTGTTTGATTGCCCACGAAATCGTTGACCGTGGCCCCGGCGAGTCGCCGCTGCGATTGCAAATGTACGAAAACGAACAGATCGACAAAACAAAAGACCGCCACGAATCGAAGGGTTCTAAATACAAAGTCGTGAACGGTTTCGTGCTTGACGATTTGAATCGCGAGATCGGCGTTTATTTGTACCACGAACACCCGCAAGAATCCTACACTTATTCACAAAACGGCTACCGTTCGCGATTCGTTCCGGCGTCGCGATATCAACACGTTTTCCAGCCGACCCGACCGACACAATTTTCGGGTTTTTCTTGGACGCATACCCACGGCCAGCCGCTTCGTGATCGCGACAATTTTATCGGCACGGAAATCCGGTCGGCCATTAAAGGTGCGATGCAGATCATCGCGGCCTACTTAAAAAACCCAGAGGAAACAAATTTTAGCTTCGAGGTCGACGATACGGCCGCCGTTCCGCGAACCACGCCCAAGCTTTCTAATTCACCGATGGCTTGGAAACTGGACGCCGACGGCGGCGAAAAAGTGGAGATTATCGAAAGCAATCGGCCGAACCCAAACGCGAACGATTTCTACGACATTTTAGACCACGATCTAGCGATGGGCGTCGACCTATCCTATCCAACATTGACCGGCCGTTACAACGGTCACACGTACGAAGGGATTCGCGGAGCGTTGCAAGCCGAAGCGTTTCAAATGGCCCCGCTACAACGGGCGTTTGGCTTGCAGTTGTGTTTAAAGGTTCGACGACTTCACCAAGATTTAGCCGTCGCAAATCGTCAGATTCCCGGCGTCACGTTGGCCCAGTACAACCGCAACAAAAACAAGCTTCGAAAATTCGACGTCGTCGGCCCGGAGCGTGTTTTGCTGAACTTAGAAAAAGAGACAGGCGGAAAGGCCGCATTGCTTCGCGGTTGTTTGTCGACGTTCAAGGAAGAAGAAATGAGGCTTGGTAAACATTGGTTAAAAACACTTCGCCAGATTTGCATTGAAAACGAGCTTTTCAAATTGTTGGGGATTGCCCCGGATTGGTCAAAAGGCCAAGGCGGACAAGTTACAACCAACGCCCGCGCAGAAGACAACGCCACCCCGGAAACGGAGCCCGCTGAATAGTGTTAGATTTACGAACTAATTTACCCAGCCGCGCGAACGACGTCGCCGATTTAGTGATCGCGAAAGCTTATCGCAATTTAGGCTTTAACCGTTCCGCCGCCGAAACTTTCGGGGCGTGGTACGTTTCCAAGACGCCAACGGGCAACGTGATCGAAGACGAAACGCCTGGCCGAAAATCTCGCACCGAGTTGGCGACGACGGGGAGTGTTTTTGACGGCACGAATTACTTCGAAACCTTGACGGCAGGTTCAGAGGTTTGCGGTACGGATGACACAGCGTTCACGGTTCGCGTGGTTTTCAGCGGCAACGGATCATCGGCTAATGGCGACTATGTTTGTGCGACCCACGACGACTCACCGAGCGAGGGTTGGCGAATATGGCTGAACAGCGGGTTTATTAGTTTTTCCCTCCAAGACCTTGCCGGAGTAAACAGATCTGTTTCCTCCACGTTGACAGAAGCCCAGATACAAGCTGGCGGAATCTATGAGGTTGTCGGTGTTTATGATCCAGACGCGGATACTGTGTCGATTTACGTGAACGGAGAATACCACGAAGAAAACGCGGCCCCGTCGTTTGATGCGGCAACACAGGGACGTTTCCGGATAGCAACGAAAGCGAATGCAACCACCGGCAAATGGTTCGGCAATGTTTACGAAGCTCAGGTTTGGAACGATCAAGCATTAACAGCCGCCGAGATCGTTAGACTTTGGGGTAAGGAAATCAGCTACTTCCAAGGTGCGAAAGCCCCGTCGGTTGCGTGGTTGCTAGATGGACCAACGTGTACCGATCTAATCGGCGACAACGATCTAACGCCGGTTGCCGATCCAGCGGCATACGTGGGATCATTTGGCAGCACGTGGCTGAACGATCAGGGGTACGGAACAACCGCTTATGAATCCGATTGGTCGTCCGGTCTTGATGGTTGGACGGTAGTAAATAATTCAACTATCGATGTTGTAGATTTTGAAGGGGAAACAAATGTCTTGAGATTGACCGTTGGAGATGAGGCATCCGAGCGAATGGAATTAGCTTCTGATTTTCTGACGGATGGCGAAAGTTACACTCTAAAATTCGACATCTATATCCCTAGCAGCAATACGACGGTTGATTCAGTTAGATGGACAGCAAGTGCGATTGGGAGCGGAACACTATCGCCGTCTGACGCTTGGACAAGCTATACCCAAACCAACCAAGTCGCCGATACTGCGAATCCCATGAGACTTTACGCTATCGCAGGTGGTCAAGTTACAGGTTTGACCATCGGCGATGTTTTTTATCTTGCGAATGTCGAAATCATTGCGGAAGAAAGTGTTTTCCCGAAAAGGTGGAACGCTGATTTAAACTCAAAAGGTTACGCAGGAGACGTCAACTCATTCGGCCCATGCAAGAGGAACAGGGAATACAGCAACGGACCAGCGATTGACTTAAACGGAGTCGATCAATACGGAGTCAAGCCAAATTCGCACGATTACAGCGGTGAGGATTGGACGTTATCAGGTTATTGTCTAACCGATGCTGGCGGAACAAGAGATATTCTATCCCAGACAAGCGGAACAGGTCAGGGAAGGACAATTTTTGGGCGTTACGTTACCACAAACAAATGGGTAACGAATGTAGGCGGATCTGCTGCTGAATTTTCTAGTATTTCCGATATTGTTTTGGGGCGAGAGTATTTTTTCGAATTAGTACATGATTACTCAGCTTCGTCTATGACTTTAACGGTGACTGATTTGACCACAAGCGTCACTGAGTCAGAAACTTTAACTTCATTGGTGATGGAATCGGCCAATGGTGACTTCAATGTTGGGGCGAATAGACTTGCAACGACATTTTGGGATGGCAAAATTTGGGGCCTATCACTCGAATGCACAACCGATCCAACGAAGTCATTCAATTGCCCGATCAGCGAAGAAGTTGGGATCGTTTCGCACAACACATTGAACCCCGCATCGCCGATTGCGTGGCAAGGCGACCCAACGTGGGACTTCACGGCGAACGATGTTTTCTTTCACGGTGAAACGGTTGGCTACAGTTCGGTTCCGATTTTCGTTGACCCAGTTGAGCTTATCGCCAACGGTAACATCAATATGGACGGCATTAAAACAGCCAGCATCGAAATTGATTTCTTAACTCGGAGTAAAACAAATACGTTCTATTGCCAAGGCTCAGTATCACCGTTCCGACTTAGTTTTACGACCGCCGGTTTCACGTTCAGCTACCGTGACGACACCAACGCAGTAGTTTCTTCAACAATCCCAATGACTTACGAAACGGGTGTTGTGTATCGCTTGAAATTCGATTTGGTTGAGCACGATACGAATCCGACAACAGAAAGTTACGCAACTGTTTCGGATCGCATAACTGGTGAAGTTTATGGGACAGTGACGGGGTTGAATTTTGCTGCTAGTACAGCGTCGTCCAATAGTGGGCCTGCACAAATAGGCTCATACGCAAATGCGACCTCGTCTGTTGATGCAGATATTTATAGGGTTCGGTCTGTGATCGGTGGAGTTAAAGAACTACTTTGGACTTCTGACAATTACTTAGTCAATCAGGCTAATGATTCGGCAATGAACGAGTCAGGCGGCACGCTTTCAGTCAAAAAGATTCCAGCCGTATCGAAAGCCCTTGACGCAAACGGGTATCCAACAACCAATCCCGCAGGCCCTTATCACAACCGCACCGCAGCGGAGGTAACGGAAACGCCGGTTGCGAATAGCGATAGCGTGAACCCGATTTATTTTGCGGCGGAATTCGATGGGACAACGGCCCGCGAAAATCTAGGTAATCAAAAACTCGTAGATGGGTTTGATTTAGAATTCTCGTTTTACATGTCGTCCGGTGGTTCAGAACCAGTTATCGATTCCACGAACAATAACAGTGCCACTAACCCCGGTCTGGGCATAACAAAAGACAGTTCAGAAAATATATCGTTCGTGGTGCGTGGTGCTTCTGGTGCGATTAGCTACGATACTACATCGGCAATCTACAATTCACGGTGGACAAAAATACGAGTTAATCGATCAGGGGATACGATATCGTTTTTCATCGATGATGTTTTGGTTCAGTCCGGTTCAGTTAGCACAATTGGGTATGCCGCGACTGAATCAACCAACATGTTCTTGATGGGGCATATCTTTAGCAGTTACTCACCGGGGTACGTGAAGAATCTCAAGCTATCGACTGGCAGTACGGTTCTGATTGATCGACCGTATTACAAAGACAATCTTGACCGATCTTTGAATACAGACCACGGAGACGGAACTGGCATCACGTTCCTATCAAACGCGATGGAAACCGATTTGAACCCAGAGTTCGCCGAAACCGAAACACGAGCCGTTACCAGCGGCGACCGCAAAATCATATCACTAGGAGCACGATAGGCCGATGAAAAAATCAAACTTAATTCGATTGACCGGGACCGACGGTTTCGGCGACGCCTTCGCGACGAACGACGTTTCCGAACTTGAAACGGTTTCCGCCGGGGCGTGGTCCGCCGGTGAATTTAACGCGTTGTTTAAGTTATTCCAAAAGCTTTTTTCGCGTGGAACGCTTCAATCTGAATACGTCGGATTCGAGCGAGTCATTCCGGAAAAAGGGCAAGCAAAATTTTTGGCGGGTTTGTCAATGTCGACCGCCCGGTTGCTAATGCGGCCCCGCGACGAAAACGGTTTGCCGTTTTGCAATCTTGAAAACTTTCCGGTTTGGATCGAACCAACCGACGCGACCGCAACCGTTCCGGATGGTATGCCGTTCAACACCACAACCGAAACAACGATCGACCAGGAAACCGGCGAAGAAACGACAACCGTTTCGCCCGTGATTTGGCAAAATTACGACCCGGCGTCGCGCGGGCGGAAAATCCAGACGATCGGCCAACACGGTATTTTAACGGGATCGTTTAACCGGAAAACGTTGTCGCGATCAGAAACATTGTGGCAGTTTTTACAGCTTGAAGAATCCGGGCATTTTACTTTATGGGCGAACGCCGATTATCAATCGCTAGTCGCGGCGAACGCCGACCCGTCGCCAGAGTAGGAATAAAAAACTTTGCGGGGGTGACAAAGGTACGGACGAAGAAACGAACGTTTTGATTTGCTAGCAAAGTCAAACCGTGACGACTTCGGAATCGGGTTCGATTCCCGGCCCCCGCCCTAAACAAAAAACGAAACTATTTTTCGCGAGCTTTACAGAATCTGTAAAGCTTTTTTTTTGTGCGACTTTGAAGCGGGCGACCCCGCGTTAAAGTTGTGGACATGCCAAACACAAAAACCAATATCCGCGACCGTCGAAAGAAACGATCGGCCGAACGATCGAAACACAAGTCGGCCGCGTCGAGTTTACTTTCGCTGATTTATTCCCAACCGCTTTCGATTGAGTCGACCGCGTTAACCGGGATCGTCGCCAATTTAAACGCAACGGCCGCCAGCGGAAAACCAGATTTTGAACCGACCGGGCTTTCTTCGCGACTGGTTGCCAGCCATTACCCAACCGCGCAAAACGCGTATTCAAACCGGGCCGCGAAAATCGGGTCGTCGGCGGTGATTTGCTTGGAAGGTTTTTTAGAGCCGAAAGAATCGTTTTGGTCGCGATGGGGAATGACGACCGCACTTTCGGCATTCCGATCCGACGTTCAAGCGGCGATCGCCGATCCGGACGTCGAAACGATTTACATCTATTGCGATTCACCGGGCGGTATTGCACTTGGCAACCAAGAAGCGGCCGACGTGTTATTCGAGGCGGGCAAGCAAAAAGAAACCGTCGGAGTCGGCGAAGGCTTGGTCGCGTCGGCGGCGTATTTCATTTATTCAGCGTGCAACCAAAAAGTCGCGACGCCGTCGACGTTGATCGGGTCCATCGGATCGATGCGGATTCACGGCGAATCGTCGATCGCAAACGCCGAATACGGCGACACGTTCACCGTATTTTCGTTTGGCCAACACAAGACCGACGGAAACGAATTCGAACCATTGACCGAGCAAGCCCGCGAAACCGTTCAAGCGGGCGTCGACACATTCGGAACGCAATTCGTTAACGCCGTCGCGCGGCATCAGAAAATATCTTTCGCGGACGTCATGGAGAATTACGGCCAAGGAAAAGTTTTCATTGCTGGCGAAGCGTTGCAACGCGGCATGATCGACCAAATCGGAACGTTTAATATTTCAACGGGCCGAATCAAAGCGGAACAGGATTCGACGACGTCGTCGATATCACAAAACACAGCGACGGAGCAAAAACCCGTTGCTAAAACGGATCGTCGAACCGAGTCGCCGACGACCAAAAAAACAATTTCGTCGGGCGACTCGACTAACCCTATCGAGGTTTCAAGAATGAAGTTTTCCGAAAAAATCGTTTGCACTTTTGTTGCATTCGGTCTAATCAAATCCGCAACCGCCAGCGACGACGTGATCGAAGCGGCGTTCAGTGCGTTTTGTAACGCCCGTGGCGTCGATATGCCAGCCGCCGACGATGACGCGGCGATTATGGCGATCGTTAACCCGGCCGCCAAGCAGACAGCCAGCACGCCGCCACAAACGCCAACGCAGCCTAGCCCCCAACCGATCGCCCAGTCGGTCGAGTTGATCGCAACCGAAACCCGCGAAGTCGAACGCGACCGCCGCATTTCGGCGTTAAGCGGTGCGGCGTCAACGTTGAAAAATTTCGGTTTCGAGTTGTCGGCGACTGATTTGTCGACCGCCGTTGATTCCGAAGAATCGACCGACGCGATCATTTCGAAATGGCATTCGGCCGCATCGAACGCAAACGCCAGCGGCGATGGCCGGTTGCCGTCACAGCAAATCGCGTTTACCGCCGATTCGCACGACAAGTTTAACAACGAAGCGACAAACCGTTTGCTTCAGTTGGCCGGATGCAAAGCCCAGGTCGACAGCGAATCGGTTTCGTCGATGCGAAATTGGTCGGCAAAAGATATCTTTCAAGCGTCAATGGATCGGATGGGAATGCCGCACCAAATTGGCGGCGACTACGATTTGGATTTCCAACGGGCCCAGCTTCGCGGAATGAACCAAGTCGGCGAAACCCGTTTGCCGGAATCGTCGTCGGTCACTGGCTATACCACGCCCAGCGACCTATCGGCCGTGATTGGCCGAACGGTTCAAGTCATGTTCGATACCGCAATGGACTTGAAAGAAACCACGTTTCGCGAATGGACGGGGCAGTTACCCGATTCGGATTCGCTTGACCCGAAAGCGTTGGTCGCCATTTCGTCGGCTTCGACGCTAGACGAGGTGATCGGAACCCAAGCCGCGAAGGAATTCGCTTTCGAACAAGAGTTGGTCGGAAACGCTTATTTCAACCAGTTTCATAACTTCGTGCCCGTTTCGTTTGAAATGAGTTACGGAAACAACATCGCGATTTTTTATGAGAAAATTGCGGCGATGGGCGAAGCGATCCCGCTAACCGATCAAGATTTGGTTTTAAAAATCTTGCATTCGAGCGAAACCATTTCCGACACGGGCGTCGCGCTATTCCACGCGAACCGGGGCAATTTGTTCACCGGCGGTTCGGCAGGCGTTCCGTCGCTTGCCCAAGCCGAAGCCCACGAAAACGCGTTTATGAATCGCGTCGGCGTGGGAACCAACGCCCGGCGACTGAATCTTCGCCCAGCAATCGCGTTAGTCCCAACGGGTCAAAAGTTGGCCGCGAAGCAAACGTATAACGACCCGGCCACGTTTGCGGAAATGGTTTCCAAGCAAACCGACGCAACCAAGAACCCGCACGCGGGCGGCGGTGTGAAAGTGATCACCGAACCGAGCTTGGCCGATTACAGTGCGACCGCTTGGTATACGTTCACCGATCCAAGCCGACACCCGGCCATTGTGAGAATGTACCTTCAGGGATTCGGCCCCGGCGGCCGTCGAACGCAATCCGTCGACACCGATCGACGTTGCGTTAAATACCATATTCAACACGTCGTCGGGGCAGGCGTTAAAAACGCCCGATACGTCAACAAAGACGACGGGGCGTAAACCAAACGCGTGATCTTGGCGGCGGTTGATTCCGCCGCATTTCTCTTTTTAATTTTCAAAAACGATTCCATAAAATAAAGGCTTTTAAAATGCAAATGGGAAACTTGGTCCGCGAAGATCGATATACTTTTCGCGGCAATACTCTAATCACGGCGACCGGATCGCCAAGCGACTTGCCGTGGCGAAAAAACGTCGCGGGATCAACCCCGGCGACGATCGGCCCCAGCGGCGGCGACGTTGAATTGGCGTTGACCAGCTTCGACGGTGCGCAATCGTGCGTTTTGCACATGGACGACGTTTTGTCGTACGACATCGACGATTTGATCGCGATCGATTTCGTTTGGTCGTTGACCCTTTCGGGATCGACGCCCGACGTCGCTTTTGGCGTCGCTTCGACCGGGCTTGGCGAAACCACCGTCGCAGGTTTGGAAGATTCGGCATTGTTCCGCGTCAATGGTGATTCGCTTGCTCTTAAAGCAATGACCGAAGTCGGCGGCACAACCACGTCGGAAACATCCGGCCAGATCGTCGGCGGCGGTGATTATCTGACAAGCCGAATCGATTTCGCGACCGGCGTCAAACCGTTCAGCGATCCGCGTTCGCTTCCGAAATCCGGGAAAGGGGCGATTTCGTTTCTTTCGGGCAATCCGTCAAACGGCCGGGCGTTGGAAAAGTTGGTTTCAACCGAATTCGATTTGTCGAGTTATTCCGGATCGGTTCAGCCGGTCGCGTTGCTGGCGAAAGCATCCGGGGCCGAAACATGCGTTTTGAAAATCCGCGAAATTTGCGTTCAATACAAAGCGTCTTGATTTGGTTTTTTTGATTTAGAAAGCTTGCGAGTTTTTCGTTTTGGTGGCGGGCCGGAGTTTGCGAAAGCTTCGGCCCGTTTTTGTTTAAGAAGGTTTCAAAATGGCCGCGATCGACCGTTACAAAAAAGCGTTTAAGCGTTTGATGGGGACACATCAAACGGCAACCGCCACGCTTCGCCGCGACAATACCGCCGACGTCGCCTTGCCCATTATCGAAATCACACAAACGGACATTCAGGAGACAGGCGAATTCAGAAAACAAAAGACGGTCAAGTTTTACAAAATCACGGGCGACGCTGATTTGGTCGGCGTAGCTGAATTGATCATCGGCGACGATTTATTGATCGGCGGCCGAACGTTTCGTTTTTCCGGCGACGTGATCGAGGAAAACCCCGCGTCGATCACCGCAAATTTTGACGTTTATCAAATGCCATTTAGAGCCAGCGAATAATGGTTACCGCTTCAAATTTTTCCGGATTCTTGACGACCGTCGTCGACTTGCTGAAATCGTCCGCCGATTTCCGCGAAAGATTGGGAACGTATCACGACGCCGGTTTTTTTGTTGATCCCGGAGCCGTCACCGAAGCTGAATCGCTTCCGTTTATTTGGGGAATCGATAACGCATTTTTTCACGCGTTAGCCGATTCGAGCCACCCCGACCGCAAAACCGCGACCGGGCTAATGCCGTTTGCGGAAATCTCAAATCAACAGCACGTCGAAACCAACCCGTCGGCGTCGTGCGGAGAAGCATTCACCCAACTTTCGACCGCGTGGAAAATCGTAATTTGCGACCACGCCCGCAACGGCGACTCGGCGTCGATTACCGCCGACCCGTTGGCGAGCATGAAAGATTTTGTCGCTTGGACGGGCGGGATTTTGGAAAACTTTAAAACCGCCAATGCAAACGCTGTTTACGCGTTCGATTCGATTTCGATCGGCCGAATCGCGAGAACCGCCCCGCTTAAACGTGGCGAATTCGTCGACTACTGGTTTGCGGAATTTGACTTGGTTATTGATTCGGGCTCATAGAAATGAAAATCACGGAAGAAATCAAGCAAGCCGCGTTTAATTGTTTAACCGTTTACAAAAACGCGTCGGCGTTCGTACCCGTCTTGGAACATTACAACGAAGAATGGATTCAGTCGATCGACACTTTAAAAGACGGAAAACAGATCCGCCGGATTACGATTCGCGGTTCCGACGACCCGGTCGACTGGCTTCGTAACTTGGATTTGAAACAACGGCCGGTCGTGCCCGGTTTCAACGCGTCGCGGGGCGTGATCAAGTCGGCCCGCACGTTATTAACCGGATTGATCAAGCACGACTTCGACTTCAACGACGCCCGCCCGATCCAAATCGAGGGGCATTCAAAAGGCGGGGCCGTCGCTCAGGTGTTGGCCGTTTGGCTTCACGATCGCGGTTGCAAGATCGACGACGTGATCACGTTTGGCTGCCCCCGGATCACCCGCCAAGCGTTTGAATATCCGTTTCCCGTCACGCAAATATCCGTCGCAGGTGATCCGGTTCCATTCGTTCCGTGCTGGCGACCGTGGCGGCCGTTCCAGTGGACGTGGCGACACAATGGCGACACGCAAAAACTAGGTCGTCGGACGATGGCGACCGAGTCGAAAGAATTCTTTTTGATTAAACGAATGATTTCTTCGCATTTAATGGCCAATTATTGTTCCGTGTTGGGGGTCAAGTGTTAGCGATCCAAATCGAAGTCGACCAACGGGGCATGGTTCAAGATTTGCCGCCGCGAAAGATGGCCGCCGGGCTTCGGCTTGTCAACGGCAACACGGCCGCATATTGGCGAGACGAAATATTGCCAAGGGCATTCGACAGCGGAGCCGCCACACGTCGAAACTATCGGCCCCGGCAAACGGCGACCAATCGACGAAAGAAACAGGCGGCCGCGAGAGGAAAAGCGAAATTCGGCGGAACGCGACCGCTAGTCGAAACAGGCGATTTAATGGAAGCGGTCAAATCACCCCGACACCGGATCGCGGCCACAAAAACGCTTGCGACCGTTTACGTTCACGGCCCGTCGTATTTTCGCGAGCAAATCGCCGACGAAGTTATGCGAATTATGCCAATTGAAGCCAACAAATTAGAGCGGGTCGCCTACGCGGAACTTAGCGAATTTTTGGATAACTTAGACCACAAAACAAAACAACGATTCAAATAGAAAGGTTTTTTAAATGTCTGAAAAATTTCGACTTGCCGAACTTGACTTGGCCGGAACGTCAATTCCGCAAATGGAAAGCGACGACGGGTTATCGTATGAATTTTCCGAGTTTCTACAACGCCAAGCGGGCGACGCGTCGCCAGCCGTGACCGGCGTCACAATGACTTCGCATAAGTTCAATTTCGAAACGCAACACATTCAAACAATTATTGATTTGTGTATTGCAACGGCCGGAAATGAAAATATTTGTCAGGGGTTCCCGTCGAGCGGGGCCGATCAGATTTTGACATTTCGAAAAGGCAAATCGTCGGGCGTCCGCACGCCGCTGGCAACAGCCGAGCATATCGACCAGCGTGTCGACGCGTCGTTTTTGTCGTGGGAGTCATTCAACGCCCCGGCGGACGGGAACGCGACGATTTCTTGCCGGTTGCAAACGCTTTCGGCATTGACCAACGATAAAGCGGCGGCGTTATCGTCGGTTTCGGTTGTTGATCAGGCGTTCAAATGCGGGCCGATTGTTTTTCGAATCACGGGCGATATCGCCGATCGCGAGCCGTGCGTTTTGTCGGCGACGTGGGAAAACAATATCACGTATGACGACAAGAATTGCAGCGGCAGCGATTTCACGAACTATTCCGCGATTGACGATTACGAATCGGTTTTGACGATCGATTTAGACGATATGACGCAAGCGATCGACGCCAACGCGTCGGTTGCGTTAACCAGTTGCGTTTTCTACTTGAAACAGGTCGGCGAAACCAACGCGGCGTCGAAGCATATCAAATTTACGGTTACCGCTGGCGACGTGTTACCATCGTCGAACCGTCAATTAAAATTCCGCGTCCGTTCGTTTACAATCGCGACTGATCAAGCGATCGCGTAAAACGACTTTTCAACCCATTCAACCCCAAACGAAAGCTTTTCAATGGAGATTAAGAGCCTTCGCGACTTAAACGTCGCGATTTCAGCCACGCCCGACGCGATTGATATCATCGAAGCGCAGCGGGTAACCCAAGTTTTGATCGACGTCGCGGCGAAACAGCCAAACGAAGTCGTCGGCGTCTTGGTCGACGAATTGATTAAAGCCCGTGACAGGAACCCGCCGGGCAATTCGCCCGAATAGGCATTTTGAACAAAAAAACAGAATCCAAGCCCGGCAGAAACGCCGGGCTTTTTTAATGGGGTTTTCTAAGATCGTCCAACCAGTAAAACCCCGGATTTTAAAAAAATGTCGCAAGAGAAAAACGAGCTTGAACTAAAAGAAGCCGACGCCGCGTTGGCCGCCGACGCCGCCCAGTTTTCCGAAATGGTGAACGCCGAAACCGTGAACACGGAGCCCGCCGCCGAAGCGTCGTCGACATTCGCCCCAGTCGATCCGCCCGCGAACATTAACGAAGCGATCGAATTAGCCCAGGTCGAAACGCCGCCCGCCGCCACAATCGAAAACGCCGAAGTCCCGGCCCCGTGCGACGAATGCGATTTGTGCGACGACCAATTCGGAAGCGATCAACTTGTCGCGGCCTATAAGGCGATCGGGGCGGCGGTCAAATTGTCGACAACCAACGTTCGTTCGGCAATCTTGGAAATGGGCGGTTACGAGGTCGCCGAAATGAAAAGTTGGCTTTCCAGTATCGAGAAGCTAACCCCGACGGAAATCAAAGACGTATTTTCAACAATGCAAGAAGCTTGCCGGGCTTATCGCCGGAGCATTAAGGCCAGTTAAAAAGACCATTGACCAACGGCAGCGACGCCGAAGTCGGGCGGAAAGGATTTCGCCCGGCAATTTTCACACAAACCAGAACCAAAAACGAAACCAAAACCAAAACCAAAAACGAAAGCGAAACCATGAGCAAAATCGGACACCCGCTACGATATTTTATTCACAACAAAACAAAGCCGGAAATCTACGATTCGGGAAAATTGAAACTTCCGGCGGAAATGCGGATCGTTTGCAAGGATTTAAAAACGGAAACGAAAGATTTCTACGCGGTTGAATACTCGCGACCGAAGGGCGTTTTAATTACACCGATCCCGGCCGGGCGAAAGATCGAGCAAATCGAACCGCCGTTTTCAGATTTGGTGATTTTGGAAATGAGCGATCGTTTTTCGATTTGCTATGAAAAAAAGACCCCGCCAGATTTGGCCGATTTACTACGGCCGGAGTTTTTGGGCGGCTACGAATTGCCGATCAAAGGTTTCGGCGACCGTTTGAAAATCCCGGTCGCCCGGTCGCCAGTCGGAAATGATTCGCTTGCAAAAAGTTTCGTTTTTAGTCACCCGGAAAACGGCGACGTCGACTTTTCCCACGACGAGCAAGTCGAAAAACGCCACCGAAAACTATTTGATTTGGGCGTCGAAGTTTTCGACGGAATCTATGGCGACGCGGATTTGAAACAGCAACGAAAAGTCGCCATTGCCGCGAAAGTTGTTTTGTGGAATTACCGAATCGGGCCAATTGAATCGAACGTTTTTTTTCGGCAATTTGATCAAGCGATTTTCACGTCGTCGACGGTCGCCGCGATTTTAGAATGCCTGATCGACGCGCCTAACATGCCAACCGAAGAAAACAGCGAGCCGCAAAAAAAAACTTAAACGACTTTATCTTTTTTTCGTGGCTAGAAAATCCAAATCGATTTTCGGGGTTCCAACCGACCATCGCCCAAATGGTTTGGGCCCCGATTATTGACGCCCGCCGCCGAAACGGCGAATCGGGCAATGTTTATTTAATGCCGCTTCGATGATTGGAAACAATGGCCACGCAAAAACAAAAATTCATAACGGACGGTTCGCAGGTTAATCGCGAAATGGACAAGATGCGAAAAGCACTTGTCAAACAACGCGAAGAAATGAAAAAGATCACGCAAGCCAGCCGGGCGATGGCGACCGAAGCGAAAAAATCAAATCAGACCATGCGTCGCGGGTTTTCAAATATCGCCAGTGGGGCCGAATCGGCGATCAAAAGTTATGTCGGAATGCAGACCGCAATTTCGGCGGTGAATTCCGTTTTGGCGGATCAAAAACGATTGCAAGGCGAAGCACTCAGTGTTTCGACAACGGTTGCTAGATCACAAGCGTCGATCGTAAAAAATATCGGGCAAGTTTCGAAAAAGGAATTAAGTTCGTTTTTGGATCAGGTCGAGAAGATCAACACCGAAACAAAGTTCGGCGATCAAGGGCAATTGAATCTAGCGGCGTCGTCGTTGTTATCCGGGACCGGCGGCAACCAAAACCAGACGATCGACATTTTGCGAGAAGCGGCCCCGTTTTTTCGCGACGCCCCGGCCCAACTCGCGAGTTTTTCGGGAGCCGTCGCCGACGTACAAAAAGCGACCGGCGGATCGGCAAAAGAAACGCTTGGTTTGGTTTTGGGTATTCAAGGGCAAGCCCGAATCGACCGCTTGGACGCGTTAAAAAACTTGGCCCCGGCGGTCGCTCAGTCGCGAGTTTATACGGAAGGAGCGAACCGGGCCGAAGAAACCCGCCAAGCCGGGGCACTGTTCGCGGCGATCGGAGCCCAAACGGGCGACGTCGAAGGGGCGTCGACGTCAACGGCCGTGATCGCGTTGCAAAAGAAATTAGAAGAAACGTTTCCGTCGCTTGATGGTTTCCAAGACAAATTGAAAGCGATCCGCGAAGCGGACGTTACGACACGCGAAGAATTTTTGAAAGCAGGATTCGAGGCGAAAGCGGCGGGCGTGATCCGCGAGTTAATCACCGACACCAATTCGCAAACGTCCAAAAACCTTGACGACGCATTGAGCAAGATCACGTCGTCGCCGAAGCGGGTCGACGAAATGCGTTCGCTATTGATCGGCGGCACAAAAGAATTAGAACTTCAGGGAATCCAGAAAAGCGGCAAGACCGCAAAAGA
>JGI10211J34971_10000869_pt1 | contig 25237 bp, 53 predicted proteins | sample Etolagsediment_FD_34971 | JGI IMG/M metagenome (IMG submission 34971)
TTTATTTCTTTTTTAAGCACAAGTTGGTGTGGTGGGAAGTCCTAATTCCATTCGGAGTTAGTTTAATTTTAATTGTGATCGCTAAATACGCCGTTGAAGCCACACAGACGAACGATACAGAATATTGGACCGGATGGATTACTGAGGCGCGATATTATGAGCCTTGGACCGAGGAATGGGATGAGTGGGTGCCAGAGACTACGGATTCCGATGGAAATGTAATTACTCCGGGCCATTGGGAGCATCATGTCAGACACCACCCGCCTCAATGGAATATGTACGATAATAATGGGCTTTCATTTGGCATTACAAGGGAAGCGTATGAGAAGTTTGTAAAGCGATTTGAAAACCATGCTGAAAAGAATCTGCACCACACTAATCAGACTTCTTGGGGTGATGGAGATATGTGGTACACCAAATGGCCCCGCCGACAAGAAACTATGGTGACTTGCACTTCCAAGCATACCTACGAAAACAGGGTGCAAGCATCTAAATCAGTCTTTAAATTCCCAGAAGTTGATCCCGAAGGGCTGTTTGAATACCCTGAAATCAAAGATCGTACCAATCATCCTTCAATTTTAGGAGGCGGGACACCAGCGGAAAACCGTCTTTTGACTATTAAGAATGCTGAACTTGGCGCACAAAAGCAGGTTCGTATGTGGATTTTGCTTTTCAATGACGCCCCTCTTCAAGCTGGTTTAGATCAGGAATCTTACTGGCAGGGCGGTAATAAGAATGAATTCGTGGTGTGTATTGGCTTAAAGGACAATTTAATTCAATGGACTCACGTTTTCTCTTGGACAGAGGTTGAGCGCCTCAAAATTGATGTAAGGGATTTTGTTCGTCGGCAAGAGGAACTGAATCTAACTGAAATCGTCAATTTTATGTCAAATGAGGTTAAGGGTAATTTTATTCGCAAGCAATTTGCTGATTTCTCATATTTGACCGTTACGCCTCCATTTGGTGCCGTGATGGCGGTTTTTATTATTACCATTCTGGTCAATGCTGGTTGTGCTGCATTTGCCATTTTCAATCAATTTGATGCGGAGAATCCAACCGGGGTGCCTCGTTGGCGAAGGCAATTCAGGGAGGTTTATCGTCCAAACATTTATCGTAGAACCAGACTTTAGTGAGATCTTGATGGTTCGTATGGATCAAAGCCCCCTTTTTGGGGGCTTTTTTTATGGAATTGTACGTCAGTTTCCGTTGCTTCACTATATGGTATACTGATAGTAGGGAGGGTTTGTGCTATGGCTAAGGTCTTTCACGCTGTGAACCCCACTTTTGGGTTTGGAGAAACCCCCCAATGGCCGGAAGGATATCGGCAGGTGGCGGAAACCGAAACTGATGAATTGGGTAAGGTTTTTGAGCTAACCAATACGATTGATTCAGATTGGTGGCTCAATGAAGGGGTGAAATCCCTTGTTGGTCCGTGTCGGTCAAGTTCGGTAGGTGATGTTGTAGTCACTTCCGATGGTAAAACTTGGCGTTGTGAAATGGTAGGATGGGAGGAATTATGAAGGGTAAAGTTAAAAGCTTGGAAAAAGTTCCGGCTCCAAGATGGTTTGATATTTTGTCTCTGATTGTCATGCCGACTGCAATTTTAATGTTTTTAGAATTGAAAGTCACGTAGAGGAAAATTAAATGGATGCAAAAGTGCCTTTTTCCAGAATTTGTCTCGGCACTCGATTTCGTTATGACCCCGACAAGTATCCTGAAGTGGATACAGTGTGGGTTAAAATTGGGCACAATGAGATTGCTGAGTGGGATGCAAGTCAAATTGATACAAATTGGGTTGGGCAAAGAATTTGTTGTTTTTCCGACAAAGAACAGGAAATAGTGAAATTTGATCCAGCTTTACATACACAGTTTGAACAAGATCTACAGGAAGAGGTTTTGATTTGCGAAGATGATGTTGACGAATTGTACGAGGACGACGACAAATGAGTGTTTGGGATCAGACATATACTGAAGTTAATTTCTATGATGAAGTACAAAAGGCTAAGGATATTGTCGAAAGGGTGAAGCTGGCAATCTGTTGTTGGGCTTTTATTCATCCAAATGAACTTAATGAAAATGCTTCCCTAGCACAACTTCGCCCCGAATTTGGTGTGGATAGCAAAATGGCGATGTTGGTGGGTCTCGATGAGTTTTATCCTATGGCAAGGAAGGTGCTTGACCCAACTGATTCTCGTTATGATAGAGGCAGAATTGATACCACTGGATAATGTTAAACAATTCGTTGATTTTATAAAGGCCCATCAAGTATGAAACTAACTTTTAAAACACCCGTTGCTGAACCGCCTAAACCCGCTGTTGATGAAATGAATCAAGAACAATTAATTGAGGCGTTGGAGGCATTGGGCGAAGGGGATCATGTCGCTGCATATATCGCTGCATATAGTTGGCACGATAATTTTGAGAAAGCTGCCCGCGATCATCTAAGGAAGAAGTGATGTTAAATACGGTCATTTGGCAAGATGATAATGGATTTATCCATACCATGCATTGCCACGACCATGCATTGCCACGACGATGTAAAGCGGGCAGAGGAAATGCGGGATGTGGCTCTAACCTGCGGATACGCTGTTACCATTGCTCATACCATTACCGAATGGGACCAATTTATTGAAAGTTTAGAACAATGAAATGGATTTTATTGGCACTAATGGTGCTACCCTTTACAGGATGTAAAGTAATATTGAGTTTGGGAGTTCATAAGGATTGGGCGATTGATTCGCCTCATATTTATCAACCGGACTGTAAAACCAATGCAGAAATAAGGTTTGAAAAGGAATTCAAAGAATGATGGAAATATTTTTCTATATGTACCCTGGCGAAACAATGATCCGTGCTACCTCAAGGATTCTCTTTTGGTCGGCATTTATAATCTTTGGCATTGCCCTTACTCGTTTAGGCATGAACACACCTGCGATGCTTTGGTTTGAATTCGGCAAACTGACTTTGATGGCATCATTTAGTTTTAGAATAGCTTGCTTCTTAGAGGTTAAAGATGAAAAGGCACATAAGGATAATTGGCGATGTCCACGGCTGGATATCAAGCAAAAGCCGTTTGAGGGGGCGTACATATAAAAATCTACTGGCAAAAGCGAACTACAGCGTCCAGTTAGGCGACCTTACCATTGATGATTACACTACGCGATTGGAGCATGTTGATCCCGAGCGACACAAAGTAGTTTTGGGCAACCATGAAAATTATGATGCGCCTCCTGTTCATTCATTAGGAGATTATGGCACTCATAGTTTTCCTCTTGCTAATGGAGATGAATTTACATTCTTCTATGTTCGTGGTGCATTTAGCATCGATAAAGCGAGGCGGCAGACTTTTGGCACATTTGAAACTGGCAAAAGTTGGTGGGAAGAGGAAGAATTAACTTGGGAGCAAGGTTACGCAGCAATAGAAGCCTTCAAGGAGGCCAAACCGAGAACGGTATTCACGCATACTTGTCCGATGGAATTGCGCCATCGGCTTGCGAGGGATCACCGATTTTTAGTACCGGAACAGTTGGGGCCACCTTGTAGGACTGAGGCGTTACTTCAATCTTGTTTTGAGGCTCACCAACCCGAGTTGTGGGTTTTTGCTCACTGGCACATGAATTGGGCATACCGAAAGGATCGCACTTTATTCATGTGTTTAGACGAATTGAGTTACCTTGATTTTGACGAGAACGGACATTTGTTAACCCCGAGGCCACAATGAGAATTAAGCCGCAATTATACGTTCACTTTGAAGATGGACGATATGAGCAACAAACCATCGCAGGTAGGGAACTTCGATATGAAGATGCTGCCGATAAGTTTAGAGAAATCCTTGGGGGTGATTTTAAAGTCTTTTGCTGGGACTATCGGAATTGTACCTACTACGTCATGTTAGACCCGGATACCCAAAAGTTCAAAGATGCAATTGAGAATAGGTCTTTGACTGGCACTCTACGGAATCCCATTAGAGGTAAAGTGGTTTTCTTCTATGGATTTAATGAACACGAATATGCTAATCCACCGGGAGATTTCTAGTGTATGAATGGCAACAGTATGATGTTGGTGAGAAAGTTGATATTGTCGTAATACGAAGTTCGGGAGAACCCAACTTTGACCGGGCTTGCGAACAAGCATATCACCAAGCCTTAATGCGATTTGGCTGTGATGATTGTGGGCATTTAAAAAATGTCAATGACTCTGAACGATCAACAGATGCAGTAATTGTTGAATTTAAAGGATATAGGCATTCAGGTGGCATGGGTGGTCAAGAATGTTGCTACACATTTCAAGCCTGGGTGGAAAGGAATGAGTAAAACTATCATTACGATAGCTGAAGCCTGCGGAGAAAGAAAATGAAAATTAATGATTTTGTATTTTGGGTTGTTCCAAATGGGTCAAAATTTTGGGGTATCCTAGCAAGTTTTATGGAAGATGGTAACCCCTATATCATCTCTGATTGTTCTGGCTCCGACCACCCCCCAGAGCAGGTAAAAGTAACAACCCTTCAAGAAATTATTGACTACAATGAACAAGAGTGGGGTTGGAGCGAACAACGAACTCGTAATCAGGTAAAAGTAGCGCAAAGAACGGTAGAATCTGTATTTCAAATGGAGGGATAAAATGAGAAAAGCCTTTACGTTGGTTGAATTGTTAATTGTTCTTGCAATCCTTGGAATTTTGATTTCATTGATTGCTACGGGTATTGCAAAATTCAGCGGGGCAGAAAATCCCGCCGTTCAAACAACGCCAAATTATCAGGAAACACCCCAACAGCCCCCTCAATACCAACCGCAACCGCCCCAATTTCAAGCATCTGACATGCAAGATATCCCAATTGTAATCAATGGGGATAACTTTATGATTAAATATCGGGGGCGGGATAACGTGTCAATTGAAAGAGTACAATGACAGATAAAAGACTTGATGAAGCAACAGCGGAAGAGTTGCGAGAGGCGTTAAGAGAAAAGTGCGAACACAAAAACTCATTCGTAAGACATGAGGGCATCACTGGTATGCTTGGAACAGTGATTTGTCTTGATTGTGGATACGAGAGAGAGTGGAACGCTTATTAGGAAATAAAATGAGCAACAGAACAAGATTAGAAGCGTTTCGTACTGCGCGAGATGTTGCATGGAAAGAGCAACGTCGCCTTCAGGTTCAGTTTGATAAGGCTGCGCGATTGGTCATTCAAGAAGAAAAAATGCTTGGAGCCGCCCCTTGGGAATATGTTACAATGTCGGGCGGCGAACATCGTTCATTTTATCTTCATTGCACTGAAAGTTGGGATAGTTTTGCTGAAGTCCGCGAGTTATTAAAGCCCGACTACCATTCTACTATTGGATTGGTGATAAAGCCAGCCGCCGATTACACCGAACAAGATCAACTTGCTCAAATGCGCTATCTTGAACGAAACCCAGATAGCGAATACGAAATCACGGTAGCTACTTTATATTTCAATGATGGAGATATGGATTTAAGATTCCACTCAGACGCAGATGGAATTAAGTTTATTAAAGATTGGGGAATTCCAGTAGACTTTTCCAGGTTGGAAACTGAACTGACAAGATCAGAACAAAGGGTTGCCACTTTGAGGGCATTACTTGACGAAGCTAAGGAAAATATCGATGAACCTGAAAAGAGTGACGATAACGGGCGCTGATGATAGCGTCAAACAAGATGATTTGCTTGAATTAACAAAGCGATACCCCTTTGTTGAGTGGGGTATTTTGCTTTCGAAAAATGCCGAAGGTGGTTACGCAAGATTTCCTACGAGGGAGTGGATTAACAATCTTGTGACAGGCTATGAACATTTGAAATACAAACCCCAACTCTGCGGGCACTTATGCGGACGTTGGGTTAGAGATGTATGCGCCGGTCTTTGGACGTTTGTTGACGACCGCCCCGATTTTTGTAATTACTTTGGGCGATTTCAACTAAACTTCCATGCATACCGACACAAAATTGAGCCGGATCGGTTTTTGATGGGTATTAAAGAGGCGTGGGGAGAAAATGCGCCTCAACTTATCTTCCAGAGTGACGGCGTTAATGAGGATTTGCTTATTGATGCTAGGGAGGCGGGTGTTGACGCAGTATCTTTGTTTGATCTTTCTGGTGGTGCTGGCATTTTGCCCGAAGAGTGGCCTAAGCCCACTTACAGGGGTTTTGCTGGTTATGCTGGGGGTTTATCTCCCGAAAACCTCCAAGAACAATTAGAAAAGATTGATGAAATCTGTGGTGACAATCCTATTTGGATTGATGTAGAAACAGGAGTCAGGACGAAAGAAATTTTTGACTTAGGAAAAGTCACAGAGTTTCTTGAAGTCGCTAATCCGTGGGTCGAAAAATCCAACATTCGTACTATATAGGATAGTACGAATGTTGGAGGTTCGAATGTTGCCTAAATTAGAAGAACAAAAAAAAGCAGTAGAATTAAGAAAAACAGGAGAGTCAATTAAAAACATCGCCAAGATTCTAGGAGTTTCCCCTTCTTCTGTTTCTTTGTGGACAAAAGATATAACACTTAATGATGACCAAAAAGCTAAATTGTTGGCAAAAAATGGAGCCGCTTATTTTACATTTACAAAAAATGCTTCACTAGCATCGAAGGCAATTCAGAAAAAATGCAAGGAATTAAGAGAAAGCTATCAAGAACAAGGGCGAGAAGACGCTAAGCATTTTGATCCACTTCATATACAAGGGTGCATGTTGTATTGGGGCGAAGGGGGAAAGAATGCAAATGTAGCATGTTTGGATAATACTGATGTCCATTTATTAAAGTGTTTTGTAAGATTTTTAAAGCATTGCTATCATATAAAAAATTCAGAAATAAAAGTTAGTGTGCGAGCACACGCTAATGGTAAGACACTTGATGAGATTCAAAAATACTGGCTTGATGCATTAAATCTGCCTCATGAATCACTTACAACTGCTAGCTTTTATTACGACGGGCAGCAAAAAAAAGCAAAAAGAAAGAAGAATAAACACATTTATGGTGCTTGCCGCGTCTCAGTAAATAGCACAGAAATTGTTCAACGGATATATGGTGCAATTCAAGAATATGGAGGATTTTCCAGCGAGGAGTGGTTGGAAACAAATTATTCTAAACGCAAAAGGTGAAGCCAAATGACACACGGCACTATTAGAGTGAGGGATGCTGAGGGCAAAGAGATTATTCTTTATGCTTGGCATGACGGTCATACAACAGAAGCTATTAAAATGCTTGCTGATTTGCCCTTCACGATCTTTGATGCGGCAAAACAAGAGGCACATAATACATTTGTTAAAGACAAGCATTCTGGTGGGTTGTGGTGGTATTGGCACGTTATAAAGTTGTGAATTGTACCAAATGTGGGGGGGGTACACCGCCAAATGAAGTTGCCCTTCGGTTTAATGGCATGATTTCAGATGAAGGCATAGAGGATAAGTGGAGGGGCGAAGAGAATTATTGCTTGACATATCAAGAATACGCTCAAAAGATGGTAGCCCACGTTCCTAATAAGCAAATGCAAACGGCTCTCTTGCAAGAAGATCAAAGATTTGCCCCATCGGCTTTCCGAGTTGATTTAGGACCAGAAATACAGTTGCAGATGGATGTACCAGGATGAGAATAGTTAGCCCATTTCACGATTATTACGATGTTATCCAAGGTCAGGGACAAGATCTGACGTTGGTGTATCCTCGTATCCCCGAAGAGGTTCCAGCGGGCTATCGTGATCCGCGCCGAGCATTTCAAGTGGTGGCAGAGCGTGGAGAAGAAACTAAAACTGAGAAGAAAGAGAGAATTCCCAGTTTTCCTATTGGTCCTCATCATTATCAGTGGCGGCAGTGCAAACTACATGCAGACACCTATGTTGTGGGGTTCTGCGGTAAAATTTATCCTGTAATTAAATTGGCTGTCTGGGTTCCTGGGCAGGATGCAGAGGCATTTTGCTTTAACTTGGAACACGTAGATAAATTTATTGAGGCGAACTTCCACAAAAAGGAAATTGAAGGTTATCATCGCTCTAATCGACGGGGTAAAAGGTATTGGCGACATAGAAGCCCTTGGAATAATGAAGTTTCACGCAGAACCTTTCGGAAAACCTTTGAAGCATTTGCGGAGAAGCAAGATGCTTATGCCGATTTCTTTGAAAAGAAAAAGTGCCCCGTCTTTGTGCGTGATTACCGTCAAGAAATTATTACCTATCACGCTTGTCTTAGGGAATTAGAATTTTATAGGGTCATTGAACCCTATACTGCCTTTCAAGAACTTTCAATGTATTGGGGCGGTTTGGCACAACCTAGTCGCCCCATCCCCGAAGTGACAGATAAAGATATGGTCACTGCTAAGGGGTTTGATAAATATAGCTTCCGAAAAGAGAAGAAGAAGAAGAAGAAGAAATGATACAATTGTGGTTACAACGGATTGTATTTAACTCTTTAATTGTATTTTTCATTATCGCACATTTTACCCTTTGTACGTTGTTGTGGGTATTTGTGCAGGACGCTGAAGAATGTAGGAAGATTCACGAATATTATACTCCTTTTGGGAGAGGGTTTTGGAAATGAGACCACTTACAGACTTTTTATCACTCATTGGAATTCCTGGCGCTATTGTCGCTACCTTTATTGGTATTGGGCTTAAAAAGCTTGGGATTTATAAACCGAAACATAGGGAAGGTTTTGCGGACCTTGGACATTTCACTTCGGTTTGTTTCTTTTCAGGTATTGGTACAGTTGTTGCCGCAATTATTATCCTTGTTTTTTGGTTGTATCCATGAAGAAAATAAATCAAACCCAGGCTATTCGTTTAATTGCTGCTGGTGAGGCAGGATATTATGCGGCATCGGCTAATCCTCCACTTCGCCATGATAAACAAATAGCGGTGGAGTGTTCTGGGGAGTGGTATCTTTGTGCTGTGCCTGACGAAATATCTATTGAATTGAAAGAGGCAATTCCGACAAGCGACACCCACGGCAAGGGGATATTTGCAGTTAAATCCTGTGACGAACTAGGACATATGGTGCAGGCTGAGATAGACAAGCTACAGAGGGGTCCAGATATAGCAGGAGTGCCTACCTACGTTCAGGGGGGTGGCGACCATCCCGATCTAAGGAACTGAAATTGTACTGGATGAAAATATGACTAATAGGCAAATTTTCAATATGTGGAAAAATGGCGAGGATATTGCGGCAATTCCTACCAAAGACCTCTATCGCGCACTTGAAGTGAATTGGATGCAGGTCTTTATGGTAACAGATTGTCACTTTCAAAAAAGGATTTGGGTTTATATTCCCGAAGATAACAAAATGACACTTGTTCGCTAGGAGATTTCAAATGAAGTTAGTTCCCCGCCCCAATAATGAAGGTACATTTGATTGGGTTGATGATACAGGCCGACCCATTGCTACTATTACGCTGTATGAAGATGGTTTGGTTGAATTTAACAGCCAAAATAGCAAATTAGAGTTAATGATTGAACGCATTGGGACGGAAGAAGAACAGGTAGTTATCAACAAGGATGATCATGTGGCTACCGTAGATCAAGCAACTATTACTGTTGCTCGCCCTTCGCTAGATGATCGCTTTGCCCGTTGTTTAGAAGAGGATTTTATAGAGTTAGATGATGATGGCATTTATCTCTTCAAGATTGACGACGGCAGTGTTGACAAAGATGGCAAGTCTAATGCTCTTTATCTAGTCTCATGCAAAGCCTCAAAAAATGCTCTTAGGGGAGAAATTGGCAATCAAGATCATGGTGGTATGCCCTATGAAGATTGGGACAGGGTGATTGATAATGGCGAGATTACGGTGGTGAAATCATTAGATGATATTCCCCCGGAGTCCTATGGCTTTTACCCCTATGAATACGGCGGGCGAATGGAAGACATGATGTGCCCCATTAGTCAGATTTGTCAATGGATGGATAACCAAGGCAAAATTACAGTACCCGAGGATTAAAAATGCCTGGGATTTTGGGCATAATTGTAAGTTCGGTCACAATAGCATGTCTATTCCTATTGCCGAGGGATTATAATTCCCGCTTTGTAATTGTAGGTGGTCACGCTGCTGTTGCTGCGGCTCATTGCTTAGTGGGCAATTACAGCATTACTGTTATGTGGGTGATTTTAACTATAGCCTGGCTTGTTATGGCTAATCTGCTCAAATATAGACCTTATCAACACCGAGAGTTGAATTATGAACGAGACACGATCTTTGGATAAGACGATTGATCTAGCTCAAGTTCGTAAGGTCTTAGAGGCTGGAAAACAACAAGATATTAACAAGGGCGGGTATTTTGATGCCCGCTCTGGTTGTGTTAACATTTGGTGTGGTCCTGACGATAAACCTGAGTGTTGGGAAATTGAAGTACGACCAGGCGCATTGAATTATCCGAGGGCATTTTGTGGAACTTTAAGATGGGATTGGGATGATGAAGTCCGAATACCCAGCAAAGCAAAATTGTACCTAGAGTGCCAACCCTACGAACTGTTAGAACATTTGGGGCGGGGGGTAGAACCAAATTGGGATAGTCTATTTGAGTGGTTAAATGAAAAAGCTAATAGTCTATTGGAGGAATTATGAGAGAGTTTTATCGCACGGTAGTTCATGTTGAGGTTTTATCCGAAGGTCCGTTTAACACTACGGATTTGGGTGAAATTAATTCTGCGATTACCGATGGAGATTGCAGCGGCAAGGTAGAAATTGTACGAAGTGAGCAAGTATCAGAAGATTGTATGGCTGAACTTCTGACAGCACAAGGCTCCGATCCTGCTTTCCTCTTGGGAGAAAATGATGAGTAAATTTATTGCTTACATTCAAGGCGCTGGTGAAGGTTGCGATTATACCATTGGTTGTAATCTTTCTGTCTATTTTTTGCCCGACCACATTGAAACAATGGAACAAGCAGTAGAGTTTTGTGGTACGCCTCAAGATGAAGATGATTTCTTGGGGTGTAGCTCCGAAATGGTATCTCAAATTACAGTTTTTGAAGTAATTAACTTTGAAAATGTTGATGTGGGTGCAGTTAAAGCAGCACGAAAAGCAGATAGAAGACGGATTGCCAACGAGAGGAAGGAACAACAAGAACGAGCAGAATTAGAAAGATTGAAAGCACGGTATGAAAAATGAGGTTGTTAATTGAACATAATGAGGCGGGATTTAAGGGAGAGTGGTTAAATGCTACTGAACTCACCGAAGATACTGCGCAAATTGATGCTATCCCAATGACTACTAGGGAAGTTGGGAAAGGCGATGTTGTGCGTTTTGAGGGAGATAAAATCGTAGAGGTTATAGAAAAGAATGGCGTAGTCTTCCATGCAAAAACCACCTACGATTGGGATTCCCCGGAATGGGCTGAAATTGAACAGCAACTAACCGAACAAGGGATTCAAGTAGAGCGATTTCTTCCCTGTAATTTTGGTATGGTCGTTCCTTTGGATAAGGAAGAAAATGTAGATTTTATCTTAGCCGAATGTAATGGAGTAGAATTGCTATGATCCAACTAACTCGCTCGCCTCTAATTAATGATGTATCCCCTGTAGAGGTAGAGAATCCAGAAGAGGTACAAGACAAGATACAAGAAATTACCTCTGCACTAGCCTTTTTGATGGATTTAGTTCAACGAGGCGAGTTGAAGGTTCAAAACCGCTTCTCAATCATGGCGGCAACTGAGGGATATATCCGAGACTTATCTAAGATTTTAGGATATGACAGCGATATTGAGAAAGAAAAAGTGGCGCAGCATGCCGATTTGAGGACTGCCAACATAGAGATTCGTCGTCTTGAAGAATTAGTTGGTAGTGAGCGTGGATTAGATGGGATTGCTGAGAAATTATCTTTATTGAGGGAGAATTTCTATAATTTCTGGAAAGAAATGGGATTCTCACTTGTTTATGACCATCATTCTCATCCTGATAAGCCGGGTGGATTTTCTGCGGGACACGGCAACATTTCATATTATGCCTATCTTTCTACGCTGCTGCTCGATGCACCCGAAGATTTGAATACTGAGCTAGAAGAGGGAGATATTCACCACCCGCAACTTTTGGATACGCCTGAAAATAGGGAAATCATTACAAGCCAATTACAGGAGAAATACCCTTCTTTGGAAGTTTTGTCGTGGGATATATTTAGATGCCATCGTAGCCCCTCTATGCAGATTAGAGGCATGGACATTCACATTCTAGACATTCGGGAGATGGAATAGTGGACAAAGCAGTTCTTTGGATCGTTGTGATCGGGCTTATCCTTTTAGTTTCCAGTTGCAGTAAAGGCTGTGGGGACAGTTCCAACGATAGTGGTAAGCCTGATGATTTCTCATTAAAGTATGCTGGTCGGGAGCGATTGGAAGCCCAGTTAAAAGACCCTGGTTCTCTTGAAATTATCAGCGAGAGACTTGTGCGACCGGGGAAATATGGTGGCGACGTAGGCTATGAATGTAAATACCGAGCCAAGAATTCTTTTGGTGGTTATGTAGTGGATACATTTTATACGGAGTGACTATGTTCCAATATAGACTTAAAACGCTTCTGATTGTTGTAACTCTCTTTGCGCTACTTATCTGCGTGCCTTTAGCATATTGGGCAATAGAGAGACAGCGACAAATTGATATGTGGGGACCAAACCCCGGTTGGGTTGAATATCATTGTGTTGGTGCTGGACATGGACAAATGATGGTGCGAGATGTTGAAAATGCAGAAGATGAAGTGCGTAAACAAATAGAGGCGGATCGGGAGTGGATTCGCAATTCTGAAAACTTTGAAATCATAGGCGAATGGCCCCCAATTGAATTCACTAAATTTGAGGTAATGAAAAGATGAGTACAAAAATCTTCAACGGATATAAACTGCCGCCTCTTAGTTTTTTAGAACTTCAAGAGTTTGTACGAGGTTTCCAGAGGCAGGTGCGTGAGGAAGGTCACAATTTATATTCTAAACTTTTGGTAGATATTGCTACTACACACTTTGATTTAGCCACACTAGGCAAAGGCCCCGAGGACAACGACGCGACGGCAGCATATTTGGCTTGGAATGAGATTGCAGAAAAACAGAGGAAGATTGAAAAAACTGGGCTCCGCGATCCTGCGTTTGATTTTCATTGTGAGATTTGTTTTATCCCCTTTGAAGATTGCATTCTTGCGATACTTTTCACAGAGCAGCAAACATATACCGAGATTTGGGAGTCATTGCCGGAAGTGGAGAGTTATGGCTATTGGAATAATACTGACCCACCGGATGATGTAACGGATGAAGAGTGGAAAGAACGCGAGAAGAAATGGGATGAGGCGTTGGGCGAATTCTATATCCCAGCAACCGCAGCATTTACAATTCAATGCTTGGGGAAATATGAATCGCTTGACGGAGATTGGCAGAGTGAATTAGATCAATTTGCTGTTCCTTTTAAAGATCGGGTGAGAAAACACGCCCACGATAAATTCTTCACAGAATACATGCACAAGCGAAAGTCCGAAGAAGATGATGAAGATGATAGCACCTTCCGTTTTATGGAAGGGTTGCGGGCATTCTCGGATTGGCTTGAAAACGAAGGGAAAGAAATATTTGAGGCGGGGAAAGAGGAAATAGCTGCAATTCTGAAGCCTAAATTGACAAAGGCTGATCTTTGTACAACTAAATTAGGGAGAAATTAATGGGAACTAGAAGCCTGACAATTGTGAAAGAGGGCGGTAAAGACAGCGATGATATTTGCGTCCTTTATGGTCAGATGGACGGATACCCTGATGGCTTGGGGGCTATAATTAAGAGATTGTTTGGTGACTTTGTGATTGTGAATGGTCTTCAAGGCAAAAGTCCGCAAGTCGCTAATGGCATGAGTTGTTTTGCGGCACAGTTGATTACGCAATTAAAAAATGAGCATGTCAAACAAAGACAGAAAACCCGAGACATAATGAAGGCAACGCCACACCCATTTGCCGAAGCGGGTGGCAATTGGGATTGGGATGATGGAATGGCAGGACAATATTATCTGTATCCTGCCGGAACAAGGGATTGTGGTGAAAGCTATCTTTATACCCTCTACCTAGATGAATCTAAAGAGGCGGAACTTCGAAAAGAGTATGATGAAGCCGTTATGAAGTGGCGAGTTGAAGGTGATCGTTCGGATTTAGATAAACTTATCCCTCCTGCGGGAATTTTATGCTTGATGGTAGAATATGCTTATGGTGACAAGGTAGTATATGATGGTCCGCTTGCTGACTTTGATCCCAAAGCACGCGACCCTAATTTGGAGGATGATGATGAGTGAATTAGCAGAAATATTTCGTAAATTAGCCACACGATTCCACGTTAGCGGGGAGAAAACCGTGAGTGGAGCGTCTGCTATTATTTCCCGCCTCTTTGTTCATACTGAAGTTGGAATGATTTATTCCAACACCACAAAAGGCATTTGTGTATATTATTTGGAACGACCTAAGATTCTTGAGTGCCTAGTAGGAACTGAACAAGATTTCTGGGATGATATGGAGGAATGGCATGTCAAACCCTAATAGAGAATCAGGAAATCCCGCTGATTGGGCTTATTGGGCGACGTTAGGGCCTAATGGGAAAACCTATTTTAGTTTTGCGCCAGTGGAGGGAGAGTATGCAGAGCCCCAAGGTGTGGCGCAAACTATGATTAGGCAGGCAGTACAAGGTTTGTCTGAGATTGTTGAATGGGTTTATCAAGTCCCAAAGAAATGGGAAGCTAAGGATATTATTGCTCGCTTTGATGCCTATGGTTTCAAGCAGGATGAAAAGGCAAATCATCTTCTAAAATTCTGTTTGGAACATGGATATTTTGAACCTGATGAGTTTGATGATTCCCCGCCTCTTGAAAAAGATCATGAACGGCACCCAAAAGACCCTGATATGTTGCTTGGCGTTTATTGTGCTAAGTGTGATGGCGTAATCCCTGGTAAAATTATTTGTTGGAATACCAATCTCTGCCCCACTTGTTCTGACAATTATGAACCATTTGTGCCTTGGGAAGAATTGGGAATGACCAAAGAGGAAGTCATGGCATTTAAGCCAACGGAGTTTAGAGAGGACAGGGGGAAGTTTTAATGTTCTTTGATGATGATAGTGATGGCTACGAGTTTGATGTTCCCGATGAATTAAGAGAGTGGATTGAATACCAACAATCCAAGAGTGAAGAATTCAGTCGGCTGCGCTTGGGGTACGTACTTGAACGGGGGAAAATTAAACAAATAGATTGGCTAAAAGCCGCTATATGGTGGGAAACCCATCCCGATGAAAAACGGGTGGATCAGACAATTATAAAAGGAACGGAGGAAGAGAGAGAAATTTGGGTTTCAACCGTATTCCTGTTCATAGATCATAATTTTTGGGGAGAAGGACCACCTGTTTTATTTGAAACAATGGTGTTTGGTGGGGAACACAATCAATATTGTCGTCGGTATTCGTCTTTTGGTGAAGCGAAAACTGGTCATTGGGAAACTGTGGAGATGGTAAAAAATGGAAGCGACTGATGTAATCGACGGACCCAGTTTTGATGCTTGGGTTGAACAAACGAAAGTGAGACTAGAAGAGAAGGGGAAATTCAACCCCGACACAGAGGCGGCACTTGAGAAGTTCGCCCGAGTGGTAAGAGAATGCGCAGATGAATTAGAGGGTCAAAGCGAAATTGTACATTCCATCCAACGTATCAGGGTCAAGATTGTTGCTTGCGTCGGGAACAATTATTCTTAGAACGGGGCGATCATTTTCGGTAGCAGCTACAAATTTAAGAGAGTATCCACCTTGGATAAGATCATCTACAACATCGCCATCCTCATAAACTGTGCCTTCTTTGATCTTTTCTACTATACCATGCACAACATTGTGAATCACATTGGGATTCATCGGTAAAACAACCTGAAGATCAGGGTGTTGAAAACTGTGAGGCATACCATGCGTATGATAGTTGGCTAAATCGCCTTCTTTTTCAGCTACTACAATATGTGCGTACCACCCCTCTTGCTCCATTGCTTCTCGTTCGCGGGCCTCCAATTCTTCTATGCTGTGTGTGCAAGCAAAACAAGCTGGGTCAGCACATTTCTCCCTGAGTTTTTGGGCATAAGGGGATTCCCACGGGTCTTTTGACATTTTACACCTTCGCTATCGTTTTATGGGTATCCGCATTCATAATAAAATCACACACACCACTTTTCCACGGTTCAAATGAAACCTCATACTTGCCATAAAGAAAAATTGGAGGCGCACGATACTTCCTTGAGCCAGTTGCTTTAGCATCCGGCTCCCCGAGAAGTTCTATTACTTCTTCTCGCGTCTTCCCAAGTGCATGTTTAACTTTAAATTCATTCATCTTAGTAGGCCGAGAGGGATTTGAACCCCCGACCCAGGGATTATGAGTCCCCTGCTCTCACCACTGAGCTACCGGCCCTACCACAATTACCCCAATTCGGCGGCAATTGCATCAAGTTCCATTTGCGCCCGAAGTTCGGGACTAACGATTTTGTTCAATCGGTTCTCCAACGTTTCCAGTTTCTTCTTTTTACTCTGGATTTGGAGTTTGTCAATACGGGTCTTAATGTCTTCCAACCAATCTTTAACACTAAAACCAGTCCATTCAAATGGCGGGGATTCTACCTGAAGTTGTTTAGCCGCCTCAATATATGCTTGTTCCCGAGCAATCAGGAATCCTGCAATATCAATCAGCTTACGAATATCCGCTTCTACATGGATATTAACAGGCTCCCTAAAGCCCGAGAAGGAAAACGTACAATTGGTTTTCCATTGGGGCTTTTCCAACTTGGCAATTTCTTCCTTTCGCTTCTTAACTTCCCCAATCAAAGCAAGAGTCTTTTCATCAGTTTTCGCCATTTTAATACCCTCCTCTACAAGTTAGTTCAGTTACTCTAAATTCAGCACCACTTTCAAGTCGTGCGTACAAAACAAGGTTTGTGGGTTCCACCCAAGCCATAGTATCTTGTGCGTATCTACCGCAACTCCATGAATGCCTGTGTTGGTTTTTCTCTCTGTATTTCTTACTAAAGCATTGACCACTCCGCCGTTCTTTAACCAGACGCCCTTTATCGTCAATGTGATAACAATAATTCGCCTGGATATGTTCAATTAACGACGGCTCACGATAATCACAGCGATCATAACACTGCACCCAAGCACCATCAGCATCCTGAAAATACCAATCAGCACGGGTACGAGGATCACGCGACTTATTATCTTCATCTTCTTTTGCAAACAATTCAACAACTGGCGTACCGTGCTTGGATTGATAATACTGATCTACCAATTCAGCGTAATTGGGGGCAACAGCATCAGATTGCAGAACAGCAATGCTCTTTACATCGTTTGTAAATTCAAAATCATTTCCATTCCACCACACATACTTTCTCTTGTGAACACCCTCTTCATCTTTCTTGGGATTGAAAGTGCGCCCATTTGGATGAACGACAAAATGGTACTCTCGCCGCCCCATGAAAACCAGGGTTCTTTGGTCTTTGGTAGTGTAAGAGGCTCCTTCGATCAAATCCTTAGACATGACCTTTTTGGCTTTTAGGTCGGTGAATTCGACGGAGTTTTTATAATCTTCGCAACCAGTGGGCAACAGGACAAGTTCGGTGCCTTCCCAAGCATAAACAAATTCTCCCTCTAGTCCCTTACCCCGACTACAATCGCACTCCCTAAGGATGAAGAGAAGATTCGCCACAGAGATTTCAAATTCAAAATCCCTTGGATCATAAACACGGATGTATTCATTGCGGGCATTCCACCCATATGACCGACGCGCACCACCAACACCCTTGTTGAGAACAAACCCCGACAGAGGTTCATTCTTTAATTCTTGTGACCCAAGTTCTTCTTTACACCAACTTCGCCACGATTTCTCTTTGCGAAGTTTCCCTTTTTGGTCAAAATAAATTACATAGGCGAGTTTGCCTGTGTATGTATCTCCACGTTCTTGGAAGCCCACATTGATTCGGTCGGGAATAAACAATTGCTTTGCTTCACTCATAATTATCTCCTCATAACAACATTTGTCTTGTGGGCAGCATTAAACAGAGAATTGCAAATATCACGAATTTTCTGAAGTCCATTACTTGTAAGCACTTTATCTTTCAACTCATCAAAGGTATGAGCTATGAAAACGACGCCCTCATTAATATAAAGCGTCCATGTTTCATCTTCATCATCATAAAAGATTGAAACGGGCCATTCTTCGCCGGGGGTGCAAGAAGAGAATACTATTCCCCAATCAACGTCCTCTATTGTGGTTTCAGGGTCAGTAACACTCCAATAATCTGCTTTTAATTCTCGGCTGATATCAAGCAAAAGTGAGCGAATTTTAACGTCCATTTTCTGTCTCCCAAATTATTTTACGAATACAGTGTTCTGCTGCTTCCTTAACCTCATCATCCGTGAGTTTAGGATTCCACGCCTTAATGCTGTGTAGATAAAGCGCAACCGAAACATATTTCATTTCATTACCTCGGCTTAAACCAGATAGGTGCAGACCAAATTTTATCTCCGTCACTTTGAGTTACTTTAACATAAAAGAATGTTTCTTCTTTGCGAGCATGATGGATATGGACACTAGTAGAAACATTAACATTTTTCCCATAAGCACCAGGAATCGTTTTTGTTTGTGTATATCCACCAATTAACTTCACTTCTCTCACTGTATCACGCGAATCAGGATCGTTGATAGTAAGTTCTAAATGAAGCGTATTAACAGGCGTAGAAATAACATCACCCATCACCGCCCCATTTATTTTAAATGATAGACGGCAATTCCTGTCATATGTTGCATAACAATGCCGACTCTTGATTGCCTCCCAAATTGAACGTCTATCCAAACGAGGCGAGAGAATACAAGTCCATGTATGTCGTGGCGTTCGATTTCCCCAGTATGCCTTATGACTATCGGTAGAACCATCGGGAGCTACATGCCAGCCCAATTTCAACATTTTCAGATATGACGTTTCCTCTAGGTCTGACCTTACTTCCACTAAAGATGTTGTTGCATCCCGAATTTGACTATAAGCTAGTCCATTAAAGACTTTCCCATCCCCAGGGTGGCATATTTTAAGAATGGAGCCAGAACTATATACAGCGGGAAATATATTGCCAGTATCTCGGGGCCACTTTTTCGTTGGGGGATTAAAAAAGCAAGCATGACCGCCCTTGGTAGTCCATTCCATTCCCGCGAAAGTGACAAATCTACCTGTTTGATTGTATCTTTCCGCCACCGCTCTCGTTGCTTGCCACTCGCTCTGACTAAGTTGCTCTAAATGATCTGTTAAAATAAAAACATCAAGCCTCGCTACATCCCTTGCATATCTATAAGCCTGTTCTGGTGTTCCCGCTCCATCTGAGTATGAAGTGTGCCCATGCATATCCGCAAAATAATGATTCAATTCAGAGGCGGATACAGAATTGGCTAACAGCAATAAAAGCAAAACTCTCATATTAATTATCCACAATTTCTATTCCATATCGGGGACGATTTCTTTTCATATCATGAAGAACACAAAATACAGCATCTTCTTCTTCATCCACTTTCCCCGACGTAACACAAAAGAAATTCTCTTCAAAATCCAATGAACGAATACGGTCTACCAACCCTTGAAAATGAATGGGCATTGGCCCACCTTCTTCTACCACACACGCTGTCTTGCACCCCCTTATCAAACCTTCAATGAAATCTTCTACATCACAAAGCATAACGCCTTCAATTGCTGGCGATTTATAAATCACAGCAATGTCGTATCTATCTGCAACCTCTTCAGTCAATCGTTTCTTAAGTGATTCAGTAAGGGCTACTTGTCCCGTTTCGTCTCTTTCAAAGACAATATCTGATATGTAATGGCGATTTCTCATTGGCTTAAGCAAATCTTTACGGGGAACCCACACCAATGGGAAGGTATAGTTTTTTCGGCATATTCACCACGCTCAACATGCACACAAACACAAGGAGTCCTATCCTCCAATTCCCCAGCACAAATTAGGAGGCGGGGGCCAACTAATCGTTTTGTCAAAGACAACACGGCAGAATTCAATTCATCATTCATCAATTGTTGCTACGCGCCCAAGGATCATGCTCCGTCACTCGTTCTACTTCCACATGGTCAGCCTCCACAGGTGACCACCATACTTGACACCCATATACTGTTCTGCCCGAATCTAAAACGATTTTGGGGTTATTGTCCGTCTTCTGAACTCTTGCTCCGGGGGGAACTTCATCTTCCGAGGGTGGTTCTTCTGCATTTCTATTTGATCGCAACGATCCATCAGGCATCACAATAAAATATACCGTAACATCACCTACATAAGTTCCAAAACCCAAATGCTCGGACTGGTCGCCGTTCCAAACATCAACTCGCATACCTTTTACATTCATTTTAATTCTCGCTAAATTTAATTTCGCCCCTTGGGGGTTTGGGTGACAAGCCCATCTTTCCTTCCAATTTCACCATGCCTTGTACGGCTTTATCAAAACATTCTCTCATCTGTGGGTTTAGATTGTCCGACTCCAAAACCCACAATAACACTTCAATTGTTCGCATAATCCCGCTGAGGGCGATTTTCTCTTCTCGGTCTGTTAGATTATCAAACCCTTCAATATCTAACCCTATCTTTTTATCCTCCATCTCTTTTATGTTAAGCCCAAATGCAGCCAATAATCGCCTAATATCATTATCATCTTTCATGTTATTAAACCTAAATACAGATAGCTTATAGGAGGAACCTAATGAAGTTAAACACAGGAATGAAAATCGGTGTGAAGTTGATTGCGGCTGTTATTGCTTTCTTTCTTCCACCACTTGCCGTCTTAATCGTTAGAGGTTCAATAAACTCATTGATACTCAACATTATCTTGACATTTTTCTTTTGGATTCCAGGTATAATCCACGCATTATATGTTATCTTTCGTGATGATGCGGGTAACCCATTTAACCTCAAAAAAGAAAAAGACGACAAAAAATAGGGGATCTCATTCCCAGGTACAATTTCTATTTCCAGGGATCATCGGTGTCCAAACCCTTTTCTTTGAGATATTTTTGAACTCTAAAGCGTTCGCTGATTTTCTCATCTTGGACACCACCCGGTCCCTCGTAGATTTGACTACCATCACCACTAATTAATACGGCAACGGAATCCGTTACCATAGGAAACGTCTGTATTTCACCCTCACCTAAAAGAACAGGAACGTGACCCTCGGGTTCAAATCTCATCTTTGTCTTCTTTGCAGCCTCGTAGCACAAATGTCTCTTGTGGCGGGGGATGCTTATTACAGTCCAATGCAATCCCTTCCACTTGACAATGCGATATTGCATTTCATCGTTTAAATCACTTTCAGGAGGGAAATGCTCATGTTCTAAAACGTTCTCAAAATAACCAGCACCAGGACGACTCGATTGAATAATTACATGAAATAACTCGGGATCATTCGCCAATTCCTGTAACTTGCTGACATCTTCTGCTTTACCCCGTATATCATCTGGACCACAAAATATAAAAAGAATCTTCCCTTCTGGCATCGACTCTAACAATTCAAAAAAATCGCCTTCAGACAGGGGCATTTTAATTCCCTTCATTCCAGGGGTCGTCTGTTGGGTCAAGGTCAAAATACTCTGCCGCCTCTTCCATTGGAATGATCTTTATGTTCTCGGGTAAATCCTCTCCTTTTAAGACCCTTCCAACAATCTCCGCTGCGCCTGCTAATTCTTGGAAAACGTCACCAGGGCCTTGCCCGCAACAATGCATAAGCGTGGCATCCTTTGGCTCTGGTTCGTCCTCCACCTTGCTAGGAGGCAGCAACAAAATGAACGGCTTATCACGTTTCACCAATTCATAAACAATCTGATTGGTGGTAGCTAATTCTAATTCCATTTTTATGCCTCCTCATGTAGATTACCAGACCAACCATCATCGCCATCAAAAGACTTCAAAGTAACAGATAATACTTCTCTTGCAGCATCATGAGGAATTCCAGCAGCACGAACAGACACCCCTACGCACTCACGCTCTTCATCACTTATCTCCTTCACTTTTGGAAAGATAACAATGAATGGCTCGGGGCGACGAGTCAATTCTTGCCAAATCTGGTCAGTGGTCGCCAACTCCAAATCTAGCTCGGTAGGGTTTCTGTTCCTTATTGATTTGTTTTCCCTTCTCATATTCGCATTTTCAAAAAGCGCGTTGATGAGAGCAAAAAACAAGATTAAAAATATAAGCCCAGCGAAAATGTACGGCATGAATTCCTCCCTTAATTATCAAACCAAAAAATGAATCGTGACGCATTTCCCGCCTCATTTAAAGCCTTCATTGCCGCAATAGCAGCAACAATTTCAGGAGGCGGCACTTTGTTAATCGGCTCGTCGGAAACAATCATTTTATGTCGAAGCCTAGACAAGTCCTCTAAGCATTGCGGGTGTAGGTGGAAACCATCAGGAATTGGTTCTAACTTCTCAATATATTTAACGACTTCTTCTTTTGTCTCCGTGTATTTTTCAACAACCCTTTCTAGCTCATCAACTGTAAGCCAAGAGTGGGTGTGCCAATCAGGGTGCCACACCTGAGTTTTTGATTCATCCACATAACCATAAACAGCGCCAGGATTGTTGCGCCTCCACTCCTCGCCATCCCATCCATCTGCGTCGGCTCGGGTGCAACAATGATAACTTCCAGGCGGCAAGTTAACATCATCCATCACCATAAGGATTGCATCATATTTAACCCTCCATGATACTGCATCTGGCAATCCTTTTGGTTCAATTACAGCAGGGCCTCCCCGTACATCTGCTAAATATCCAAATAATAAATAATTCCTACAAATGTCAATTTGTCCAAAACATTCGACTGATCGCTCTCCATAGTCAATATATGCATGAATATCACAACCCATTACTTACTCCCTTTTTTCCAAAATCTGTTTTATATCTTCTTCATAAATTTTCCGTAATGATGGGCTAGGCGTTAGTTTAACCAGCCTAAATAACTCTTGAGCCTGCTTGTGCCATTCTTCTTCTCGATGAAAGCAACGAAAAAAGTCATGGGGGCGAGAAGTGTGAGCTAAAGCCGAAGTAAAATTCGTTGGACCATTGACATCTCTTGTTACGAGCATCAAATCACCACAAACCCCACAAGACGCTTCATCTACAGTACCGGGTGGGGGGAAATATGTATCTTGCCCAGGCGATAACTTAGCCATGAATTAACCCCTCATAATGTTTCAACATCTCAATGAGTAGAGTTATCTTTTCATCGCCAGGGGTTACCGTGTGATGGGAAGTAAGTTGAGCCAACCTCAATATCGCTTCTGCCATCAATTCCCGATTAGCCTCTACACCAAAATGATCTAATGTAGAATGTAGAGCATCTAATTGAAATCTTTGAGTGATGTTATCCCCGGCTTCATCCTGAAGTTGAGTATAAAGAACAGCGGGCATCTTAATCTCCTGTTTCGGAGAAAACCTGTTCTGTAATGTCTTCCTTTCCAGAAAACTTGAACACACGAATTGTTTTGCCCGTTTCTTTTTCCATGTTCTTAGCATGAGGAATAAGGGATTGCACCCTGTCCCAATCAGCCCCAACAAACGGCATCATTACCTCCCTACCATTGGGGAGGGGCATAGTTTGGGCGATTAAGCCTTCGCCGTTCTCATCTACCGCAACAAACGCATACAGTGCCTCAATCTTCAGATCGGGGCCTTTACCTACAACAGTTGCCATTTCATTCTCCAATTAGAGGATTTCGCTACCCTATCTTCATTCTAACATGAATTTGGAGAATGGTAAAAAGAAACCGCCCCCTCTAAATGAGGGGGCGGTGTTGTTGTCTAGGGGTCAGTCTTAATGTGCCCTGTGAAGATAGTGGAAACGGAACCCATCTGACCCCTTCCCCTACTAGTTCTAAGCTAGTCAAGGGCTCTTATTGGATAACCAATCGGGTGGTTTCTTCCTATCAGGCTTACCCTTTATATATGCAATTACACCCAAATTTTATGCAGCCGCTTCCGCCTCAAATAACTTCTTTTTACCCTTCACGATGCAACTTGTTATAACATGACGCTTGCCTTGGTTTTGCTCAGGCAATTCATACATTATCTCTAACATTAAATCTTCTACAACCGCTCGCAAGGCCCGAGCGCCGGTTTTTCGTTCTTTTGCCAGGACGGCCAGTTCTTTAATGGCATCTTCTGTGAATTCTAAATCACATTTATCCATTTTGAAGAGTTTTTGATATTGTTTTAATAAAGCATTCTTTGGTTCCAACAATACTTTAACAAGATCATCTACAGCCAATTCATCCAAGGAAACTTGAACGGGCAATCTGCCTATTAATTCAGGGATTAAACCATACTCCTGTAAATCGTCACTCGTAACCTGACGCAATAGATCATTCTTTTCTTGAGCGTCGTCCATCTCTCCTTTATGAACAAATCCAATTTGTTTTTTACCAACACGACGACCAACAATATCTTCAATGCCCGTGAAAGAACCCCCGCAGATGAAAAGGATGTTAGAAGTGTCTAGCTGAATATATTGTTGCTCAGGATGTTTGCGTCCACCTTGGGGCGGTATGTTGGCAACCGTTCCCTCTAACATTTTCAACAAAGCCTGCTGCACGCCTTCGCCGGAAACATCTCTTGTAATGGATACATTCTGATTTGTCTTGCCGATCTTATCAATTTCATCAATATACACGATCCCAACTTGTGCCGCCTCAATATTAAAATCGGCTGCATGAAGGAGTTTAAGCAGCAAGTTCTCTACGTCTTCCCCAACGTAGCCCGCCTCCGTTAACGTGGTGGCATCACCTATAGCAAATGGAACATCTAGCATATGAGCTAACGTTTTTGCCAAAAGCGTTTTACCGCAACCCGTGGGACCAACCAGCAGCACATTTGACTTATCTAGAACGATATCGTCCAACTCGGCACAAGACACCTTCAAATCAAAGAGTCGCTTGTAGTGGTTGATAACAGACACGGCAAGGATTCTCTTGGCACGGTCCTGGCCGATTACGTGTTGGTCTAAATACTCTACTATCTGTCGGGGCTTGGGCAGCACAAGAGTCTCGCCATCAACATTGAAATTTAGGGGAGACCACCCATGCTCATCTACGATTTTGTGGCATCTTTTAACACAGGTAGAGCAGATAAAAACGTACTCTTTCCCGGTTTTTACGAGACGATTATCCGCACAACCCGGCCCCTTGAAAAGAGGACCAGCCTGGTGTGTTGGTCGTCCACAAAAGTCGCAATGCTGTCGTCGCT